>Ga0131853_10012629_pt1 | contig 15481 bp, 8 predicted proteins | sample TergutLab28metaG_FD_92764 | JGI IMG/M metagenome (GOLD analysis project Ga0131853, IMG submission 92764) | Labiotermes labralis P1 segment gut microbial communities from Petit-Saut dam, French Guiana - Lab288 P1 (version 2) (version 2) | ecosystem: Host-associated > Arthropoda: Insects >...
AACATTCCACGGGATGAATCTCAGATGATGATATCATTTAAACGCATATCTGGTGAAGCCTTTACTTACAGAGCCCGGTCTTTCATAAAAATATCAATTGACAACTGATATTAATATCCGTCTATGAATCACAGGACAGGCGGACTTGCAGTCCGGTCTAACAGGATTCAGAACATGTGTACTGGGTTGCGCCACCGTGTGGTTGGGTTGGGTTAGGTTTCTGAAGTTTCGAAGGATGGTGTTGCCTTATCTTCAGAAGGAACCAGTTTTCTTGGATTGCATAGCCGTTACTGATTCACCATGAAGACGGAGGTACCAAGACTTTTTGAAAAGTCGGAAATCGCCCAACAAAACGGCGCCAATTCCCCCGAAGAAAAACCCTCAGCGATACCGCTGTGAGGAACACAAATCTCGGAAAGTATGCGCTTGATGTGAACAACTTCTGCACATCCACATCGAAAGCACCATCTCAAAACATGCACTTGTCGTGTCCCAAACAAATGTTGCCGTTCAGTCGTCAGGCTGTACCTGACCATCTTCGTTCCCTCAAAGAAAACGCGGAACATCAAATCATGCAAGCCCAGAAGTATTCTCGGTAATATTTAACAAGACAGGAAAGGATCTATTCCATAATTAATTACCCACGTAAAGTAACCAGCGCTGTCCCTAAAATTCATTAAGTTTGCTTGATGACTTTAATTTAGTTATAGTGTCTTCGTCATGTTTCAAACATCCAAGTTTTCGTCCTCAGTTGTATGGTATTTCTTTCATGCATCCGTATAAGCAGTCTGGTCGATGGCAGGATGTGCTTGACGCTGTTCATACAGATCCATGAAAGAAATACCATAAAACTGGATGTACAAGTCTTCCTGAAGATGAACACTTGGACGTTCGAAAAATGTCGAAGACACTATAATTGAATTAAAACATTAATGTAATAATGTGAATTTTGTTGGTTATTACATAAGCATATCACAATGCACGGTTCAAAAAACGTAAAGTTTGCTCGATGGGTAAACATCCAGTGGCCAAATATTCGGCTCCGAATTCGAGCACTGCGCAAAATCGACGAACGTGCGACACTGGTAACCCACTTGCAAATCAGCAGGGCGTGACATACCAGTTGTTAGATCTCCAATAGACGTAACGCAGGAGTATACCAATCTTAATCTAACAAAATCAACTATAACTTTTTTAAAAAAAGTTTAACAACAAAAGATTACTCGACGTCTCAAAATTAGCGAATGAAGAGGACGCCCGGCTACCGTAATCACTAGTGACTAGGCTAATGCCCAGATAATCAGTAGCGATCAGGAGACGTGGTGGACTTCGGAGGAACTGATTAGGTACGCGACAGCAGCAAAGCGAGTTAAATCTTCTCCAGAGCGTCTAGATTGGCTCTGAGAACCCAGAGTTATATTCAAAGGGTACCGCGGACGTAAAGCTCACCTGTCACAGGGGTTAAGAACAAGCCCATTTATATCTCCAGTCTCCATATGCCTTGATCGCATACACAAACACATCGGTTAGTTTTGTTTTGAAATACGATGGCCAGTACTCGATACAGACGAGACTTGCAGGTAATTAAATTCAGCGCAACTTGAATTAGTGCAACCTAGGCAGCAAAACGTTCAACCAGGAGGAGAAACGAACCCGGAACATCTGGCTAACTGGCGGAATAATCTCCAGATGTCATCGTGTACATTTTAAATCATCGCGCTAACAACAGGCTCGTTGATTTTTTATTTCGAATTTGCTTCGCTCGTAAAGAAGTCGGGATATTAAATGGGTACTTGTGGGTCGTCAAGGACAAACGGAGAAAGAACACAGGTTGGTCGATAATGGACAGGACAGCCCCCCCCCTCCTTCTCCGCTTGATCGAGGGAGCATCAGAAATAGCAACACAGGAGAAACTCAACAACTACAATAACACTACTGTTATTACTGTTTCCAAAAGCATCTCAACAATACGCTTTATTAAATAGCGAACTTTAAAAATAACTTAATCATAATGTCACAGATATATGCTATGTCGATCAATCGGAAGCGGTTTTTTATATATCCTTCTTATATTTGATGAGAAATTGTGTCTTGCAAGAGGTATACCTGTAACGTAACAAAAGAATATTTAAATTCTAAAATACTGGATAGGGCAAATAATTTATTATTGGGGACACTGCGTCAAACTTATCACATAACAACACGTTTGAGCATATACTACTCGATTATTTAGTCTCATGTTCACAGTAAATGTCATGTCCTCTGCGGAATAAAACAGATTTTCACCTTGAACATTGTACCCATATTTGTGGTAGGTTTCTTACAATCATGTATTAGAGCTTGTCTACAATTAATCCCACTTTTGAAGTTCTTTGTAACTTTTTCTCACTATAGTTTATCAAAATCCTTACGACTCCCATCAAATTATCAAAAATTACACTTATACGAAAAATTGGGAAAAGTCACAATTTTTATAAGTTAGTTGTTGATCAGCCATACCATAACTTCCGTCACTTTGGCGACAACACAAATATCAAATATCAATGTTGTTGGGTGCAACAGGAATCGTAAGTGATTTTGGTTGTTACCCCTACTACCGAAAATAGAAAATATTCTTATAATAGCACTTAGAATCCACGATAAATATATAGTTCGTTTATATATATATATATATATATATGTATATATTACTGTCGGCTTTTAACATTATTTACTGTTAAGAAGAAAAACCACTTCAGTGTAATTATTTACCATCGACAATACACATTATTACGGGAGGTACAATTTTTGTAGAATACAAATGGTTTCTCTTTCACTGTACGGGAAGTTGATAAAACTTTCAACTGTTTGTTTCTTCACTGGGGAAATTATATCTTATTATTTTCATGAATAAATATACTGAGGCTGATACTGCCAACAGAGAAATTTTGGCACTGGTCCCACGGGTTGTGTAACCATGGTTTGGAAGACAGGGTAGAACACAGCACTTTCATAGAAAAAATAGAGAGGAAAATTGTACACAACAGGTGTTGGGGACTAGGGCAGCGTGAAGTTCGCAGGAGAGGGGCTGGTATCTAATTCTAAGAGCTAACATGTACAAATAGTACACAACACAAGACACACCTCACATAATGCGAGACTAAGCTATGTGAATCACAAAAATTCAACTCAATTATCAGTGCAAGAATTTATAGTTAAATCTGGTATTTCAAAGTCCAGCCATAATTTGTAAGACAATACACACAAAAAACTGGTTTAAATCAGGCACAGTCATTTGATTTGCCACACTGAGGTTTAAATTTGTCAGAAATTTGTATATGTACAATAGATATGTGAGCCGTGCGAGGAAACACAAATTGAGTTGAGTTTCATTAATTCTTTGGAATAATACGTCAGGAACATCCCATATTATCATGCAAGTAGAAGGTCATGGGCTGCACCTCATGTTCTTATCACTGTATACATAGGCCAGGTAAATAGGTATGTTCGTTGTGCAATGTTAGATCCACCACATCAGCTGTCTTTCAACATTTGGGATCGTTGTCGAGTAATTTATTTTCCAACATTTAAATGAATATATTGGAGAAAACTCATTTACGGTTATTCAAATTCCTTGTTTGTACCATGTGATACCGTGATGTAAATACAAAACTACCGCCTACATTGGTATGGAAAAAGAAGTCATAAATACCAGAAGCATATACACAAATTATCCTACAAATTTCATTTCCAGGAAAAACTGTTTCAGGCCTTTGGAAGAAGTGAAATACACAAAAATTGGGAAAACAAAAATTATATGGTTAAAACTTCAGAACATACCCCTTTGAACAAAACACCTATTCCTGATTGTAACTGCATAACAGTAGCTGTTACAAAGCCACAATTACATTACATGCACTGGACTTTCAAATCACAACTAAGCAACTTACTACATGTCTTTGCATGTTAATACTCCCATGTCGATCACAACACTTTGATGTTTTCCAGTACTATTCTATGCTGAGAATTGTCCTACTTGCAACTTCTTTCTAATGACTAGATTTGTAGAACACTTTTAATATGGAGTGCGAAGACTAGAGGTTTCATTTTCCAGCAAAACGAGAATGCATCAGATGATTTATAATCTGTTTTTGTAAAATGCCTGTAGTATTTTACACTGCAAATTTGTGTATTTATGACTTGTTCCACATCCTACTCTCTTTATGACACACTTTTGGATCCGTGGAATGTAAGTATGTATGTGTGGACCCCTTTAAAACCAACGGGAAAGGAAACTGCTCTCGGAAAAGATCTTCAGCGCAAAGTAGTTCTTAAATCTTTACACAGTGGAATATAACCCGCACTCAAATTGTACACAAAGCATGCGTGACGGCTGCGTACATTGGGGACACCAATCACAAATTGAGCTCTGAGGTACTGCTAATTTTATTCAAAAGAAAAACTAGACCTAGCCAGCTGTCCATAGTATTGGCGGTGAAGCAAACACATCTAATTACAGCTACGAGTACTATTTGGTGTCAAGTTTTTTGTACAACAAAGACCTACACATCATAGTGAAGGTAACAAAAACTTTTGTATGCTGTACAGTGGCATCACATCAGGCCATGACGGTCTTTGCTGCTTGCTCAGACACGCTATCCAACTGCAACTGGGGCAACAAGGTCCGTTCTGGAACGAAATTCTAAAATTGTATTAATATCAATCAAAATGCAGACATTATGTCAACTCCCCCAGGTAGTTAGAAGTTTTGAAATGTAACTAGCTGGAATCAAGTTTCACAATCAGAGGAAATGAAAGTGCTCATATAAAGAGGAAAATTTATCTTCACAGCCACTTTGTTAGGATGCTCAGCTTATGTGAGTATATGTCATAACTGAATCAGCACACACAACTATCAATTACCCAGTTACACAATTGTCATCATTGTTAGTTGAATGTCATCCACAAGGGTCAGTTCCAACCAGAAAATGTGTTCTTTGAATGGAATGTGTTATTTTTCTACATTTATCACCCATAATTTAACTTTTTCTCTCTTTATGGTATGGTAACTTCCCTTTCAAAAAGACAAAATATGCCGTCACACAAAACGTAACTCTAACTGGAGAAAAACGTAGCCAAATAAAACTTAAAAATAATTCCATACTTTGCTGAATGTGGTCAGTCCTCCATTTGGTCTGAATTTTGAGACAAATCTGTTTAAATTGATAGGTACAAAGTCATCACAAAGCATGCAAGGAATTATTACACTTAAAGCAACAAAATGTTAATAACAACACATGTTGGAATGGGCTTCCTTTACCCTAGTTGCAGTTGATTCATCCACACACACTTCAAAAGACTAACTACTGCATTAAACTGTTACCTCAGCCAAGTCACATTTTGAAGTCCCTGTTCAGATTGGTCGTAGTGAGGTTTGGGAGGGGTGTAGAAGCGGCACACAAAACTATCCCTGAAAACGAGCCCTTGGAAGTATGAATGTCACACAGCCATGTTCTCATGTTTCACCTATCATGGCAGAAAGGTGGACCTTACTGTGTGGTAAGATGCTTCAAACTTGAGAACAAATATTTGCTCCACCACTGGTGCGTGCTGACTGCCATGCAATAAGCAATTCATTCATTATGATTACTTGCCAATCAACTGCAAATCCTACTACATGTGCATGTACGTAGCATGGAACAAGATATTGTTAGTCTCTCTGCCCATTAAACTACAATGTCCCAAGTGCTTTAAATGCTACAACTGATATAATTCCATTAACAGTTTCTTATCATTACATGTCGAATGGAGACATGAGAATATGCAAAGGCCAATGACAAAGAATCTGAAAAACACAATACCGATGTAGGCTAGATTTTCACTCCGTACCCATCCTCATTAGTACACACTTTGTAACCTACAAACCCTACTCTCTCCCAAACATTACAGATTTCTTAAACAACAGTGACAGATGAATACACTTCAGCATTTAGACACAATGAATTTAGTGATCACTGAATGTGGAAGGTTTATGATCAATTAAAGAAGTTTAAAACTTAACTGTTTTTCAAACACAAAACTATCCTTAACATTCATGAAAATTGTCTCTCTTGGTTTTTCAGATGACTTACTAAGAAATTCCATCAGCCAGTCAATGGACTGCTATGGGTTAGGCCAAATATTTTCTGTACTTGCCAAACATAAAATAAGTTAACACCAGCAACTCCTTACGCACAATATGAATTCTTAAGACAAACATTACTTATTAACTCCTTATACAACGCATTTTTATCGCAAACAGGACACCCTGAATTTTATACATGTGCATGTTGACTGAGCTGGAAGCTACAAGTGCATTAAATCACCTAACTGTACTCGTATGTGTTTCACTCACCCATTCAAATTCACGTAGTGTATGCCACTGCATACTGTTCACCCCCAACGACAAGATTCAAAACTTGCATCACATATTTCAAATCAGTTTAACCGTCCTTCTAATTTAGCACCAGTAGGGAGGGGCTCCTCAAAAACGGAATGAAAAAAAAGGTAATGCCAATCATGCTTACAAAGGCTCAAATAACAAAAAAATAGTTTAAACCAAAAGTACAAAACTACAACCAGTCCACTGAACAACGCACACAAGACACCCAGGAATATATTCAAATAGATGATTGTTAAAAAACACGAGTAGTGCAAAACTCTGCGCGAGTCCCAATCTCTTGGCACACGCCACTAAAATCAAGAATTCTCACACACCAAAAAACTCGACAGGAAAACAACTGTATCTACAATTGCTGTAGTGCAATCCAGTGAAAAGTTAATAAAACATCTGTTGAATCTGAGAGGTTGAAGGAGTTGCTCTCAGCTGCAAGGGGCTGCACCTACCTCCAGGTGTTGTGCTCCCCTCGCTTGTAGGCCTCACATCACTACTGTTAAAATTCCAATAAGGCACTGTGCTATTTAGAAGTCAAACAGGATAACAGAAAGATTCAAGGGTTTCAGTTATAATCGCAATGTTGCACCGATCCAACACAAACACAAACACAAACACAAACACAAACATGTGTCCTACAGAATCACACTCCTATTCAGGCACTATTCTGCATGATGACAAAAAATGGTAGAAACAAGGTGAGTCCATACAAGTGGGACAGAATGCTATGCAAGAGATCCCATGCAGCAGTACTTGCTTGAGTGCACTGACATTAACCTGCTGCATCTTGACACAATGCAAGGTAATGCCACTGCCAGCACTTCACATGTCCAAGTGTTCTGCGACAAGCAAATGGGAACTCACTGCCACATTCTGCAATGCAAACTGCAACTTTGTGTCTACCACTTTAATCTAACTCACATGCCTGCACTATAGTGTCAAGTGTTGGAAAACACATATCCACCAACAGTGCAGGCAATCATCCATCTAATTAAGTGTTACAGTCACGTGGTATCACAGAAAAGCGGTAATTGGTTAATTATAGCAGCAACTCCTGTCAATCCCTCACACCACAACTCTCTTTTTTTTTTTTTTATCAAAAGCTGAAAACAGTAAAGTTCCTGCTGCAGGCCATAAACCAAGCAAATACAATAATAAGGAGTAATTACCATCAAGCAATCAGCTGGTCTACTATGAAAACTACTTTATTCAGAACTGCTCTACAAGTGCAAGTCTTTGCTACCAGATGGCAATCCATCCAGCCCCACTACGTTCTACACACAGAGAAACTACAAAAACATCTAACACTAAGGAACTAGTCAAGTGTACTTATCAACTACAAATTTTAAAATACGACAAACCACCAAAAAACAGAAATAACTAGTACGAAGTAGTAGGGACAGGGAATACATAGTTCAGTTCAATGTGATTAGATTTTTTTCAGACCAACCCTCTCTAAAAACTTTTCAAAGTTATTATCTATGTGGTGCTCCCTTAAACACCACATGACAGACTTCTCAAAGAAAAAATACAAACTTTATTGGCTCCTTTATCATTTAGAATTAAATACAAAAATAGAGGGTTTCACCTTTTCTCTCCTTAAAACACTTATTGCTGTTCTTATATTACAAAAGGGTATTGTCACTCAAGCAAAAGGAAAAAGTGATTAACAGTAAACTATGCAAGTTGTTAGTAGCTACTGTAAAACTCCACGTTAGAGTATTTGGCACCACTGACATACCAGTTACTTCAAAAGATTACTCGTAACACAAAAGAAACATTAAATAAATAAAAAGGAGAGAAGGGAACAAGAATGGAAATCTGCAAATACTTTGTCATAATAATAGAGAGCTAAAATTTATAGACCATATGTACAGTAAAATACCACTTGACATGACCCCAAAACCTAAAAATACTATCCTGCAATACACATATTTTCTGCTACAAAACCACTTAGCATGGAACTGACAAAGAATTTAGAAAGCTCACTGCCAATTAACCAAAAGGAATTCTTGCATGTAGGCATATGTTTGTACGTTTGCTACCAGAAGGAAACAAACTGAACAGAGCAAATTTTTACCAATTTCTTGTGTTGACACATTTTATTCCAGTAACACTTCATATGACACAGCAGTATCAGACACATTCTCTTTGCCTGGATAACTTCCGCAAAAGCACAGTTCCTATTATTAAAAATTTATAATTTGCAACACAGCCAGTTTTACAAATATTGGTTTGCTGACATTCTGAATTTTGCATTAAACCAAAGTAGTGTGTGCACATGATGCTTGTACTGTGTCATCAATACGAGTGGAATGATTTCATCATGTAACCATTATCATTAGCAGTGCACTGACATCTTCAAAGAAAGCAGTAATCTAACTGCTTCCCGAATATCAAAAATACTCCTTTAGTTCCACTCCACAAACTGTTCAACTCTGGATGCTGCACACCAGTATGGGAAACAGCAGAAGATAGGCACTGTGGACAAGGTGGTTGTATGTATGTATGTGTGTTCACATTTGGGAACACCCTAACACTTTTCAATGTACAAGCAAAACACAATATCTGGTGGAGCGCAGACAAGGCAAATCAATATACATGTGAATGCTGTGAAGATGTTCAGAATTCAAATCATCGCTATGAAATATGCTTCACCTTATAATTCCATATTTAAAAGTATTTAAGCAGCAAACTAGAGAGTTTAGAATAATCCCGTGACTCTAAAGAGTTGCTGAAGTTGTGGGGCCACTGCGCTGGTAGTTTACTGTACAAAGACTTCGAAGTGATCATCCAGCATTTCACGTTTTTCCTTTTGCTAGGAGTTTATTCTCTGCGAAAACCCCATGTCAGGGAAATACTTCGTCCCCCCTCCAGTTGACTCACCCTTGCTGTTATTCGTAGGCCCACTCTCCTGCCTCTGCCCTGTCTGTACCAGTCACACTTTCCACCTCACCCACCAACTGACTCCAGTAACACAAAAGAAATAATATTTAAGTTAAAACACTTCACAGTGCATCATCTCAGTCTTTATCACTACCAATCAACAAAAAATCCATCACCATCGTCGTCATCATCATCATCATCACCACCACTACGTACCAATCATTATTACAACTGGCCAATCCCTGTATGAGAACACATACACTCAACACTTAATTTTACGAACCAGAAAACATCTTTGATACTAGTACAATACGTATGCATACAATACAGTAGTACAAAGGAAACAAGGCATTTACTTTCTCAATGCCACGTCCCTGTCATTAGCAAGTCATGGATTGTCAATAATACGAGTAGATAAGAACATACTGTAGTTGGGTTTTGCAGAGAATGTCTTAACAACCGCAAGTCATTCCAATTCAGAAAAGAACATCATATTGTGTACACTGAGTAGTAATACCTGCTATTTTCTTGGTTAATCTAGACTATCATAAAACGAGTAACAATCAAAGATTTATTATGTTTATGTGACCTCTACAGAGAGGTGAAGCACACTTGTGACCCAGTGGGCAGTTCAGAACCTACTGCCACATCAGGCAGTGCTGATGAAACTAAGAGTAACTACACAACTAATGCCGTTCACAAAACAAATTCACATAGGAACCTAGAAAAGCTGCATTTATCGCCACTCATAAATCAAAAATGTCCTTCAATTTCTCACAACACTTGGTTTCCACCATGAAAGTCACATTCAGCACAAAAACACAACATAAATTAAATTAAACTCAAATTAAATAAATTATGTCTGCAAAGCTGCCAATGTTTCCCACAAAGAAAGAAACTTGCTGCCAGCACACTAACCTAAATGAAATAGCATCACTCCATGGGAAACATGGTGTGTGCACGGGAAGAGGGCACACCCTTAGTTTCACAGCAGGGAACTGATCTGCTCGCTAACCTTAACTTCCAACAGCAATTGGTCCGCAAATCTCACATGTGAATAACCTTGAAACATTATGGGAGGAGAATTTGTCTCCAGCCAAATTTTGATACGACATGTGAACTATGGAATGTTGACAGGTGAACAGACCATGTTTACATACAATGTGGGCTACGTCAAACTACACATAATGTGGAACACAGATGGGATATATTATCTATAGCTGAGAAACAGTGATGGTAAGGCTACTACAGCCAGCTGACTAGATGTTTCAATGATGATCCCCATTAAAAGTAACAGCTGTATAAGGAGTCTGATGATGCAGAGGGGAAGAAAAGGATGACTTTGGATAGAATGTGAGTGATTTCACTGCTGTGGTCAATCCCATGGTATATGTGTTGAAACACATAACTTGAGCTGCCTAAGTGTGAATTTCCCGAGACCGACACTAACTATAAAGCACTTCTGTTAGCATAGACGCACAACACGGTAGCATAAATAGACCTGTTCATAAAATACTAAAGCAAACATAGGACCTAAACATACAAACATATTGTAACTTGAGATCTAAGTGTATAATACTTTGGGTACCATTGTGTTGCAGAATTCTCTTTATATTTGAGATGTATTTCCATTACAGTCAGGGCAACCTCTTCTAATGCACACAGTCAGTTTCCACTATGGCACCCGGCATTATGATATAACCATTACCAATAGCAACGGCATAGTTTTTGCCCTAGTTGCAAGCAAATCTGAATGTGGGAAGATCATGTTCAGGTAGTGTTTTCATGTCTTAATGTCAAAAAAAAAAATTATGGCAGTCACACTGAGGCAGAGAAACTCCAGATGCCCAGTAAACACTTGCCATTTCTAAAAATATAATCTCTAACAATCACAAGGCAGTGGGTCCAACTTACATAAGCCTACTTGATCTTCACTATCCATTCAATAAGAATAAGGGGTGGGATACTTAGAGATTCTTGTTTAGCTATCTGCATTCAAGACCGGAACAATGGAAGATGTTCAGACACTGATAATACTGCTTATTGCAAGTTATTATTGCTTCAGGCTAAGGAGGCTGGCTTGCCAGTTGAGATTTTCAAAACTGTGCCATGAGCAAAAGCAGATAAGATTCACATGTGACTGTATTTTATAAATGTGTGAACTAGGGACTGGAAACTAAGGGATCCATTTCCATCCTGATAATTTCCTTCCACTTGCAAATACAGGTATAAACTTCCACAAAATTTGGCAAATGCTAAACCTTTGAAACTTACATCTTTTCAAAGAATAAAACAAAAAAACTGAGCTGTAAACTCTTATAGTCTTGTTTGCAACATGCAATCACTTGTCAGGTTTAATGCAACCTGATGTTCCAGTTTGGCATCATGCGTAACATGGTGCCGCAGGTGGGATAAGGACTGGTGAAAATAATTAAACCCGCTGGAAGTCCTGAAGGACCATATCTGAATATTTCAACCCCCCCCCCCCTCCCAATGATCACCTCATTAAAAAATGCATTTACGTTTAACTGCTGAGGGAGACTCTTCAGACATACATGCCCATGCCATACATGGAACCCCAGTCCACTCCTTGGAAGCTTGACATATCAACATTGGTAAGGCTGTAGCCCTGGTAGGGGTTAGCTGGTACAGGTGGAGCAAGTGTTGGAGTTGCTGCAGCTGCAGCTGTAGTCGGGGTGGCTGTGGCAGCCACTGCCGGCCCCACTCCGCCAACTGCACTGCCAACAGCGTTCACTGCTCCGACTGCTGCTGGAATGGGGTACGGTGCATAACGGTAACTTGCCAGAGCTGGGTATGGTCCAAAAAGCTTCCCATAACCTGCCAAAGCAGCTGCACTCTGAGCCTGGGCAGCTGCAGCTGTTGCTGCCTGAACATGAGCCTGGGCCTGCACAGCCGCCAGCTGTGTGGCCGGAGTCAAGGGCTGTGGAGCCGCCATCCTAACTCCCAGTGGGCCCAGTACCATCCGTTTTCCCAGCAGAGTTGCTGTCTGTACTGCTTCTTTGGGTTGAGCCTTCTTGCATTCAACCTTCTTGTTCTTGATGGTATGGAAATGAATCTCGCATACGCGGTCCACCACGTCTTCATTCTCAAATGTGACAAATCCAAAGCCGCGGTGACGCTTTGTTTGCTGATCCATCAGCATTACTGTTTCCTCAACTTTGCCAAACTGGCCAAAGTATGCCTTCACTTCTTCAGATGATGTGTCCTGACTTACGCCACCCACAAAAATCTTCTTTGTTCTGTTCCCAACTTTGGCTCTGTTCTTAGGAGTGGCATGTTTCGGATCAATCTTCTTGCCATCAAGTGTATGAATAGGCACTTTAAGGACCTTCTCAACAGTATCGGGCTCCGAGAATGTGATGAAACCAAATCCACGGCTCCTCTGCAACAAACGAAAATGCACAGTTCTAGCTATCATTTTGGTTCCTACAGCAACACATCTCTCAGTACAACAGCGCCTAGAGAACATACTCCACTGTTTTTAACTTACTTTCTGAAGTTAACAATTAATCGATAAGAATTTACTGTATGGCACTACATTTCAACAAAGTGAATGCATTTATAAAACCTACTCTGCATAGTTTGGTACTAGAAGGTCACCAAGTACATAGATTGTTCCACTCACTGCAGAATCCCCCACAGTGTGATGTAAAAATGTTCATAACCGCCACTCCAACACCACCAATCGACAAGGTTTTTGTCGAGCATACCAAATGATCAATTTTCAAGAAATATACTGCTTCTCTAGATGATACAGCCTTGTTTAAAACTGTGCCCATTACATCTCAATCGAAAGTAACCATTCAACTACAGAACATCAGTTGTCTTAGGAATTTATGGATGTGTACTTGCACATATATCACATCATGTAATTCTGCATCAAAGAACTTGTTTCAATATCTAATTTACAAATATTCTTAGATGTTAATTCCTGTGCTGTTTATGATAACGTATGGTTACTCACTTGGGTAACGGGGTCCTTCATGATGAGCACGTCAGTGACTGTACCAAACATGCCAAAATATTCCTTCAGTTTCTCTGAAGACGTCTGCCAGCTCAATCCACCTACAAATAATTTCCCTGGTGCAGGATCGCCACCACTAGGGGTTGAGCGTCCAGAAGATCCATTCTGGCTTCCGTTCATTGTCGGCATTAGACCGTTGCCATGTAGGTCGTGGTCCATGAGCCCATTCCCTTCCATGCCCGCTGAGCTGCAACAGACAAAAATAATGTGCATTACTGTCTCTCTGTTACAGTGGCTCCACATTACTGTCCCGATGGCTGCTCCCTCCACTGTGTGTGTCACCTTTCCCATGTCCAAGATACATTCTGCAAATGGTGTTTGGTAAGTAGGCCACTGGCAACAATGACTCACATTAAAAATGTAATATGTGTGCTGAATAAAGAATATTCTGGAATTGCACATAAAAGTCTTGTTGACAGTTGGTGTTCTAATCTATTATCTTGAAAGAAATTAAAAAAAAAAAATTAAAATTCTAGTTTATAAAGTCAGGCATTTTAGACATGATACAGGTACTCTTCAGGAACCTGGCATGAAATGTAGACAAGACTGGCATGTGGTAAGCCTTCAGTTTGCAACTGCCATTCAAACTGTAATTGGAAGTTCAGTGGCAACTGAGCATGCATTTCAAGCATACATTTTTGGGACTGTAGGTTACGTTTCTGTTTCTCCCCCACTAAACAGCGCCGCAACGCGCAGGCGCCGGCAGGAAGCCCAGTGTTGGACAGAAAGGATTTATCTCCCTTTCCAGCTTTCAGTTGAGGGGATAAAGTGACAGGGAACACGAGCTGAGATGCAGATGGAGAATGAGATGGGGTAACGACAAGCGAACAGGAATTGTTTTGTGGACCTTCTCTTGTGTCAGAGTGTAACACATTGCAAGTGTTACTGTTGTTCTACGAACAGAGATTTCAAAAGATGGACCAGCTCCCATCTCCCGAGCATCAGAAGGTAAGGCCCACACCTTTACCACACATCCAGACTTGGATACCCACCATACCTGATCTTGTGGACCTGAAACACAGACTCCCCTAAGTTGTGTCCCGTCGACGCTCGTATGCCCTTCTCCCCCCTCCCAACGAGATCCCTGAGATCAATAACCCAGCCATCCAGCTAGCGGGCTACCTCAGTTCGCCATCATGCCACTGCGCGCCACATACAGCACAGGCTGTGAGCAGGGACCCAGCCGGTCGTGGTCAAGTTGCACTTCCAGCACGTGGTTTTCTTCTCAGAAAGACCAGGTGTTTCCGTCTAAGAAGGTTCGGCTTTTACGTCAGTAACTGTGGGCGCATCCTCCACACACACAAACACACACAACAGAGTGGGGACGACGGACAGAAGTGAAGAGGGACTGCGCGTTGTCATAGCAACGGGCGCCTGAGCAGCAGAAAGCGAGCAAGAACTGCTTGCTGGACCCTTCAAACCCACCCTTCTGCCCCCTTGAATCAGTCAGTGGCTAGCTAGTGGAGTGAGTGGGTGAGTAAGAACACGCCGTGCCGACCGGCGGACTGTGATATTGTCCTGTCACAGCAGTACTGAAGAGGAAGCTTACTGCTGTTTCGGGACATAGCCACAGACCCCGGCATCTCAGCCCCCGTGCAGTGCTTCTAAACATCGGACAAGTGTTTAGTTCATTCTGCTCTGCCCACCATTTCAAGACTTCGTTTCCTGCAAGTGCTTTAAATCGATAACGGAATTCTCTGTTACGGGAACACGAGTGCTCACCGGCCTCAATACAACAGCGTTATCAAGGAACCGGATGTGTTGCATGGAAACAGTTCAGTGTATAATGTACAAACGTCATTATTTGCACTAGATTATGGGTGCATTTATAAGCAAATCTGTATTGTGGTGACGTACGTCCACCGTCTACGGGAGTTTGGTTTGCAAACGCGGTTCTTTTGAACCAGCCTAGAGTGAAGGTGTAGTGGAAGTACACCGCACCCTGGGCGATTATGAATTTCATGTTTGGTGCCACTACAAGAACAGGCAAGAGGCTGATTGTTTTGTATTACCTCCAACAAAACACGTTAGACAATAAAAGGCAGCCAAGCACAGCTGTGGTAAATCAGGTTACACAGCACTGAATAACTGGATAGTAATGAGCTGTAGCACATGCCTAAGGAATTAGTAGGTAAAGG
>Ga0131853_10012630_pt1 | contig 15480 bp, 13 predicted proteins | sample TergutLab28metaG_FD_92764 | JGI IMG/M metagenome (GOLD analysis project Ga0131853, IMG submission 92764) | Labiotermes labralis P1 segment gut microbial communities from Petit-Saut dam, French Guiana - Lab288 P1 (version 2) (version 2) | ecosystem: Host-associated > Arthropoda: Insects >...
CCCGGTGTGGCCCAGAGGGTGGGTAGAGGTATAGCTCTACTCTTCCATGACCGCGGCACTAGAAGGGGGTGAGTGGTCAGCAGCACGCCTCGGCCGCACTTTACCCCCGGGAAAGACCCGGTAACCATTTTACAGGAGGCTGGGTGCGACCCAGGGACGATCTTGACATTCGGAAAATCTCGCCCCCACCGGGATTCGACCCCGGATCGTCCAGCCCGTAGTCACTCGCTATACCGAATGAGCTACCCGGCACACACACACACACACACACACACACACACATAAAACCACACACACACATATATATATACATGTGTGTGTGTGTGTGTGTAAATGTAAAGTTCGCCCTACATTAGGCCACGAAGACCCGGAGGGGGAGTAGAGGTATAGCTGTACTCTTTCTTTAACCTCGGCGCTAGATGGGGTGAATGGTCAACGCCACTTCCCGGCCGCTTTACCCCCAGGAAAGACCTTTCACCCATAGTATAGGAGGCTGGATGGACCCCAGGACCGGTCTGGACGGGTGAGGAAAATATAGACTCCCAGCAGGATTCGATTTCCCCGGACCGTCCAGCCCGTAGCGAGTCGTTATACCGACTGAGCTATCCCGGCTCTGATATATATATGTGTATGTGTGTGTGTGTGTGTGTGTGTGTGTGTATACCGATTAATTGTGCAAATGATTTACCATTAATATATATAAACCATACAAAACACTGTGTCTGTTTGTGGTAATTTTGGATATACATATATTTCCTGAAAGTAATCCCTTCAGAGCGAAACATGTTTAAAATTCTCCCATATAGTAATTAATAATAAAATCCACTAAGTTGTGATTGAAGGATTTTATTCTATATATTTGTTTCTATAAATACAGCTGTACGAACCGGTTGAAGGATCCGTTCCATCTTCAACGGTCGAGCAGTCCAAGGGCAATTCTCTTTGGTCTGCTGGACACTTGAATAAGGCACTGATATGTTATCCCGAAACGTCGGTAAACATCTACGAAGATACGCCCTCGCAGCATCCCAGAAAATCGAACGTCTCAACTTCGAGTAGGCAGAAGCCTGAAACTCCATTGAAATCGTAAAGTCTGTCCTTTCGCGGAAGTTTTCATACGTTTAAATTGACTTAGGTGAAGATAAAAATGAATTTCATATTGCACAGGAAACAAACTGCAACTCTACGTCGTGACCGATCGTTTAAAGCTGTTAAAGAAATGTTTGCTGGTTGTTTGGAGCATGGTTCGAATTTTATAAAATAAAATACGATATGTGAAGAAGATGCAAGGCTTGCAATATGAGGCGTTGTGCAGTAGGCACTGAGCTTCGAACATTTGATTTTTCTCTCTTGTTGAGGTTAAGAATATGGTTTAAGATTGCCAGAAAATATTTCATATCTCAGAAACCTAATCTAGTTCGTTCAGCCCTACCAAAATACAGAGTTCCTGATATATATACAGCCCGCCGAGCTAAGCCACAAGCCAATTTTACAGCCTTATGTAACATTACTTACAGGTAAAGACGTACAGAAACATAATTTTGCCTGTTATTTTTATGGGTGTGAAATGTGGTCGCTTATATTGATAGAAAAACGTACGCCGAGGATGTTTGAGAACAGGGGTCTGAGGAGAATATTTTGGCCTAAGAGGGAAGAGGTAAGAGGGGAGTGGAGGCAACTGCATAATGAGGAGATTAATGATCTGCACTGCTCACCAAATATTCTTCAGGTGATCAAATCGTTAAGAATGAGATGGACGGGGCATGTAGCACTATGGTGGAAAACAGAGGCGTGTGCAGGGTTTTGGTGGGGAAACCTAAGGGAAAGAGACCACTTGGAAGACCTAAGCTTAGATAGGAGGATAATATTAAAGTCGATCATCAAGAAGTTTAATGTGTAGTCATGGACTGGATCTAGCTGGCTCAGGATAGGGACAGGTGGCGGGCACTTGTGAATGCGGTGATGAACCCTCGGGTTCTATAAAATGCGGTAAATTTCTTGAATAGCTGAAAACCGGTTAGCTTCTCAAGAGGGACTCTGCTCCATGGATTAAGTAAGTAAAGAAAGCCAAATCAGTCCCATTACAGGCCCGAGTTACACTGAGGGTTCCAGGAAGTTAAGGTTATCAGATTACGTGACAATGGCCCAGGATGGTGGTAAGGTTGTCAGCCTTACGCACCGGCCGCTTTTTACCCCCAGGAAATACTCCTGGTACTCATTTCTGTTAGAGGCTGAGTCGACCCTAGGGCCATATTATATCAATGAAAAGTTCCAATGACACCATCTGGAATCGAATCAGCGATCTTCCGATTTGTAGCACAGCACCTTAACCACTGTGCTACCACGGTCCCCCAGTATGTAAGTAAGTAATTGAGTAACATTAGGCCATTACTTCTAGTGCACAGGTGTCAGGCAACATGTCCTGCATCCCATCTTTACACATAAGCCCTATATATATCTCCCTTTAACCACTTCTACACAAAGGTGAAGAAGTGCTGAGAAGAAGAGAGTGGAGTGGTCTCATGTTCACAGCATCCCCCTCTGACGTCACCACAATCTAATCATCAGCTCCTCTTTACCCCTGTGGTTGTGTATCACAAATTGCTTTGGCTGCATCTGGCGGTCCGCTTTTGTAGGTAAGGTCAGAACCTGCAGAGTCTCAACCTCCATTTTACTGAAACACAGTGACAAGAAATTCCCTGTCTCCATAACCCAGTTTCATTTTATAAGGTAAGTCTAAACTGCCATGCTTCTTATTTATTGAAGTGTTCAGTTCTTGGGTTAGACGCTTTCTGTCAAATCGCGCGGTGACCAAACCAGGGATGTTCGAAACGGTTACCCTCCGTTAAAAATCACGAGTCTGCAGTGCGCCGTAATTTGTCCTGTCAAACGCAACCCCTGTCACATGTAACGAATTTTTGCAAGAAGGACTCTGATGGTCTAGGGAGGAAATGCGCAAGCGTGATCATTCTGGTTCACCAATATAACACACAAGACAAGAAATGAACTGTAACATAACGTGGAGAGACGTACGTACAAATTTTGTGCAGTGGAAAAGCTGTACGTACAGTGGGGTATGCTACAACGAACGAAGGTGCAGCGAACGAATGTTACAACGAACAGTCTTGATCAATAAAATCAAGATGCTACAGCAGACACAGCTGCTACAACGAACGCGGAGGAATACTATCGGCCGACGTAGCACGCGCATGCGTATGAATTGTCGGTTTGTTTATATTTTCACTGAGGAAAATTGTTTATCCTTTTCATGTGCTTAAATTTTTTTATGCTTTTGTTATGGAATGTTCGATTATAGTTTTCACTAGGAAAGAGTGTTTATGCTTTTCATGTGTGTTAGAATGTTTATGCTTTTCATGTGTGTTAGAATGTTTATGCTTTTCATGTGTGTTAGTTTGTTCATGCTTTTCATGTGCGTTAGACTGTCTGTGCTTTTCATGTGTGTTAGATTGTTTATGCTTTTCATGTGTGTTAGACTGTTTATGCTTTTCATGTGTGTTATATTGTTTATGCTTTTCATGTTTGTTAGATTGTTTATGCTTTCATGTGTGTTAGATTCTTTATGTTTTCATGCGTGTTAGATTGTTTATGCTTTTCATATGTGTTAGTTTGTTCATGCTTTTCATGTGCGTTAGATTGTCTGTGCTTTTCATGTGTGTTAGATTGTTTATGCTTTCATGTGTGTTAGATTGTTTATGCTTTGTATTGGGGAACGTTTGTTCATAGAATTCACGAAAGAAAGATCCTCTGTGCTTTTCAAATATATATGTATGGTGTATATAAGTTAAACAAATTAAATTTATATTATTTTCACACTTATATTTTTTATTTCATACTTTTCCTGTTTAAATGGTTGTGTTGGATGGTAACTTTACTCTAGGCTGTGGGCCTGGAACGGATTGCCCCTCAATACACATACTTGAATGTATGCTAGAACGAACAAGTTCTATAACGAACGAGGTTCTAGAACCAATTACGTTCGTTCTAGCAAAATCCACTGTATTACTGGGTTTCAGGATGTGTATGTAGCCTTAGGTATCCAGCATGCAATGCTCATGCGTCATCTTATATGTGGCCTCAAACTCGACCATATTTCTCCACGTTATCCCATGAACGGCACGATTTTCGAAAGAAAAAAAAAAGTTGTTGAACATCAAATGTGTGTTTTCATATCCTGTACAATCTTTGCCTGAGATATTTCTCATTCTAAGAAGAATTGAGCGAGATATTATCAAAAATATATGTTCGTTTTTATGTACAGTTCCCGTTATTCCTTTCAGAATTTAATTAAGCTTGAAATTTATGGGCAGGTTTTCGAAAAAATATTCCAGTACTTTGTACTGAAAATCCGCCCAGTGGAAGCCGAATTGTTCCATGCGGACGGACAGTCAGACGGGCAGACATAAAGAAGCTATTAGCCAATTTTCGCAATTTTAAGAACGCGCTTAAAAATTCACTGAAGTTAGATCCGGAAACCAAAGAGGCCATGTAGTCGGTCCTCCACGCCTAATCCAACTTTTGGATATATTAAATTTGTTAGATTTTAGACTTCTTTCCTGCAATGTGATGGAGCTCAATTGTGCTTAAACCGTAATCTCCAAATCGGAGGTGGAGGTACAGCTTCAAGCAGCCATGAGAGATCATTTTCCAGGAAATTAAAATATTACTGGGCTCTAACCCTGTCACGTAACTGTCGGGCCGGGGGGGGGGCTCGATATTATCACAGACGATACCAGACCAAACATTGAAACAAGGGACGTGATACCCACGTTCGCGGATAGATGTCACTGTACAATGCTGCAGCGTACACAGACTCGCTAAATACGCAGTTAACCACAGAGTCAATGGAATATTATTTTGAACAAATGCTTTATAAATAAGCCGATCGCGGTGGCCGCGCGGATCTACGGCGTGAGTCTGCGGCTGCTGACTTTCTGGGGTTGCGGGTTCGAATCCCGACGTTGGCATACATATGTCTCTTGTGAGTGTTGTGTGTTGTACAGGTACAGGCCTCTGCGACAGGCCGATCCCTCGTCCAGAGGAGTCCTACGAAGTGCTTGTGTCACTGAGTGTGATAATTCTATACTGAAACTGAATAGTTAGACGAAGGTCAGAGTAAAATGATTATAAAGAAGAGGTTTAAATAAGTCGGGATTTACGCCATGTCGATAGATGGATAAGGAGGTTACCGGAGCCTCCTAGAAGTACAAGGAGAGACTTGGGTTGGTACATCCAAAATAGGAAAGCATGAATATCCTCCGAAATACATATGTGAGAACAGTGGCGTACCGAGGGGGGGATGAGGGTTTCAACCCCCTCCCCGAAATTCCGTAGGACTTCCAAAATCGTGCCAAACTCAACCCGTTTGTGAGAAATGTTAAAAATTGCTGAATTTAGGATGCCAACACCACAAGATGTTCGGAAAAAGGCAGTAAAATTCTAAAACTACCGCCGGTTCGCAATTGTTTTACATTAGCAATGACAAATAAATTGGTTGTCATCATAAATAGTCTTAAAGTACCAAAATTAAGAAAATATTACTGTATGAAATGAAATTTCTTGTACCAAATAACATCTGCCTCCAGAACCCCCGATTAAAGGGCTACCGTCCCCAGATACCCTTTCTCTCTGACCTCAGCTGAATTTGTTGAACTCCCCCACCCCCCCGAACAAAATTCCTGGGCACGCTACTGCGTGAGGAAGACCAACAAGATGCACACTCTTTTTAATAATTTATTTCACTTAACCTTTTGGTGCTGGAATTATTTTTTTTTAATTTTAGCACACCCTGTATATAAAATGTGAATAATACAGGAACCAAATACGTTAGAATTATGAAACAAACTGCATTTTGAAGAGAAAAAAACGGAGAGTGTAAACCATGTTTAAAATATTCAGTACCTACATTTGTTGAATAAATATATAAAATGCAAATTTTGAGGTTAGCGGTGGGGTACATCAACTATAGTTGACGTTAGGCGTCTAAAGGATTGCCCTCGATATGTTTGGAGCAAATAATTGTACACCATCAGGAAGAGGTCTGTAGAAGCAGCTTACAGTATTTCACCGTGCAAGTTGTGAGGAGTCTAGTCGCTGACACAATGCAAGTGATACTGAAAAGATGCTTGTGCAGAACTCCTCCTGGTGATGACACACAATTTAAAAATAAATGTAAAGTGATCCCGTTACAAGCCCGGTGTGGCCCAGAGGGTGGGTAGAGGTATAGCTCTACTCTTACTTGACCGAGGCACTTGAAAGGGGTGAGTGGTCAGCAGCACGCCCCGGCCGCACTTTACCCCCAGGAAAGACCAGGTACCCATTTTACAGGAGGCTGCGTGGGCCCCAGGGCCGGTCTGGACGGGAGGAAAATCTCGTCGCCACTGGGATTCAATTCCGATGATAAAACAATTACTTGTTCGAAACATGTCGACGATAAATTAAGTGAAATAAATTATTAAAGAAAAAGCGCACATCTTATTGGTCTTTCTCACGAATGTGTGTTACGTTGCACAGTCCAGAGAATGTAAAATCTTCTGAAATACTATCAAAGTTTCATTTATTCACCAACTGATGCACCAGTGAGTTGTCTTTAAGAAAATATTTAAACTTGCATTAAAGCAGCTCCGAAATATTATTTCGGTGTTACAGTTACACCGTCATCAGGGAGCGCATGAATTTTAATATAGATTTTTATACTTTTAAGACAACGCATTAGTGCATCAGTTGGTGAATAAATAAAACTTTGATAGTATCAAGATGGACGTTACGAATGTGAAAATCTCCTAAACATGTATGTGTACCCACATACACGGCGTCATGCCGCAGAAGATTCGATTCTTCTTCAACTCCCGCTGGGAAAGCGTTCGATCCGACATACATGACCAGAACTTTGTTCAGGGAAAGTGTAAAAGTTCTGCAGTCCAACTTCCACCAGTTCACAGACCTTGTAGATAAATTTGTCTTTCCAGATCAGAATGCAAAGGAACAGTTTAACACAATGTACGTGTATTTTTACTTCTCTCATACACCAGAGTTTTAATTTACCCATTAAGAATACCTTGAAAATGCTGTGCAGTGGAAATGCTACTGAAACGTTTGCCAACGGAGCCACCAACAACGGCTGAGAGTAGGCCGACCCGACCCGCCGGCATATTGATTGCTCGCGCATCTCACTACTATCCTGATCAATGATGGCGGCTGGCAGTGTTACCAAAACACCCGCTACAAATGTCCCTGTGTTTCTTATATATTTTTTTTTAAGCAGAGCGATTGTCAGCGTGCACGCGAAGCTGAACCAAATGAAGCAAGTTTTAGAGATTTCTGTACTTATGTGTCATCTGTCGCGACGTCTTAGTTTCAAAATAACATTATTTTAACATTTTAAGCCAAGTAGTTGCTTCTTTTACTAGCAAATTTAGCGTTTAAAATATCCTTTCTGCCCCAACAATACACGCATGTGTTTCGATGGTTCTCAGAACCAGCTGCGATTGGTTTTTGTAACTGAGACAGAATGTGTTTACTACGCGGTGCGAACTTACTATTTAAATATAATTGGATTTAACGTTTGTCTTTGAAAGCTTGACTTAAAACCAGCGAGTGTCCACACACACACACACACACCACACCATACACACACATCACACACACACACACACACCACACCCCCACACACACACACACACACACACACACCCCCCACACACACACACACACACCACACCCACACACACACCCACACACACACACACATGAGTGGGAACAAAAATAAAAATATGGTAGTGGGCCAAGGGTTTCTTTGATCATAAATGGGTGAATCTTGTGTCTAACTTTTTCTCTTATTTCATGGAGGGACGCAGGATAAATCTCTTCCTGTTCTGTTCCTTTGTCCCCTGAATTCCCTTAGGCCAGACATAGAAGACGCGTCGCTAGCTTACTGCGAAAGAAATGACAGTAGTTGTGGGTTACAAGTTAAGTTGATCTCATATCTTTGTGGTATTCAACGTAATAATCTTCATATCCGTGCATTAGCCTTTTAAAGGCGAAACACAATCTGCTTTATATAAGGAATGAGTCCGTACCGCGCTGTAAACACTTCCCTTCACGGTTATAAAAACCAGCCAGTTAATGATGTATAAAGTAAAAGTCGCTGTTTGTTCTGAGATCCGTACAAAACACTCAACGCAAAGCGTGCACCATGTAGAATTTTTTAATTTTAAACCTGGTGGTAATTAAAGAAACCGCTAGGGTTTAAAAGGTTAAGGGAATAATTAAATTGCTGTAATAAAGACAACAAATGCATATGTATAAATTATTTCGTGTCCCATATTATTAATTACCAAAACTTTTTAAACGATTTTGTCATCATCATTGTGGTAGCTCTACGACAGCACACATATTACAATAAACTGACAAACTGTACAAACAGAACCTCCCAACTTCACAATGTACGTCTCAAACTCTCCATATTTTGTGCCACGTGGAGGGCTTGAAATGTTTTTATAATTATTCCTTATGATTTTTTTAATCGGCCAATCTTTGCCAGATTTTTCGAAAAGTAACTGTCGAACAACCGAGCGGTAAAAAAAATTAGTCGCCAGCCAAATATTTGTGGCCGAAATTGCGCGAGAAGGCGAACATATTTTTTTCTCCCGTCTTATGTTTGGCTGGTGAATTCCACCCCCCCCCCAAATCGTGGGGTGAGAGGGAGTCGAGAGTTTGATTTTGGAGATCTGGCGAAGTCACTCCGTTACGTGTGAATTGGAGATAACCATAAAGGTAAACATGCCATAAAGGTTTAGTGGGTGAGCAGAGGTATAGTTCTACTCTTTCTTTAACGTCGACGGTATGTAAGTGTTGGTAGTCAGTCCCACTCCCCAGCTGGTTTACCCTTTGAGAAACAGACGTGTTACCCCTTTTACATGAGAACCGGTGGGCCCCAGGACCGGTCTGGACAGGTGCGGAATTTCTCGCCCCCTGCCAGGATTCGATCCCCGGTCAGTTGACATAGGCTGGTCCTGTTGTCATGAATATTAGGCATAAATTGTTTTTAAGATCGTCAGTTATCAGAAAGCAACAATCCTGTAAAATTCTAAGTATGTTTCATCATCCATATTCCGTGCAAAAGACTGACAGATCCCGGTCGCCTCGCTCTCTAAGGCGTCGATCTGCTGCCGTTCTCTTGTTTGGATCGCGGGTTCGAATCCCGCCGGGGCATGGTCTTTTTGTCTTGTGTTTATTGTGTTTTTTTCAGGTACAGGTCTCTGCGACAGGCCGATCCCTCGTCCAGAGGAGTCCTACCGTGTGTGTATGTGTTTATGACAGTGAGTGTCGCGCGGCTTGTTGCTTGGTTGTACACAGGCATATTTTTGCTTTAACCTTCCATTGATTGTGCTTTGTTGTGTCATCTGTTCCGCAAGTCAATCATCATGTTTCTGTCAGTTTTGTTGTTCTTGTCCTTATCAATTCTCTTTTCTCTGCTCTTCTTTCCATCTTTATAGTGAATATTTTTTATAAAGACCTTCCGTAGTCTCGGACAGTCCTAAAATTCACTTTCAGTTCTCTCAATTTTCCTTCTTCCCCTCTCTTCGTATTTTATTGCTGTCTTTGCCAGTGTATTATCCTTCATCCCCTCCTGCTTGTTTTCCCATTACCTTGCACATTTCCTAATATTCACACTTAATCTCTGGTGGCAATTTGTGCGTCTTTAGCCTCTTAGTTTTGTCAACGCAAACAAAAAATACTTTGCCGTCTGATGACAATTTCAGCACCGATGAACTCAACTTGTACCAGTGGCGTACCCAGGAATTTTGTTCGGGGGGGGGGGGGTTCAAAAATTCAGTTGAGGACAGAGGACAAGGAAAACGTGGATCTGGGGGGCGGTAGCCCCCCTCGTCAGGGGTTCTGGCGCCAGCTGTAATTTGGTACAAGAAATTTCATTTCATATTAATATTTTCTTAATTGTTGGTACATTAAGATTATTTATGATAACAACCAATTTATTTGACATTGCTAATGTAAAACAATTGCGAACCTAGTTAGTTTTAGAAATTTACTGTCTTTTTCCCAAATATCTTGGGGTGTTGGCTTCTTAAATTCAGCAATTTTTAACGGTTTTCACAATCGTGGTCAATTTGACACGATTTTGGAGGGCCTTGGAAGTTTCGGGGGGGGGGTTGAACTCCCCAACCCCCCCCTCTCGGTACGCCACTGACTTGTAGGTTACAAGGAAAATACTATCTTTAGAGAAAACGTTCAGCTGTGCTTCGTAAACTGTATAATAAAGAAGAATTTAGTGAATATTTGCCTTTATGAAATGCTAAATATAACGAACATTAAAGGTTATGTTATGTTATATTATGTTAGGTTAGGTTAGGTTATCATCTGGCGCGAATACGTAAGAAAGGAAGGTTAGGTTGTCATCTGGCGCGAATACGTAAGAAAGGAAGATTAGGTTAGGTTAGGTTATCATCTGGCGCGAATACGTAAGAAAGGTAGGTTAGGTTAAGTTGGGTTACGTTAGGTTAGGTTAGGTTATCATCTGGCGCGAATACGTAAGAAAGGAAGGTTAGGTTAGGTTAGGTTATCATCTGGCGCGAATACGTAAGAAAGGAAGGTTAGGTTAAGTTAGGTTACGTTAGGTTAGGTTAGGTTAGGTTAGGTTAGGTTAGGTTAGGTTATCATCTGGCGCGAATACGTAAGAAACGAAGGTTAGGTTAAGTTAGATGCGGTTAGGTTAGTTTAGGTTAGGTTAGGTTAGGTTAGGTCAGGTTAGGTTTTCATCTGGCGCGAATACGTAAGAAAGGAAGGCGATTGAACACCTGGGATTGTCATTCGTATGAAACAGATCATTCTATTGCAAAACTATTTACTACAGTTTTTATATTGTGTAAAAACCAACCTGACAACACTGACCTGTACAATGTGAAATATTTTTTCTGTATATTAGTGTTATTGCGGCATAATATACGTATTTTGAAGTACGAACCGTGCATCTTGTACTGTTTTCGCTATCCAGCTCGAAAAATCCTTAAGTTTTCAGCTAATCACAACGTATATTTCATTCATAAACACATGATTCATGTTCGGATAAATTAAGTAATACGAAACGATGTATCATGTATCTCTGAATTAAATATGTTTCGGATTTGACTGAAAATGTAACATTTTACCTCGATTTAGACTGTACATAACGAGATTTATTCCATTATATTAGGGTAAATCAATTATATATTGACTGGAATTCCTCGAATAATTTTTAACCAATTGATTATGGAAATCCTCCTGTTACGTTAACCTGAGCCTTATTAAAAATTCCGCATGCTATATTTAATTTTTTTTTAATTTTTAATATTATCATCTCGCCCGCCACCTTATCTCACACAAGCCCGCAGTTAGGTTTATCGATCCATTTCGTTATTTTCGTTGTTGCTCCGCACAAACACACTTACAGTCAAAAAAACGTACAGTTTTATGAAATTTTGTGCCTTATATTATAAAAAAAAAAGACATAATTTATGTTTGTGTTTTTTGCAACGCGGATTGTAATATAATTATACAATAAAAACCAAAGAAATCGCCTTTTATAAATTAATATTATAATTGTTTATTTCTTCTACGTGATTCGAAAACGATGCTTATCTTCAAGAACACTTATATATATATATATATATATATATATATAAAGGTAAAATGATCCCGTTACAAGCCCGGTGTGGCCCAGAGGGTGGGTAGAGGTATATCTCTACTCTTCCATGACCGCGGCACTAGAAGGGGGTGAGTGGTCAGCAGCACGCCCCGGCCGCTCTTTACCCCAGGGAAAGACCCGGTACACATTTTACAGATGCTGGGTGGACCCCAGGCCTGGTCTGGATGGGCGGAATATCTCGTCCCCACCGGGATTCAATCCCGGACCTTCCAGCCCGTAGTCGGTCGCTATACCGAGCTACCCGGCGTATATATATGTATGTATATATGCGGTAGGACAGTGGTTTAGGTGGTGTGCTACAAATCGGAATGTCGCTGGTTCGATCCCAGCTGGTGTCATTGGAATTTTTTATTGACATAAAATCCTTCTGATCGCACTATGGCCCTGGGGTCGACTCAGCCTCTAACAGAAATGAGTACCAGGAGTATTTCCTGGGGGTAAAAGCGGCTGGTGCGTAAGGCTGGCAATGTTACCACCATCCTGCGCCGTTGTAATGAAATCCGGGAATCTTAAATTCCTGGAACTCTCTGGGCCACTCCAGGCCTGTAACGGGACAGCTTTACTTTTATATATATATGTATGTATGTATATAAGTCTGTTACAGGCTGTTTTACATGCATCAGTACAAGCATACTTGTAGGTAGAAGTGTGTGTAAAGTATTGAACACACTATATATATATATATATCCGTCTTCCTGAAGATGAACCCCCGGTTTCGAGACATGTTGAAGACATGAAAACATTAAAAATTAAAATATTAATTTAAAAAGTGTGCTTTTTGTTAGCTTATATTGTATAACATTAATTGTTTGTTTGTTTCTGTCGCGACAGCCCCCGGTGGGGCCAGGGCCTCCTCATTCACGAGGTTTCTAGATCGCGCACAACGACGCCCCACAGTCGGTAGAACTCCTCTGGACAAGTGATCAGCTCGTCGCAGAAACTTCTCACTGACAACACACACAAAACTCACAACAAACATACATCCATGCCCCCGATGGGATTCGAACCCATAATTCCAGCAAGTGAGCGGCCGCAGACCTACGCCTTAGACCGCACGGCTACTGGGACCGGTGTAACATAAATTACTGTCCAAATTTATTCTTATGACATCAGTGGAAGAAAATAAATGAGATGGGATTAGAAGGTTAAATTATAAATTGAAACTGTTGCTATATTTTGACCTTGATTCCTCAGTTCTTGTAGCGTGGTGTTGTGGTTTATTTTGGGTGGGGGGGGGGGTGGTACGTTCTGGCAGTACATTTGTGTCGGTAACTCTCTGAGTTCCCGGAAGAAAGCATTTGGGATAAAGAAGGTTGAAAATTGAAAGGAGTGTGCAGAAAAATATATATTAACCTTTATGCACCATGCATCCTATACATAGGACAGACGTACCGCTCCTCTCCACAGTACTCTTTTTATATATTTAGTCAACAAATATATTTAATTATTTTTTTAGTCTTTCTCTCACCATCTTAGTTTATTCCTCCACAAAATTTCGTGTATTTCCTAATGTTAACCTTCTTGTTTCGTAAAATATTCAAATTTTACATTAATGGTGTGCTAAACTGTAAATGTCCAGCTCCAGGGCCAAAGGGTTAAGCATCATTATGAGTTGTGAACTTCAGCTTATGCAGTTGCTTTGATAAAATAATGGAAGATGAATTGGGAGAGACGCTAAGGAGATTTGTGAAAAATAAATTTAGGGATACAGGAATTTAATTTGAGATTCAGAAGACATTGATGCATTTAGTAGGATAATATTATAATGAATCCTGAATAATCAACGTATTAGTAACATGTATAACGTATCCATATGTTCAGCATGGTGTCAGGATTGTATCTCAGTGGAATATTTGTGAATCGAATGTTTGATCACTTAAAAAAGGATTATTAAATATCGAGTTATGTGGAAGTGAACTGACTTAGAAATTGTGGTCTTCTAAACGACTGTCCCATGAAATACTTTACTTTGTTAGTCTGGTAGTTAGTTTGTTAGGTAGTAATAAAATGTCATTACTTAAATGCTAAGTACATTTCCAAATTCCTCCATTGATAAACTTCTTGATCTTGTCAAGAAATGGAATCCACTAATGATCATGTCAAAGATCATAAGATGTGAGGGCAAAGAGAAGGGTTAAAGGAATGAAAGAGAATGTATGTGAGATTATAGTTCGACATTGTGGAGGAAGGAGACCGACCATTTTTGAGAAATCGGCAGACACGAGTGGATGCGATGTGTCATTATGAAGTGCCTTTGCTGCTTCTGAATTCTTTAAGTTTCTTAGACCTTGGAAAAAAGAGAAACATTTCAAATTAACGAATGAAAATTCTAGTTCTCTACGGATTATTCATTTGCCATGTTGTCACCACTGGTTATTCGACAAAGAAAAACAAAATTTACGTTTCTCCCAAATATTCAGTATGTTTGAGGATTTGTGCTACAGAAGCAGCACATAGTCCTTGGTAATGATGGCAGACAGATCTGATCGTTCGTGAAACTCAAAATCATATAAATCGAAACGTGTGAATTCGAGTGAACGCGGGGGCCAATTACCCACACAAGGCTTCCTGTCCAGGAAATGTTGATCCACAAACTCTATCGCTTCTCGTCTTGCTGGAAGATCGCTCAACTCTCAGGACCTCCCTGCTTGATTTGTGGTAAAAGGAATCTCAGTAGCATATCAAGATAAAAAAAAATCCAGTGATGATTCCTTCACAAAGAAGAAATACCCGTAAATTTTCTACGAAATCAAAGCACACAGAATACATTAAGTACGGTGTTGCCACGATCCTGTTCTGAACATTTTTGTAGCTTTTCTATGTCCCGCACTCACGAACACTTTGTTGACACTGTCATTAACATGAGAAGTTCATTCATCAGAGATAGTGAGGCGTTCGACCAAGGCTCTCTAATCTTAAAGTCTTTCCACCGACTCCACACAGAATATCTTTCGCTCCAGTTTTCCTTCATCTGGCATTGTTTCCATCCTGTGATAGCAGTAACGTTTCAGTGCAAAAAGTTTCCAAAAAGTTACGACATGGCAATGTAGCCGTGTGGAGTAATCGCTGAGTAACACATTGAAAAATTGCATCCCGTGAGAAAAGTGAATATTTTATGTTAGATATATTTGTTAACTGCAGTTGGGTTGAAACCCGGGGGCAGTAGTACGGTACACATTTACACACAAACAGTACATAGAACAACACAATGAAACAGAATACCCGAGAGAGAACATACATAACAATAAGAATACATAGTTGACAACATTAAACAGAAGCGTGCAGAACACACAACCATGCATAAAATGATGGACAAAAGAATATGAAAGAATGTGATGAACTACACAACTATATAAGCAGGAAATTTCATATGATCTGTTTATCTCATAATGATGGACACCCTGTTCCTGAGACCTTCAATCCACTTCACTAAACTTCACCCAGCTACACTTCGTTAAACTTTACCCAGTTTCACTTCACTCCACTTCACCACACTCCACCCAGTTACACTTCAATCCACTTCACTACACTCCATCCAGCTACACTTCACTCCACTTCACCACACTTCATCCAGTTACACTTCACCACACTTCACCCAGCTACATTTCAATACACTTCACCCAGCTACATTTCATTCCACTTCAATACACTTCACTCAGCTACACTTCACTCCACTTCACTACACTCCATCCAGCTACACTTCACTCCACTTCACCACACTTCATCCAGTTACACTTCACCACACTTCACCCAGCTAC
>Ga0131853_10012631_pt1 | contig 15480 bp, 7 predicted proteins | sample TergutLab28metaG_FD_92764 | JGI IMG/M metagenome (GOLD analysis project Ga0131853, IMG submission 92764) | Labiotermes labralis P1 segment gut microbial communities from Petit-Saut dam, French Guiana - Lab288 P1 (version 2) (version 2) | ecosystem: Host-associated > Arthropoda: Insects >...
GTAACTTTAGTCCTACATTATTTTATGCTCCCTGAGGATGATCCCATAGAGGGATTGAAACATGTAGGAGATATTTTAAATCCATTTTAATCTAACAATGTGGTTTTAATGGTTTGACAAGTAAGTGTAATTAGTTGGTTTTAATAAATATTGTTATCACATTGCACGGTAATAAAATTTAAAAAAATGTGAACCAGAGTCAAGTGTTTTCCAACTGACTGACAGCTAAGCATACAAACGTATCGATACTTCACGCACCATCCAAATGGATCTAGTTCTGTTACAATGTATAAACATATAAACAGTTTTGCAAATAAATAAACCGGTATAAATCTAGAATTTGACTGGGAATATGTTAAAAAATTAAATATTTTGTTGAATACATGACATGTGATGTGTGTCTCCTTGTTTTTTTTTTAATTTATTCTCAAATTCCTGACATACGCCTTCTTATTTATTCCAAAAATGATTCATATATTTATATATTTACAGAATTAGGTTCTTTTCGATCACACATTAAATATTCGGGTGTTTCTATGCATGCTAGGCCTTCAATTATATAAATCATTTGACTTTGACCTACGTTTTCCTCTAACGTTAATTCTGCAGTCAACAATTCTGCAACTTTATAATTCCAAAACTTTAATATTGTTTTAATGTAATGTCAAGTTGTTGTGCTGCTGCTAGCAAAATTGTGTATTTTGGAGAACCTGAAGACGGCTCCTCGTAGGAGTTTACGTTGTGTATAACTTATAGCCGTTTTGTATGCTTTTGTTGGTTAATGTAATTATTTGTAGGAATAATGCATGGAGTATATATAATGTCAAATATTCTGTTTTTTTGAAGAAAACAAGAAAAATCCTGGTGAGCTCGAGGTCTAAGAAATGGGTGTACAACCATTTGATCCCTGGCATTGTGGTTCCGAATCATACTGGGGTTATGGATGTCTGTGTTGCCAAGAAAATGTCTTTGCGATGAGCCGATCCCTCGTCCAGATGAATCTAGAGGAGTGTTTGTGTCATTGAGTGTGATCAAGCGCAAAAATAACACTCTACTCCAACAATGAGCAAGTAAAAACAGGCCAAGACTAAGAAAGAGAGAAATAAAAAAAGAATTCAAGTCCAGCAACCCTTCCAATTACAATGTTAAATAAGAGTACCCACCTTTTTCGAATTCAAAAAAAAAAATTAACTCTGCCCACATTGAATTTCGTTTCCCACTAAGGTTCTCATAATACCTTTCTATTTACACGAACGGACTGGACTTTTTGACTCTTGAAGATGGAACCGATGGATTGTTCTGAAAGATCGGTAAGGAAGTACCTCTCTAAGCTGCGTAATAGCCCAGAAGGACGCAGATCTCATGAACAGATTTGCGTTTACAATAAACATGAAATGCACTTTCTGTATGTTTGAAATAAAAAAATGCTTGCTTTATGAGATTCTTGTGCTGCTCATGGAAATAAATTTTGTGTTAAATCAAAAGAGAAACTGTCTCTAGAAGCATTATACAAGTGCTTGAAGAGGCGGGTAATTAATTTAAATTTTCTCGGGGTCGCAGCCACGTCAGGTGGTTGAACGGCGAGCAAACCAATGTTTCGAGAACCATCTCCTTTTCCGTGATGACGTGAACAGAATGGCTCTCGTAACGTCGGTTTGCTCGCCGTTCAACCGCCTAGCGCGGCTATTGGCTTGAGAAAGTTTTATTGACTTCAATCGCCGTGAAAACTTGAGTTTATATACTGGGCTGGCAATTGCGGTATTCAGGGAAAAAAATCTGTAAAAGTTACAGCAAATGTTCGAGGGACACTTCTTTGGAAAAGTGGCTAGAAGTGTGTACAAGGGAGAAGGTGGCACTGTATCAGGGGACGAAAAGGCGATATTTTGTGTGGGCTGCAAATATTTTCTGGATTATGACAATAAAACAATTAATATTATACATAAATTCACATGAAAGTATTAATTTGATGTTAGAAAATAAAATAATAGTACTTGGGTCAAGTCAAATCTCGTGCGAGATATAAGACATCCAGAAAAATATTAATTGATACATTTGTTAACTGCAATTGGGTTCTCACCAGGCGGCAGTAGTGCAGTGCACATTTACACACAAACAATACATAGAACAAAAAAATTGACAGCTTTGTTTGGAAGGTATTCTGGGATTCGAACCCAGATTGGTCAAACTAAGGTTAACAATGAACTAACTGCGTAAAAATTATAGCCTAATGTGAAGAGTGCGGGCCGTGCCCCGTGTTTGCGAGTTATACCCTGGCATTTGCTTTACGACTGAGGAAAAAGCACGGCAAAACCTCAGTCAGGGTAAGAAAATCTTCAGTCATGGTAGCCGAAGAGTGCCAGTTGGCATATTCAATTTAGAATTGAATATAAGGGCACGCTGTCATTTATGGTTATAAATTTTTGCACTCACGAAGTCTTACAGAAGGAAAGCATCAGTTAGCAAGTTAATTAATATTTACCTCCCGGGGTGACATCAGCATGCATCCCAAATATGTCACGTTCCCCTCCGGCAGACAGAAAGTTACATTCGCGCTAAACCGTACCACTGCATACATTTAATCTGTTGGTTGGGTGCTGCTTGATGCTCAGACCGGAGCAACAGAGTTGGGATTATTAATTGCCTTGCTTTATTGATCTGTACCTGGTGGAAATCGCACACGGCCGCTGTTATTGGTTGACACGCCATGAGTGATGTAAACAATTACAGGCAGCTGAGAGTGGGTTTCTCTTATGACTGTGCGGCCTGCAGTGTTCAGCACAGCTGATGTTGCAGGACTGCACACACGTCGTACAAAGTAGTGTCACATTTTACGACTGATTTTAAATAATTGTTTATAATTTTAAATGAGGTCAGATAGAGATACCGATTTTTAATATGTCGTTCTTATCAACTGCACATTCATATGTATGGTATAATGAATGTAAATATTCCCTTCTCATATCGACTCTTGAACATGAAATAAGGTACCTTTATTCTGAGTACATTTGTCTGCATTTTCTTCCTTATTCAATCAAAGGGCTAAATTCTTCTTAACGCAAGATAACGTATCGTGGCTTCACGTCATCTTACCTTCTTGTTTACTAGCATTTCTTTATTGAATCCTCAGCCTGCTCCATTACAGTAAGCAATACTACATGCTATTGTAATCTTACATTTTTGTTGTTATTGTTTATTAAATCTGTTCGTTAGAATGATTTAGCTTTTCAAGGTCAATTGAATTTATGTAACTAATTAATTGTTTCAGGTTCTTATTGGTTAGTTTACTCTTACTCACTGGCCAGTTGCCTACTTTAAGTACACTGTTCTTCAGCATTTCTGTTTCGTTCTTTAGCCTTCTGCACTGGAACTTCAGATGTTCTACTGTTTGAATGCCGTGTTTGCATGGGAATTCTGGACTTCCTATTATTTTTAATCGATGCAAGTAAGATCGAATATTTCCATGGCCGGTCATAATTGCTGTTACATTTGGGCTTAAATTTAGATTCACTTCCAGTCTACTTTCTACGTTTGGGAAAAATTCTTTCGTAATCGCTCCTTTCTTTGTTTCCTCCAATTGGCTTTGCCATTTTTAATGCTTTCTTTTCGGGTATCTTTTTTATAGCGCTCTTTGGTATTCTGCTGTGTGTGACGTGGAAGTTTTGAGTAGCCTCCTTCGCAAGTCGATCTGCGATTTCGTTTCCACAAATTCCGGCATGAGCTTTCACCCATATAAATTCCATTTCCAGTTCGTTTTTTAAGGGTTATTGCTCTCTTCCTGATTTCTTCTACGAGGTGTTTGTGGTTTTTGGCGCTCCTTATTGAGTGCAGAGTTGTCTCGTTGTCCGTGTAGATGACTGCTCTCCTTTGATTGTTATGGTTAAATAGGTGCGTCTCTATAACCTCGAGTGCTTTCACGATAGCCAGTTATTCAGCCTGATTGTTAGAACACATGTTGTCTAGCTTGAATTTGAGTTGTTCCGTGAGTACCCTCCCTGTAAACACGGCTATCCCTTATCCCACTCCTTGTTCGCTCTTGCTGCCGTCCGTGAAGTTATATCACAGTTGTTCTTCACCATCTTCTTTCATGTCGTTGACGCTGACTATATCCGCAAGGTGGAGCAAGTTCCTTTGGTTCTCTTCTTTGTCAATCTGATATTTCTGGTTCTTCCTTCCTGTTGTTATGTTGCGCAATGTAGCCAACCCTTCAGCTTTGATGGTTATAGGATTTAGCCCTGTCAGGATGCAGAGTGCTTCGTGAGATATTGTGCGACATGTTTTAGTTATTCTTAAACCGATTAATCTTTATACTCTGACGTATTTTGCTCTATTGCATTCCTTTTTAATGGTTTCTATCCACACTGGTACTGCGTATAGCAGTTGTGGTAGTATTGTTCTGTTGCATATTGTTTTAAGTGCCTCGTGCCTTAGTACCCAATTAATTCTTGCCGACTTAAACAATGCGTTTATTAGCTTGGTGTATCTGTCGGTTATGTATTTTATGTGTTCGGTAAATTTAAATTTACTGTCTATTATTATGCCTAAGTACTTTATCTTGTCCACTTGTTCAAGATCGCTGTTGATTAGGAATATATCCATTAATTTCCTTTCTTATCTTCTTCTTGATATCAGCATAACTTTTGAATTTGGTCGTTAGAAACGTACTTTATTTTCTTTGGGTCATTTTGTAATTTTGCTCCTTTCCATCTTCGTGTAGTTTTCCACTTCTGCTAAGGTTGTTGCTTTTACTACAATTAGCAGGTCATTGGCGAACGCTATTGATTTCGTCCACTTCACAATGTTCAGATTTAGTAGTGAATTATACTGAATGTTACAGTATCCTTGTCACAGCAGGAACCTTGGGGACAACCTTTGATTATTTTTGTATCTATTCGCATATTATTTGTTAAAATAAAGGCCAACCTTTCACCGAAGTAGTTCTTGGTGAGGTTATATAAGTTTTTTGGACAATGAAGATCTTTCTTAGCTTTTAAGAAGGCTGACCACCACGCTGCGTTGAAGGCGTCTTTGACGTCGAGGATGGCCAACGCCACAATTTGCCCTTTAGTAAATGCTTCGTCTATGAAGTCCTCTACTGCAATTGCCGCGTCTGTAGTGGTTTTTTGTGGTGTAAAGCCAAACTGATTTTAATTGAGTAAATCGTTGCTGTAGAGAAAGTGCATTTTTCTACATTAATTAAGAGTTTCTCAAGTACCTTCCCTCTGATGTTTAGTAGGCTTATTGGCCGGCATTTGGACGGATCGTTGCAGTTCTCTTTACCCGGTTTTGTTAGAGGGATATTCTGGCCCTCCTCCACCTGTTTGGAAGCATCCTTTCCTTAATCAGCCATTATATAAGGAAGTCACTAGATGAGGAAAGCTTTCAAAGGCTTACATTAGGATTTTACTAGCAATACCATCATCTCCTGGTGCTTTTTTGTGATCTATAATTTCTATTGTTTGCCTGATTTCTTCTGTGGTGAAGTCTCTGTCGTCTTTCCTTTCCATTGGTTCCTCTGTCTATGTCCTTATACGTCTGTAGTGTTCGGTCTCTCCTGCCTCCTTGTCTTTGGAAATAAGGTATTCCAGTGTGCACTATACCGTTTCTCTTAGAATTTTTGTGTACGATCCGTTGGTCATTTGCAAATTTGACATTATTTGTCTATTATTTATTTTTTCCGACGCTGATTTGTATACTGTGTTCGACGGATTTGTGGATGACGCCTTGTTGCAATACTGCTTATACGTCTGTATTTTAGCGTTCTTTATTTTTGCTTCATATTGAGCCTTTTCTGCGTAATATTCGGTTTGACGTTGGTTGCTAAGATTGTTGTCTTTTTCGTCCTTTGGTATTTCGTTCTGAACGCGTTTACTTCTTTTCTCGCTGTTGTTTTTCTTCTGTCCACCAGGTCACCGTTTTGTGTCTATTTGTTTTCTTAAATGCTCTGCCTATCTTAAAGGATTTTTTACACGCCACCGTTAAAGCGTCACTGAATTTGTTGGCTATGTCTTCCATGTCTTCTGTATTAGCAATTCGTGGAGATATGTACGTACTTGTCTAGCGCTTTATTGTCTTCTTCGTAGCTGGGCCCGCACATTTGTTTTGCTCTTTCTTGTGTTATTGGTGCCTCGAAATTTTTATGATTTCTCCTCTGTTTATATATTATATACATTGAAAGTTGTTACCTGTTTGCTAAAAGTTATATTGCCCTATGAAGAATTAGATTATTTTGTGATATGACCAACTTTCTTCTTCGCTGATTTTCAACTCCCGAACTTCCCTTCGCAGTTTGCTGTTACTTATTGTTAGGTCTATATTACTAGTCACTCTGCTGCATTGAAAAGTTTTAATATCGCCTTTTTCTTTCATTATGAATAATTGTTTGGATATTATAAATTCTTCTAGTCTGTTGCCTCTTCCGTTGGTAAGTTTATCATGCCATGTCCTTGGTCTTGAGTTGCTATCCATCGTGATGAGTATGACGCTTGTGTTTGCTAGTTGCAAAATGTCGTTAATCAATTTAATATCTTTGTCTAATTTTTCTGTAATTTTTATAGTCGTGTGTACGGTGCGGATGGTGCCGTGCACGGCACCATCCGCACCGTACACACGACCTACGCAGCGGCTCTCAAGACCACCACCCATCTACAAACTCGGTGCAGAAAACCATATGCTGCAACTTAACATCTAATGCTGCTGATGATGGGTGTATGCGCCCGAAACATGTCGAGCTAAGAATGCATCAATAAAATTACCTTATTGCATCAAGATGGCATTTCACATTATTTCATGATGAAGATACACGGTCAAACAACCCTAAATTTTTCCTACGACTCTGTGTAATATTCACTTTGAAAAATGAAGATTCCTCCTGCTGGTTGAAGTTTAAGTCCCAGTTTAGCTCCGTCAGTAATTTAATTCAAACCTTTCCGTGTTTCAAGTGTGTTCTTCACTACGTTACTTAGTTTATTTTCCAAAATTTCATCTGCGTATAAAATTATGCCAGCAGCTGTAATAAATTAACTTCCTACCAAAAAGGATGCAAAGCAAAAAAGTACTTTTGTTCTAAATGTTTGCAGTCTTTTTTGAGATCCCGTTTTTATCTTTGTTTAGCACTGCGAAGACTCTGTAAACCTGGCAGCAGAATGAAGTTAGACAGTAAACGAAAAGCTACAGATCGCATGGGGAATGGGTAATGGAAATGTTAACCACCACCTACCTAATGGTATCCGAAACATAAAACCAAGCTCTCGATTACGTATGTGGTTGGAGTTTCAAAATGTAATGTTGATCTTCTCTGTCTTCTCATTCTTACCATCTCAACTTAATAAAGGATGAAAGTGACACTTCTAATCTCAAATACGTAATTCAGAGATCATGCAATCTATCTACCATAGCTGAGGTAATATCAATACTTAAACTTTACAATGATTATGAACAAATTGTACAATTTAAGTTTTTTCCTTTAGTCTGCTTCGACTTTTCTGATGTTAGCAAATGGCCTGTCTTCCTTCCAAAATTCTTATGCATCTTATAATAGAAATTACTAGAAAAGTTAATATAAAACGTTTAGATTCGCATTCTTATATTACATTTGTAAGCAGTCATGTTTATACAACTTTTCTGAGTCTTGTGTCAAGTGCATACATTTTTAGGGACACTTTGACTGAAGGATTGTCAGAGATACGGATTTTATTTTAAATTACTTGAATCAAATAAGTGAATTAGCAGAGGTTTTAGACCACCAGACAATGTAGAATACAAGAACTTCTTCTTTCTAGTTTTGGAGCAAGATGTAGACAGATCTGTCAAGCACAGCACATGATTCGGAACGTAACAAAATACGTTTGAAGGGAGAACATTAAGATCTGTGTCTCTAAAACAGCATAAAAGCATAGCAGAACTGGTTGGCATCTCCGCTGGAATCTATGTCTACTCCTACAGCTGGGAGTGGTGTCTTCAAGAACTTTCTTATGTTTCCAAAACCTTGACCAGAATGTTTTTTTTGTTCTATTTCTATACAGTTCAGGGCTTTTTAGGCTATATTTGTGAGTCAGTTTCTGTAAATGACCTTACAAATGAAAGTGGACACAAATTTTTTTACGAATAAAAGATACACTATTTACAAGTTTGATTATGCATAAAATCTAATTGGTGGAAAAAAACGTATGTCGACAAACGGGAAAAGGAACAAGGCAGAAAATGACTTGTAGAACTAATTTGTTGCTGCTGATGAAATAACCTGGAACCAAAAACGTTATTTATTTCCATTTTGACGTTCAAGTCAATAGAACTTTGTGTCAATATTACGTGTTAGGCATGCCAATCCAATTTAGATAATTGCTCATTTTAACTGATGTTGTTCTTTTTGTGCATACAGTGCCGTTAAATGAACTACTAATAAATAATAGTTTCATAAATGACGTGTAATAAAACATCCAAAACGAATTTCTAGACCACGCAATGAAGACTTTATTAGTAAAATTGCGTAGGGAATTTAAAAAGTAATGAATGTTGCATATATTATAGGGTAAAATAATAGCTTAGAGAGGCATTCTCATAAAAGGCCTTAAGTTATACAAGGCCCAGACCTACAAATTTTGTGCTGTTCAACAGCTATATACGTATATTATACACCTAATCGGATTGTAGAGAGAAGGGGGGGGGGCAAATGGAGCCGGGGGGTAATGACACGAGCACATCAAAGAATTAAGTCGATAAACACGAAACAAAGAGGTGTCTGTAATGATACACTGACAGGAGAGACGACAGTATTAAAATTGCTTTCAAATTAGCAGGATTTAGCTGTATGTGACAGGGCAAATACCAGAGCAGGCTTATGTAAAACGATAATGAAATATCTGAGTCCACTGATGGCAGGAAATTTATTGGTTTTCTGAGATATTACTAAAGTTTCTAGAAGGGGTACGTCCATTGGAGTTGTTAATTGCTAGTTGGTTTGTCTCTTCTAGTAAGGGTAAATAAAGAAATTAAAGCGTAATATGCTCAGTGCACACATGACACCGAGTCCTCTTAAGCTTTTTCTTGTTTGTAAAACATCTGAAGTGTTATTACAATCAACCTACCTTTAAAAAAAGTTCATGAAATTAATCATAAAATTTTCCTGAGCGAGTTGTTCTAAACTGTAAATAGAAGGCGGTTTTATTTATATTAGCAAAGTAAACACAGAGATATCAGTTGTTGGGCTTCAGACGTGGTCGGAAAGGGAGGTACAGCTGCATGTTGTTTTAGGTATGTGGGGCGCCGTCAGCCCCGACGACATCAATAAAATCCAAGTTAAAGTGCTTCAGATAAAAAAAGATTAAATAGATTCAGAATAACGTAAAATACGACAAGAAGAGCAAAGAGAATAAGAATATTCGATGTGACTCGCTTTTCTGGTTAAAAACCGAAGTCCCACAACTTTACTTATTTCGACACCACTAATGACGTTAACCTCTCTAAAAGTCACAACTCTAGTGGGGTGTGACTGTCATTGACTGCAGCTACTTCGTTCGCTCAGTTCCATTAAAAATCCAGAATCGATGGTAATTAAATCACTAATCACGTATTCTTAGAATTGCTCATCAACCCCCCCCCCCTCAAGTCAATCAAAATTTCGTAACTGTTCTTTCTTACACTTTTCTTCCCTCTTCCATTTATTTCCTTCTATCTCTCACTTTATGTTCCACACACAATTTACAATCAAGTACTAATTCCATGCAGCAGAAATCTTCTTGAAGTAATTAAAGTTTCGCCATGTTTTATGTGACTCTAAGCTTCAATGCCGTGCCGATCTTTATCCTGAGGCGATTTACGTGCACTCCCTCAGGTCCGCTTCTTTAAATCAGTTCTCCCAAAATCAGCCGCAGCTACTATTTGTCTTCCTATATCCTGAAATATTTTCTCATGCTTTAAAATTACACTTCTCTGCATATATACCCTTCTCATTTTTGCTATGCATTTTGCATGTTCCCTTCGTCTAATCCTTGACTTAAATCATGAATAATTTTATGCGGTGCATTAATTTTTCCCCCACTTAACAAGTAATGACATTGTTACGTGACATTGTAATGAAGTAATGTAGTTCGCGTTTAATACCTTACATTAAATTGTGCCAGATATAATGTAAACATTGTGTAGTATGGAATTTAAATTCGTAGGTAACTCTTTTCACACATCCCTCACAGTTGTCACTTGGTTCCTGAAGACGGTGCAGTACGTTATCCGAAGCAGTGGTGCCTACCACCAAAGCTATACGGTTTTAAGACATAAAGCACACAATGTTGGTCCATAATTTATCAGCCTTCCCCAGGTGGCTGTTCAAATAATATTTATCTTTAGTAAAAGACGCTAAAAAGTTCTGTAAGTCTAGCGTCTTAGATTTTCTTTCACTTTTGCAAGCGACTCAATACAATTCCCTTATATTTTCTTTAACTCTCTGGTGTTTTGATAATGAGTTTTCTTTCTTATAGAGGACAAAAATGTGAAAGAAATCGAGCTTCAGTGTGATTGGTTAAATGGTACAGGCTATTACTTGTATGTAACGGCGCATTGGTATGGAATATCCTGGTTAGTATTAATAAAGTAAGTGACAGTGGTTATGAATAATAAGTAAAGGCTTTGGGATGAATAAATAAACCCGAACATTTTAAGATGCATTGCAAACAAACTGTCGGGTGGCCTAAAAACTAAGGAATGCATATTCGTAAGTAGCGGCTCAGTTCAGAAAGATGTAATCTGAATCTACATTACACGCAATATGAGGCTATGTAGGGGTTTCGGTTATTCGTCTATCTAGAATTAACTTATAATTCTACGCCTCTACTTTTTCATTACATAACTTTTCAGCGAAGCGACGTTCCTGAGTTCGTATGAAGCTGTAGCAGGATAATTACGATCCTGGCGCATGTACTGATAGAAGGCAAATGGAAGAATGCAATGTATTAAAATATTAGTTATAGTCTGCAGTTAATTATAGAGGTACGCGTGCATGTATTTTAAAAATGTATGAAATCCAAAGACGTATAAAAAAGCAAATTTTCCAAGTAAGTTGCTGCTGGAATATTCAATTTTCTCTGTCATGTCTGAGTACGGAAATTATCTTATGAAATGCATTATTTATATACTTGTGTGGAAAACGCAACAGCATTCCTGATACGTGGAGAACACTTTCAGAAGTCTGTCTGTTAAAGCTGTTTAGGGAAATAATAGTAGCTTATTGTAACGCATGAAGTGCTTAAATACACTCTGCAGGAAATTTGCAGAATTTTAAACACTAAACACGTGGAAAATAATAGTGATTTTTACTTCAAAATTTATTTATACTTTTATTCTATATTTTCAGAATATATGTTTTACTGTTCATTCTTAATTTACATAAAGTCAGTAACAGTGAGAAGGAAATTTTGGTTTAAGCTTATTCAGTTGCTTAGAGTAAGGTGCCACAGTTAAATCTTCTTCATTCTCCAAGTTTTTTTAAAAAAAGTTGGCATTAGCTTGGCTACTAGCTCGAGTAAAGTGAATGTTACCAGAGTCTCCTACATTTTATTTGGATAGCTATATTTTGGTGTTTGTGAAAAATATTTGGGGAGATGACAAATTTGTAAAAGTTCAGTTAGAAACTTGAGGTGAAGAAAGGAACTTACGAAAATAGATTTGATTGGAAGAATGGAAGCGAAATGCGTCTTACGGGAAGTTAGAACGACGGTTTGGACTGGATTCAACTGTATTCATGTGAGAATGGTTTTAAACACTGTGAGTAATCTTCCGATCTAAAAGAAGGCGGTACGTGTCTTGACGAATAGGCAGATTGTCAGTCTTGCAGTTTGTCAGTCGGTCAGTTAATTAGATTTCCTTCACTGTGTCTAAAGTTTCTTACTTTCTTTCTGTCTTAGTGTTGTCCTTTGTCTGCCTACTCATTGTAAGTGTAGAGGTTACTGTTGCCCTTGACTACAGTCAATGTTACGCGCGCAAGCGCATATAAACTCGATAGGACTCCTCTGGATGAGTGATCAAGCCGTAGCAGAATCCTTTACCTGAAAATTCACAACACACAAAAGAGACAGATATTCATGCCTTCGGCGGGATTCGAACCCGCATTCCCAACAAGCGATAGACCGCAGACTCACACCTTAGACGGCGTGGCCACCGGGATCGGCGTCTGTGATTCCATTAGGTGTAAAATAAGGTATTAAAAACTAACCTTTCTGGGTTTTCTATGTAGAGCTTATTTTTCTTTCCTTGTAAAAAGTAAGAGAAAGGACTGCATGACATAAATGGATGCTGGTAGCTAGGTGTTTGGGACTGATACATTCAAATGTCATAGGACATTAACTTTAAGCCCACATTTTTTAAAGGACTTATTTCCATAATTTTATTGTAGACTTGAAATTAGGGTAACTGTTTCTTGCCTTTCTGTTTCTTCCATTGACGCAGAGCGTTACAGCATAACAAACGTGGTACTTCGTTCTACACACATGCGAGTAAAACTGAAGTAGGCAGAGAATTTGCGATAGTCCCCCATGGCCTTCCTACACAGCATTGCGTCCTACCATTTATCACGACTACATGTCATGAAATTGTGTGCGTGCTGGCGTGTGTGTGTGCATGTGTGTAATTGACATATTCACAGGAAGAAAATGCAATTAGCCATGTCTATTATGTCACCGTGTCCACGGTCTGTCTGTCTGTCTCTCTGTGTGCTTTCCAACAGGTTTTTTCGTGATTACGAACAAATTTGCAGACACGCATATTCAAATTTCACCTCGTTTAGTGCAGCAATTTCATGCTCTGAATCCTTCAAACCCTTCAGATCAAGCGTTTAAACTTTCGAACATTATATTATATATTTCTTGTCTCTTTCTTCGGCCCATCAGTATTTTTGTTTCCAGTACAATGGTGTTACCATCTCTGAATCTACAATACACAATTTTCTGTAAATATTGTGTGTATTTGTCAATATCTTTACTGACTTTTTTACTTGAGTGGACTGAATTGAATACTGTCGAATGTAGCTGATTTCTCCCGTCTTTATTGTCACGGCGCTGTTTTTTTCCGTCACTGTTTTTCGCTTCTAGATATTGCCGTTTGCACTGCCGTTAGTGCAATGTTATTCACGGATGTAATATTTCTCATATTCACCAAAACAATCTGCGCATCTCCGTCTCTGAGCTTATTGCTTCGTGCCAATGGAATTTTTAAGCAGTAAACATTTATCCCTATGCAAGAACAGCTACGTTAAGTCGGAAAGGGCTAATGCAGTGGTTCCCAGACTGAGCGATTACTTAGAGGTTTTCGTCCCTCAGTCGGTGTAATTGTAGCCTTGTCCCAGTTGGCGGAAGAAATTCAGTTGGTGGATGAGAATTTCTCAATTTTATTTTGCCCAAAATCTTTTACGTAAAGGACGACATTCCAACAGTTTCTTGACACAATTTTTGCAATTAATATTGTGCGTCGTTCAAATACCGGTAAGAAAATTAACATTCTTGTGGGGTTCCGCAGACAGCACAAGGGCAATAGGGCGCTCTTCGAAATAGAAGAAAGTTGGTAAATCCTGACTTAATAAATAAAAAAGAGAAAATATGCATCAAGTTAAACAGTTCAAACTATCTGCATTCTTTTACAGCGACAGTAACTTTTCAAATGTCGCAATAATAATATTTTTTGTCGAAGAATTTATATGTAAATATCAGGGTAAAATCTAGAAATTCCGCTGGCACTTGGTGATAATAAGAATGTTCATTGCCTTTTGAGCAGAGCTTGTCCAGACAGTAAAATGGCTGAATGCGTGCTGGCTGTCAGTGGTTTTTCTTCCAGTAGGTTAAGAAATTTCTGCTTCCATGACAGCACCTTGCTGAATCTCTTTCTGAGTTCTTCTGAAATTAGTTTCCACTCTGTCTCTCCAGACAAGTGATGCGAACTTGTCGAGTGTTTCCATTCAAATTATTCACAATCCATAAATCATCATAGGCCTTCTGTTTGAAACAATGTAATAATACGAAATGTAGAATGGCGCTTAAAATATCACTGTGAGATCAGCCCAATTTCTTCTGTGACACTTTGTTCAACGGTCAGCCGCCTAAGGATTTTGGCCATTGAAGATATCCTCTTTGGTTTGTTAGTTTGATAGGGCGCGGAGCTTAGACTCGGGGAATTAGGTGTGGTTCATTTTTATGTGAACTGTACCGTAACATTTCGGTAGTAATTTGCCAAAAAAGGTGCTGTACCGTTACGTGAAGCTATTGCAACTATTGTTCACGCCCTTCGGTTACATGGACGTTTTTACCTCTTGTATCAGTAATAACTGTATTCTGATGTTGACAAATACATTAAATACAGGGGTAGTAAATTGAGTCGCTCTTGGAAAAAAAAAGCATTTTAATGTTATTTTGAAGTTCGGTTACAACAGAATGTTCATTATGATCTCGTTATGAGATTTAATACAGTTCTTCTCAGAATACCAGGCTAGACTGATTACGGCTGTACTACATTTTGACTTGTAATGCAATATCCACACGAGGTTCAGTAGTCACGTCGTCACAAAACGTCGTCACCTGAACTCAGGATACTGCAACATGACAACTTCGGGTTACGCTTAGAAGGAGAAGAAAGTGTTCCTGCTCCCCATATTTTTAAACGCCTTCGCAAAATTACGAAACGCGTCTATTAGCTTCGTCATATCTGTATGTCCGTCTGTTTGCATGGAACAACTCGGCTCCCACTGGAAGAATTGTAATGTCAATTGATATTTAAATGTGTTTAGAAAACCTGCCGAGAATATCCAAGTTTTATTAAAATCTGACAAGAATAACAGTTACTTTGCGTGAAGGCCTACATACGTTTACGGTAGGATCCTTCTCAGTTCTGCTTGGAGTAAGAAATGTTTTAGACAAAATTTGTAGAGAAAATAAAAAAACACATTTTATGTTCAATATATTTTTTCCTAAATCGTACTTTTTATGAGATAATGTGAAAAAAATATAGTTGAGCCGGACAGACGATAGATGACAAGGAAATACGACGCATGCACATGGCATGCTGGATAAATAAGGCTATAAACACACACTCAGAATATGTAATAATTCTTACTTTCCCACGGTGACAATGGTTAGGCGAAAGCCCGTTAATATTCCATTACATGTACATTGCCGCTCTTGTTTGTTTATTTCTGCTGGGCTGAGAGTGTGTCTGTATAGAGTGTGTCTGTATACAGTGTGTCTGTATAGAGTGTGTCTGTATACAGTGTGTCTGTATAGAGTGTGTCTGTATACAGTGTGTCTGTAAAGTGTGTGTCTGTATACAGTGTGTCTGTATAGAGTGTGTCTGTATACAGTGTGTCTGTATACAGTGTGTCTGTATACAGTGTTTCTGTATAGTGTGTGTCTGTATACAGTGTGTCTGTATAGAGTGTGTCTGTATAGAGTGTGTCTGTATACAGTGTGTCTGTATACAGTGTATCTGTATACAGTGTGTCTGTATACA
>Ga0131853_10012634_pt1 | contig 15477 bp, 18 predicted proteins | sample TergutLab28metaG_FD_92764 | JGI IMG/M metagenome (GOLD analysis project Ga0131853, IMG submission 92764) | Labiotermes labralis P1 segment gut microbial communities from Petit-Saut dam, French Guiana - Lab288 P1 (version 2) (version 2) | ecosystem: Host-associated > Arthropoda: Insects >...
GCGGGTTTCGTAGTCTGGGATATTAATGTCTGCAAGTAAGCCCATGGCAAAGCGGGTGGTTAGCCTTGCTTCCAGGTCTGTAAGCTCTTTTGGGGGTTGGTCACTGGTTAGTACTATCTGCTTATTATTGTTGTAAAGTGTGTTAAATGTGTGGAACATTTCTTCCTGGGTTTCAATTTTCCCTTCCAGGAACTGTACATCATCCATAAGAAGCAAGTCAGCTTCCCGGTATTTAAACTTAAACTCGTCTTTCCTGTCTTCCCTTATTGCAGATATAAACTCGCTGGTAAATGTCTCGCTTGTTACGTACAACACATTAAGGTGGGGGTACTTGTCCACAACATAGTTGCCGATACTGTGCATAATATGGGTTTTGCCAAGGCCTACGCCACCATACAAAAATAGTGGGTTATATTCTGTTTTGCCTGGGTTTGCGGCCACAGCTTCCGCGGCAGCATACGCAAGCTCGTTACATTTGCCTTTTACAAAGGTATCAAAAATATACCTGCGCCTTAGGTTTGTACGTTCGTAGCTTTTGCGGCGGGCCAGGTTGGTCTCGTCAAAATCTTCTGGCGAGACTATACGCACCTCTATATCCTCCATCTGGGAAACGGTACGGATGCAGCGGGTTATCTCGAATAAATAGCGCTTTTCAATAGAAGGTTTATAGAAATCATTTGTAGTTTTTAATGTAAGGACGCCTTTTTCATACGAAAGGGGGGCGATAGACATAATAGTGGTGTCGTACACCACCTGAGTCATAGAAGTTTCCAAAAGGGGCAGCGATTGCTGCCATATTGCATTAATATCCACGGACTTTCCCCCCGGTATATGTGGGCTGCAAGAGTTATCCACAGGGATTTCCACAGGCTGTGCATAACTTAGACTGTGTCTTAGAAATATAACAGAAAATATGTTAATAAGCAACTTACTTTCCACATGAAATAAGATAGTTATGCACATGGATATCAACACTTATGTATAACTTGACGCGAAATAACGAAACACATATAATGGCCTTTGCAAAAAGAAACCTGTAACCAATTATAGCGAATTAATCGCTATATCGTATATTTACTCAAGAAGCAGAGGTGAAGAAGATGAGTAAAAGGACTTACCAGCCCAAAAAACGCCAACGCAGCAAGGAACACGGCTTCCGCAAGCGCATGAAAACAACCAACGGGCGTAAAGTACTGCAAAGAAGACGCCTTAAAGGCAGACATGTACTATCCGCATAATGCATCTGAAAAGCCCGCTAGGCGGGCTTTTATGCATTCCATTAAAAAGACAAAATCCTTTAAACTCGTATATAACAATGGCAGACATGTAGCAAACAACTTATTTGTTATGCATACAATCGAAAATGATACCGGAGATAACCGCTTGGGTATTTCAATAAGCAAAAAAGTCGGCAAAGCAGTTATCCGCAACAGGATAAGACGCTTGATAAAAGAAAGTTTCCGGCTTAAGAAAGATAAACTTATTAAGGGTTTTGACATTGTGATAGTTGGCCGCCGGGCTGTAAGTGATATGCCAAAGGAAGGTTCCTTTATAATGGTGGACAAGTCTATAGATTCTTTGTTAAGAAGGATAGGTTTACTTCATAAGGTGGCAAATGATTAGCCGGTTTATATTGGCCATGCTGCGTTTTTATAAAAGAAATATCTCCCCAATGCTTGGCCAAAGATGTATATACGAGCCTACATGTTCTATGTATATGTATGAAGCTGTAGAGCGTTATGGGGCACTTAAAGGTGTATGGATGGGCATAAAACGCCTTGGGCGTTGCCGGCCGTGTAGCCGTGGAGGGTATGATCCTGTACCTTAATGGCAGCAATACCATACCAACTGAAAGGAGATCACATGTTTTTATCGTCTTTACAATCAAACATACCAGAAATGTTGGTTTTTGCTAGGCAAACCAGGCAAGTACAAGCTGACCCAGGTTTTATTATAGGGCCGATAGCGGCCCTTTTTGGCTTTATACTGGATTTGGTATTTAACCTTGTATACGCAATAACCCCAAACAACTCCCTTGGTTTTGCCATTATACTGCTTACAATTATTGCGATGCTTATAATGCTGCCACTGGGTATTAAATCCCAAAAATCCATGACGAAAATGCAGCAGCTAAACCCAGAAGTGGATAAAATAAAAGCAAAATATGGCGGCACAAAAGATCCAGAGCTTACAAAAAAAATGAACGCAGAAATTCAAGCTTTATATGGCAAGCATAAAGTCAACCCTCTAGGTGGCTGCCTGCCTATGCTTATACAGATGCCTCTATTTTTTGCCTTACTATATATCATGCAGCAAAGCTTCCTATATGTAGGTACGCTCAATGATTTATATTCAGACCTGGCAGGGGCAATCCAGCAATATCCCAACTATTTGGAAATGATGCCTGCAATTGCCCGGCCCTATATACCAGATGGATGGTATGCAAATGGCCGGGAAATAGTGAGGCATATACAAGGATTTGTGGAAAATGGCATACAAATAGGCCCTATGTCTTACGATGATGCAGTAGCTGCTGTAGGTGGCAATTATATAAACTTGTCCAATACAGAACATTTAGCTAGGGTATTAAACAGGTTTACCGTTGAAGACTGGGGCAGGGTATTTGCAAGTTTACCTGAAGCATACGCAGAGCCTTTGCGTGGATTATATGCTCACAAAAATAGCATCGAAGTTTTCTTTGGTCTACCACTGCTAGAAAATAGCGGTATGGCGTGGCCTGGGGTAATAATCCCATTCTTTACTGTGCTTACAACCGTAGGTTCATCATGGCTGTCTCAGCTTGTTAATAAGCCCAAAGACGATAAAGCCAAAACCCAGCAAACAATCATGATGGTAGTTATGCCATTATTCATGGGCTTTATTACAATCACAATGCCGGCAGGTGTAGGCCTTTACTGGATATTCTCAAACCTGTTTAGGCTAATCCAGCAAATTTTCATGAACGCCCAGCAAGGTATAAAATTCCGTCTTCCTTTTACTAAAGCGTTGGAATCATAAACGGAGGTAGAGTTAAATGGACGCCGATAGAATAGAAATAGCCGCAAAAACAACAGAGGCTGCAATAGCAGAAGCCCTGGCTGCATTGGGTACTACAGAAGACAATGTAAAAATAACAGTTATAGACCCAGGAAATAAAGGCGGTTTGTTTGGGTTTGGAAGTAAGCCAGCAAAAGTGCTTGTAATACGTAAGCTTGACCCGGCAGAAACAGCAAAAAACTTCTTAAAAGAAGTAACCCTTGCTATGAATTTAAGTGTAAAAATTGACACAAAGTCAAAAGATAAGCAAATATATGTAGATATGAGCGGCGAAAATATGGGTCTGCTAATAGGTAAACGCGGGCATACATTAGATGCCCTGCAATACCTGACAAACCTGGCAGTCAACCAAAACATTGAATCCAGCGTAAGTGTTGTACTGGATACAGAAAATTACCGTAAACGCCGCCGTGAAACATTAGAATCACTGGCATACGGCATAGCCCGAAAAGTAAAAGCAACACGCAAAAGCGTAACTCTAGAGCCAATGAGCCGTTTCGAAAGACATATAATCCATACAGCCTTGCAAAACGACCGCAATGTGCGCACAACAAGTGCTGGCAACGAGCCTTTCCGCTATGTGGTGGTTAATCCTTCATGATTGAAGCTGATGATGTTATTGTAGCAATAGCCACGCCCCCAGGGCGGGGTGCTGTGGGCATTGTGCGTATTTCTGGTAACAATGCGTTAGATGTTTTTAAAAAAATATTTAAGCCTTGTACAGATTGGGAAAGCCACCGTATGTACTATGGCCGGATTTATAGCGGCAATGAATCAAATTCAGAAACAACATCAGAGTATATAGATGAAGTAATGGCATGTTGTATGCTGGCTCCCCGTTCATACACACGGGAAGATACTGTTGAAATATACGCCCATGGTGGTATTGCCACATTGCAGGGCGTACTTAATGCCGTCATAAATAATGGAGCACGCTTGGCCCTTCCTGGGGAGTTTACCAAGCGTGCTTTTTTAAATGGAAGAATAAACCTTACCCAAGCGGAAGCTGTAATGGATCTAATAAACGCTAACACAAATACAGCAAAAAAAGCCGGACTTAAACAACTTGGGGGAGGGTTAAGCAGACGTATATCAATAGCCCGTGACAAGCTGCTGATGTGGCTAGCAAATATAGAACTTTCAATTGACTACCCCGAGCATGAAGAAGAAGCGATGAATAGGGATATAATTTTACAAGAAGGAAGGCAGTGGATTGAAGATATAAGCAATTTGCTAAAGACAGCAGAATATGGCCGGATAGTACGCGAAGGTATTAAAACAGCGATAATAGGGCGCCCAAATGTAGGTAAGTCTACATTGATAAACGCAATGCTTGGTGAAGACAGAGCAATAGTACACGAAATACCAGGAACAACCCGAGATGTGTTATCAGAACAAGTAAAACTAGGTGAGGTTGTATTGCAAGTAATGGATACAGCAGGAATACGCGAGACAGATGACCCCGTTGAAAGCATTGGGATAAATAAAACACACGAAGCGGCTCAAGAGGCAGAGCTGATAATATATGTTATAGACCAGTCAATGCCGCCTATCGATGAAGATATAAAGGAATTGCAAAAATATATAAATAAAAATGTGATAGTGATTTTAAATAAAAATGACATGCCAACTGCTATAGGATGGGACATGTATATTGAAAAAATAATATCCGGGATGGATCACACAAACATAAAGGTAATAGCAATCTCTGCCCAAAACCGTGAAGGGCTAACAAAATTATATAACGAAATACAAGAAAGCAACCTAAAGGGATTGTTAAACCAAAGTGATGATGAATCAGATATTATAACAAGGCAGAGGCATGTAGATTTATTAGGTAAGGCTATAAGATGTGTCAAAAATGCAATCAGCGAATTGGAAATGGGAATAACAGAAGATTTAGTATCAATAAATTTCCGTGAAGCATACACAGCGCTGGGGGAAGTATTAGGGCTTGAAGTAAGCGATGACATAGTGGAAAGAATATTCTCAGAATTTTGTGTAGGTAAATAATATATGAATAAACACATAATAATAATAGGCGGTGGCCACGCTGGTTGTGAAGCCGCCCTAGCTGCCGCAAGAATCGGCCAAAAGGTGACCCTGTATGCCCTAAGTTTGGACAGCCTTGCAATGATGCCTTGTAACCCCTGTATAGGCGGCAGCGCAAAAGGCCACCTAGTGCGGGAAATAGATGCCCTTGGTGGCCAGATGGGTAAGGCAATAGATGTTGCATTTATACAAAGCCGTATGCTTAATGCCAGCAAAGGCCCTGCGGTGTATTCCTTGCGCGCCCAGGCAGATAAAAAGCAATACATGACATACATGAAGCAAGTGCTAGAAGCAGAGCCCAATATTTCGCTTAAGGAAGCCGAAATCATAGATGTATTGGTAGAGCAGTATAAGGATCAAAAAAAAGTAACAGGTATAGTCACTGAATCTGGTGCCACAGTACATGCAGACGCCGTGATTGTATGCACAGGCACATACCTAAATGCCCGCTGCCTCTATGGCGAAACAGTAAACAATAATGGCCCCAATGGGCAAAGAGCATCCAAAGGCCTTAGCAAAGCATTAACCAAGTTAGGATTTACGTTGCAACGCTTTAAAACGGGCACACCTGCGCGGGTGCATAAACGCAGTGTTGATTTTTCAAAGATGGCCGTCCAGCATGGTGACCCCAAGATTGTACCATTTTCTTTTGAAAGCGACCCAGCCCTTATAATCCGTGAACAAATCCCTTGCCACTTAACATACACAAATACCACAACACATGAAATTATAAAGGCGTCTTTGCATCGTTCTTCTATGTACAGCGGCCTTATAGACGCAACAGGAACAAGGTATTGCCCTTCTATTGAAGATAAAATAGTACGCTTTGCGGATAAAGAGCGCCACCAGGTTTTTGTGGAGCCAGAGGGCTTGGATACAAAAGAAATGTATGTACAAGGCATGTCATCTGCCCTGCCGGAAGATGTGCAAGTAGCAGTATACCGCAGTGTACCAGGCCTGGAAAACTGTGAAATAATGCGGCCTGCCTATGCAATTGAATACGATTGCATTGACCCTACAATGCTAAATCTACAGTTAGAGGCAAAGCATGTAAAAGGCCTATATTTTGCCGGACAGATAAATGGCTCTTCTGGTTATGAAGAAGCTGCCGCCCAAGGCTTGGTTGCAGGGGTAAACGCAGCAGGTGCCAATTTGTGCATAGACCGGTCGGAAGGTTATATTGGTGTCTTGATTGACGACTTAGTAACCAAGGGCACAAATGAACCATATAGGATGATGACCTCACGGGCAGAGTACAGGCTATTGCTGCGCCAAGACAACGCAGACCTGCGCCTTACAGAAAAAGGCTATAATGCCGGCCTAATACCCGAAAGCAGATATAAGCTGTTTGTGCGTAAACAAGAAGCAATAAAAAAAGAAATAGAACGCCTTGGGAAAATAACATTAAGTCCCGCTTCTGTTAATGGTGTCCTGGCCGAAAAAGAAAGCACTCTAATTTCCACAGGCAGTAAAATTACTGATTTAATAAAGCGCCCAGAGTTAAATTATTGGGATATTGTACCCTTGGCACCAAGCAGTAAAGGGGTACCTCCTATGCAGGAATATGTACAAGATGCTATTGAAGAGCAGGTAAATATTCAAATAAAATACGAAGGATATATTTCCATGCAGCTAACCCAAGCTGCCGCATTCAAAAAAATGGAGCATAAGTCACTGCCAGAGACTATTGACTATAACGCAATAGCAGGCTTAAGATTAGAAGCTAGGCAGAAACTTTCGCGCCTACGGCCAGCTAACCTGGGGCAAGCATCCCGCATAACAGGGGTATCCCCAGCTGATTTAAGTATTTTGCTGGTTTATTTAAAAAGCCATTAATACCGATTCAATTAAAAACCGGCCAAAGCTTTGCGGTCTTTTGCCGCAATCCTGCGTCGGCACTTTCAGCACTTTGCTTCGCAAAGCCGCCCTTCGGGCGTCCGGCAATCTTGCCGGTGCTACCTAGCGGGCCTTCTTGGCCCGCGTTGTCAGCACCTCCTTGGCTTGCGACAAAATCCTCGCAAAGCTTTGGCCGGTTTTTGCTTGGAATCGGTAAAATCACCCGGCTATTACACAAAGCATATACTATTAGGAAAGATTCCTTCTCTCCTAATATAATCACATGCTGTGCCGCCACAGCAAAGTACATAATCCCCTAGGGATTAGTTAATGGGCCGCAAAAGCCCTTTAGGAGGAATCATACGTGCAATTCCCGGTGCTTACGTACAAGCAGCCCGCGCCATCTGTTGGCGTAGCAATACCATACTTAAGCGATCATGGTGTCGCCACATGTTTTCTTGAGGCGGTGCAAATCAACCCAGACGATGCATGGGCATTTGTTAGCAAGATATGTGCCCAAAGTTTAGACCTGGAAGCCCTGCGGGAAGTGCTCGGGGCTAATATTTCATATAGGCAGGTGGTGGCAAGTACCTATATTAATGATACAAAAAAATCCATGACCCACTCTGTATACATCGAAGATCCTAAGCGGAACTTACGCAGCATACTGCATTTACGTATGATTAAAGAACCAGACCAATACGGCCCCTGGAAAATATATAGTGTAGAGCAAGACACACCATTGTAAAATAGAATGACGTGGGAGAAAGAAAAATGCGCAAGGATTTAATAGAAAAATGGCTTGACCAACATGGCCAAAGCCTTACAAGTTTACAACTATCCCAAATGGCAGAATATCAAGAGATGGTACTGACTGCCCCGTTCAACCTTACCGCAATAAAAAGCGATGAGGATTTTGCTATTAAGCATTTTATAGACAGTCTAACATTGCTGCCTTGGGTTGATAGGTTGGCAGATGGGGCAAGATGTATCGATATTGGTACCGGCGCAGGCTTTCCTGGTATACCAGTAAAGATTTCCCAGCCAAGCATAAGCATTACATTACTGGATTCGTTGCAAAAACGAATCCTTTTTTTGCGTGAAGCTGTTGAGAAGTTAGGGCTGATAGGTGTGGAATGTATACATGCCCGGGCAGAAGATTTTGGCCGGCAAAATTCTGAAACCTATGATTTAGCGGTTGCAAGGGCTGTAGCTAAGCTTGAAAAGCTGGTGGAGTATGCGCTGCCGCTGGTAAGGCCAGGCGGTGTTTTCCTTGCGATGAAGGGCCCCGATATTGAAGAGGAAATAAAAAACGCCAAGCCTGCGTTACGCAAGTTTAGCGCTGAGGTTGAGGGTGTTGAAGTTGTGGATATTTCCCAGGGAATAGGGCGGACAATTGTTGTGGTTAGGAAAAACTTGACTAGATTTTAAAATAGGAATAAATAATTTGATAATAGAACATACTTAGCCTGTATGGAATAATATATTCCAAAACAGGCTTTTTTATTGCTCAATAACATTGCATATGATATAAATAAGGCGAAAATATGAATAAAGGACATATAAATATGAAAGATGCAAAAGTAAGGATTAATAAAATAACATTATGGGATTTTAAGAGCGTGGCCCACGGTGTAATAGATCTTAATACCATGGATTCATTTCATCGTGGGAAATCTAGCATTATGGGTCTTTATGGGCAGAATGCCTCTGGCAAGACAGTTTTAATTGAAGTCCTTTCGATTATTAAGCACATTATGCAGGGGGAACAAGTTCCACACCGCTATTTAGAAAGTGTTTCTGTTGGAAAAGATGAATGCTCAATTGAAGTTGAGTTTTTAATAGAAAATGAAGAATATAATTTTGATTGTACAGCTATATATAAATGCACACTGGCAAAACGTGATGATCCAAATGTAAATGAAAAAAATAATAAAAAAATAATTTCTGTTATAAGTGAATGCTTACAAGCTCGCGGTAAGGTTTATGGTGAAAAAATTCCTTTACAGGATGTTGCAAGGACAAATGAATCATACTCGTTAATATTACCTGCAAAAAAATGTGCTTTACTATTTGGTGCAGATACTAATAAGTTGAAGACCATTGAGCAGCAGAAACTTCTTGCCCTTTATGGTTCACGATCATTTATTTTTTCGTCACAAGCTACGAATGCGATGATAATGACAGCAAAAAGCCGTAATGAAAAAAATGTGAACTGGCCATTAGCAATAATTGCATATTTGTTTGGGTACATGGGTAGTGATACTTTCGTTATAAATGAACAGGCAGCACTTAATCTTGATTTTCATTTTATGGTTAAAAATGCAATAGTAAATAGACCATTGGAGCTACCTGGATTATTGGGTGGTAGCATAAAATTATCTAATGGCTCTGTGACATTCTTGGAAGAAGTTCTGCATCATCTTAATGAAATATTGTCCAGCATTGTGGCTGGCTTAACAGTAGAGTATAAAAGCGAAAAGGTTTCATTAGATAATAATGAAGGCTATTTAGTAGAGCTATTTTCCAATAGAAAGGGAATAGGGATATTTCCTTTCAAAAATGAATCTCTAGGTATAAAAAAAATAGTGTCATTTATTCTACTTTTAGCAGAGGCTTATAACAATCCCAGCTTTACACTAGTTGTTGATGAAATTGACACTAGTATATTTGAGTACTTGTTAGGCGAGATGCTAGACATAATGAGCAGTTCGGGAAAAGGGCAGTTAATATTCACCTCCCATAATCTTCATCCCCTAGAAAAGCTGGATGCAAAATCTATTTGGTTTACGACCACAGACCCAAAAAACCGATATGCCCAAATGAATAAGAAAGCCACAAATAATTTAAGAAATATGTATTTGCGCGCAATACATTTAGGAGATGAGGAAAGCGAACTTTACAACGGCAATAGTAAGCAAGCCTTAGCCTACGCTTTCCGCAAAATGGGGAGAAATAAATAATGCCGCATATAAAGAAAGGGAAAAAGGTACTTATTTTTATAGTAGAAGGTTCCAATGATGAAGTTGCTTTGGGTATGCCATTAGAAAATCTTCAAAATAAATATGCACCAGATGATATGATTATGTTTGGTGTTACCCATGGTGATATAACCAGTGATTTTAAAGTGAAAAAAGCAGCCGATGAAGTTGTTAAGTGCGTAAAAAAATATTGCAATGATTACAAACTTAAAAAAGATGATATCCATATGATAGTACTGTTGTTGGATATGGATGGTGCATATATCCCTGCTAGTTCAATTATAAAAAGTGATGAGCATGACAAAGCATTTTATGGAGAAAGCACAATTTTACATAAATGCCCTGATGATTTACGAAAAACCCATTCTCATAAACAGCAGCAAATAAATAGCCTGCTAAATATTAAACATGTATGGGGAAATATACCGTTTAATACGTATTTCGTAGCTTGTAATTTTGATCATGTGATTAGTGGTAATGCAAACCTAACAAGCCGTGAGAAAAGAAATGCAGCAGATGCGTTTTCATTAGAATATGGTAAAGATGCAGATGGATTTATAGGCTTTTTCAATAGGCCATGTTTTATACTGGGCGATTCTTTAAAAACAAGTTGGGACATAATAAGGCAGGACTTAAACTCATTAAAGCGCTGTTCTAACATAAATGTGTTTATAAACGCCCACTATTATTTTGGAAAACCTACGGGCTAGGCGAAAACACAGAAGACCCAGGCTCAAGGCTGGTAACAAGCACCAAAGTAGCCGATGGGTTTATGTGAATTGTAAGCTGGATAGAGGCCGGGCTTTTCCTGGTGGCGGAGGCAAAAGCAGTGTCAAATGGGATATTGTTGTTTATAAGTATCCCGGTAAGTACATTAAATTCCAGCAAGGAAAGATGTTCGTTGTTAAGTATTTTGCGGAACAGGCCGCCTGAAAGCATTGTGGAAAGATGGGTGTCAAACACAGCAAAGCCCCCTGATTATAGTAATAATATACTATATGCAGGGGGCTTTTTTTATGTGAACAAGCTTATATATAGTCATTTCACTTTAAGCGAAATGACTATACAAATTAAAACACCGGCACAACCCCACTATAATTATCATAGATAAACTGGCGCACCCTTTCAGATTGCAAATGCTGTAAAAGGGTAAGTATTGCCGGGTTTTGTGCATCTTCTGGCCGCACAACCAGGACATTTGCGTAAGGTGAGTCTGTACTTTCCATTATAAGTGAGTCCCTTATGGGGTCTATGCTGGGCGCACCAAAAAGGATGTGGTTGGTGTTTACTATGGACATATCCGCTTCCCGGGCATCCATCAATATTCTTGGAAGGATGGCAGCGCCAACTTCTAAAAATACTAAACCAAGGGGATTATATATATCATCAGTAGTTGCCCGGTTGCTTGCAACATTTGGGTTGATGGTAAGCAGGCCGTTTTCTTCCATCAGCATAAGGGCCCTTGGGCCGTTTACTGCGCATTCGGGTATTGCCACTGTCATGCCTTCTGTCAGCTCGCTTATGCAGTTTAAGGTAAGGGAATATGCGCCCATTGGCTCTATATGGATTGCGCCAACAACGTGCAGTTCATTACCGCTATGGGACATATAACTTTCAAGGAATGGTATGTGCTGAAAATAATTGGCGTCTAATGAACCGTCAGAAAGGGCAGGGTTGGGGAAATGAAACTCTGTAAATTCGCGTATTTCTAGCCTTATGCCATCTTCTAGCAGATATGGGCGTATAAACTCCAAAATCTCGGCATGGGGGATGGGGGTTGCGCCAATGCGGATGGTGGTGTAACCATCGTTGCTTCTGCCACAGGCTGCTAAGCTTAGTGTAAGCAGCGCAATACAAAGTAAAAATGATAGTGCTTTTTTCATGGACAGTGTCCTCCTTTATTTGTAGCAGCGTATGACGCAGTACGCTGCTTATGAAATTTATGCAAAAAAAATAAGCCAATCCAGGGCTTATATGCATGAACGTTCCGCTTAAATAAAAAGCGCGCATCTTCCGGGGAAACATACCCCGGGGGAATTAGCACCGTGCGTCCGCCGGTTGCTGGGTTTCATAGGGCCCTGATCCCTCCACCTCTCTTGATGTGTATATTCAGTTGTTGAAGGGTATGATAACAGAAAATTTATGGATGTCAAATGTTTTATTTTATGTTGGGTTGTACTATAATCATCCAGCTATGGAAATAAAGAAATCAACCCTAATAAGGAGGCCAACAATGGCAATAGCCTTTGACATGGATGGCGTATTAATAGACAGCCAGCCACTGCACTACGAAATAGATATTACCGTGCTTAAAGCCTGCAACTACCCAGCAATCCTGGAAACAGTAACCCCATATACAGGCGTATCCAACCCAGAACGGTGGCCAAGCTATAAAAGCACGCTGGGGCTTAAGCAATCAGTAGAGCAGTTGATAGAACTTCAAACAAAATATATGGTAGAAATATTCAACAACGCAAACCTAGGTGCAATAGATGGTATTCCGACCCTGCTGCAATTTCTAAAAGAAAACAACATCCCATGCGCAGTAGCGTCATCCTCTTCCCACGAGCTTATTGATTTGGTATTAGAAAAATGCAGTATAAAACAGTACTTCACCCATTTGGTATCTGGCGAAGATGTAGAAAACGGAAAACCAGCACCTGATATATATCTTAAAGCAGCAAGAATATTTGGCATGCCCCCAGAAGAATGTTTTGCTGTAGAAGATTCCCCAATTGGGATGCTGTCTGCCAAAAGCGCAGGATTTACTTGCATAGGGTATGTAAACCCAAATACCCATGGGCAGCATTTTAACCATGCGGATTTTGTAGTAAACCACTTTGACGAATGCAAAGCAATATTAGAAAACCGCTTTAAGTAGGAGAAAACCATGCAAACCCCAAACAATTGGAAAGACTACACATTATTGGATGCCGGCGGAGGGGAAAAAGTAGAGCTTTGGGGCAAAATAAAAGTAATACGCCCAGACCCGCAAGCAATATGGCCCCGTACAAAGCCCGAATTGTGGGAAAACCCCCATATGTACTACCACAGAAGCAAATCAGGGGGCGGCCATTGGGAAAAGCTGAAAGAAACACCAGAAACCTGGGATATATCCTTTGGTGAACTGCACTTTAATATACGCCCCACAGGGTTTAAACATATGGGGCTTTTTCCAGAGCAAGCAGTAAATTGGTGCTGGATGATTGATAAAATAAAAGCAGCAAAACAGCCCATAAAAGTTTTAAATCTGTTTGCCTACACCGGCGGCGCTACAGTGGCATGTTTAAACGCAGGTGCCAGTGTTGTGCACATAGACGCCGCAAAAGGCATGAACGCATGGGCCAAGGATAATATAATTTTATCAAACCTAGAAGACGCACCCCACCGCATAATTGCCGATGATGTAATGAAATTTGTGCAAAGAGAAAGCCGCCGCGGCAACACCTACGACGGCATAATAATGGACCCGCCTGTTTTTGGCCGCGGCCCAAAGGGGGAGCTATGGAAGCTGGAGGAGCGGTTGTATGAACTGGTAACCGCTGCTGCGTCAATACTTACCCCAAGCCCTTTGTTTATGCTTATAAACGCGTACACGGCTGGGTTGTCCCCAGCCGTGTACGGAAATATACTTAAATTGATAATGGACGTGCATAGGGGACATACCACTTTTGGTGAAGTAGGCCTAAAGGCTAGCAGCGACGTAATTCTTCCTTGTGGTATGTATGCTCGATGGGAAAAGTAGATTTAACCATTCGTCGACCATTTCGTTCAAAACACATGGTGGCACAGTTCCTTTGGCAAAGGTATTGGCAAGAGACGTAGCATCGTCTAGAGAGCCGGTAAGCGCTGGCGTGTCTTCTCTCTCTATAAGCACACCATTGGGGGAGCGCTTGTCCACCCGTAAACCATACAATGCCTCACCTTCTTCACCTGTAAAATGGCACAAGAAGTACTCCAGGACTAAAGGCCCACCCTCGTCTGGGTGGATGGTTGCTTTAGCGATAGCTGTAACTTGTTTGTTACTACACATTGCAAACCCTCCTTTAATAAATGTAATGTAAGTAATAGGTAGTTGTAAATTAAAATGCATAGAGCTCTGTATGCATTAAATTTAAAGCTACGATGTACTTACATATGTGGTGAAAAATACCATTAGCTAATTATACCCTGTCTGTAAGAATATGCAATAGGCAATTAGGCGTCAAAATTCGACAATTGAAAATGATAAATTTATTTCATCACTATTGATAATAAAAAGCTAGTAAAGTAAAATTTAAAAAATTGTTTATACAAAAGGAGGGCTACCATGCCAAGTAAAACCCCAATAAATTACGCAATCCAATCCTGTGAAACAATGATGCGTAAATTTAAAAATTCCCCAGACCTGCCGCCAAAGAAGCGCTTCCACTATCACCAAGGCGTATTTCTATCAGGTATGTACAAAACATATGAAATATGCAAAGACGAAAAATATTTTAATTACATTAAAACATGGCTGGACAGTGTAATAGATGAAAACGGCTCTATGGAAGCAGGGCAGGATGGCATACAAATGGACGACATGCAGCCAGGAATCCTATGCTATCCAATGATGGACCGCAGCAGTGACAGCAGATATGAAAACGCAATAAAAATGTTGATGAAGCAATTCGAAACATATCCAAAAAATAAAATAGGCGGCTTATGGCATAAAGACAGATACCCTAACCAAATGTGGCTAGACGGCCTATATATGGGTGGCCCCATTCAAGCCGAATATGCAAAGCGCTTCAACAGCCCAACCCATACTGATTTTGTAATAAACCAAATAAAACTAATGTGCCAAAACACAAAAGACCCAATAACCGGCCTTTGGTATCATGCCTGGGACGAGTCAAGAGAAGTGCCATGGTGCGATAAAGAAACGGGCCTGTCTGCTGAATTTTGGGGCCGTTCAATAGGCTGGGTACCCGTTGCTATATTAGATGTTTTGGACTTTGTATGCCCAAGCCACCCAGAATATAACAATGTAGTTGAAATATTAAAGGATTTAATAAAAGCAATATGCAAATACCAATCCGCAGATGGCCGCTGGTACCAAGTTGTAGATAAAGGCGGCAAAGAAGGAAACTGGCTGGAAACATCCTGCTCATCATTGTTTGTGGCAGCAATATGCAAAGCCGTAAGGAAAGGCCTGCTTTGCGAACGTTATATGGAATACGCAAAAAAAGGCTTTGATGGGGTAATAAATTCATTGGAATACGATGGCGATGATATACTAATAAATAATGTGTGCATCGGGACTGGGGTAGGTGACTATAAACATTATTGCGACAGGCCCATATCTATAAATGACCTCCATGGGGTAGGCGCTTTCTTAATAATGTGCGCAGAAGCAGAGTTAGGGCCTGTTCCCACTACGTGAAATAGCCATCTTTTGGTCGATTTTACGCCACTCTGCGTCAGCTTTTTCTAGCTTGCCTTCTTGGCAAGCGTCGAAAAAGCCTCCTTGATTGGCGTAAATCTGCCGCGCCAACTCGACATTGCCCCCTATGAACACAGCTTCTAA
>Ga0131853_10012635_pt1 | contig 15477 bp, 11 predicted proteins | sample TergutLab28metaG_FD_92764 | JGI IMG/M metagenome (GOLD analysis project Ga0131853, IMG submission 92764) | Labiotermes labralis P1 segment gut microbial communities from Petit-Saut dam, French Guiana - Lab288 P1 (version 2) (version 2) | ecosystem: Host-associated > Arthropoda: Insects >...
GGGGGGGGGGGGGGGGGGGGGTAGACTATGAGGGGAGACCTTGGTGCCTATTTACAGTTTTGAACGACGTCCTGTGCCAGGAGACGGAATTCCTCGACTTTACCTTTGTTCATGTATTTGGTTGAAGGTAAATACTCATTACTAACATGAATATATGAGACACTGATGTATGGATTTCAATCTTGTTGGCCGACTGTAAATACACAAACCGTAGATGGAAAGTTCGGCTTCCGTAGAGTCGAGGAATCTCATAACCACGTGAATAACTTCACATTGCTGAATAGAGTTCAGGCTTCAGGCAGTTCGTTTTACGAAATACTCATGGAATACAACGTTGCCTGTAATGTACTTGGTTACACAGTTGGTATCGCGTATTATTTTTAGCTAATAATTAAGAAACTCAGATTGCTTTCAAAACGCTTGTGTTGTGAATGTACTGTGCGTATGTGCGTAGGCCCGATATTCAGTAGCTTTTAGTTCGGAAAGTAATCATTATGCGAGCATTTAATATCATTACTTGTGGCGTGTACCGCTGGATAAAAAGTCGCTTAATTGACATTGCGAGTGCTGCGTCATTTTATCGCAGCTGCACATTTCACGGTATCACGACATTCAGACGCTCCTGGCACTGTGGAACGTACTGGTAACCCCCAACTTTTCGTAGTCGCGAGTGATTTAAAGTGTATGAGTTCAATCTGTTAGTTGATGCATCAAATTACTTCGTTTAACTTCTGGTTTCGCGGATGAGTGGGCTGTTCAATTAACATGGCGTGCATATAGCTTACGTATATGCGTATAAATTTTAATAAGAGTTTAATCGAGCCACAGGTTGTTCTGTAAGTGAGTAAGCTATTTTTCATTACAAAATCTTCATCTTCGAGCACTTAGCGAAGAATGAAGGTCACTTTTAATTGAGTATTTTCTCTTAATTAAGGTTTCGGAGGTTGATTATCTTGACCAAATGAGCAACTTTTACGAAATAGCCGGGATATGATGCAACTTTAAAATGTTCGTACCATGTTTTTATAAGTGTTGATATATAAACGATATTTATTATTTGATGAGCATGTAAGTACATTTATGGTGTACATAAGTACATTTCACATGCCTAGTTCCTGTGTTGGATCTGGTACATTTTGCGTTATCGTGATGCTGTTTTATTTTCTGCACAAAGTAAGTACCTCCAAGGGAATTGTATATTACCTGTTTCCACACTCATCGTCATCCAACTGCAGTAAGCCCCACGGTTGTTACATTACTGTTGTAACGGAATCGTCAGTAAGACTACCGTCAAACGTAACTGTATTTATTGCAGACCAGTATTCTGTTAAAAAGTGAGCTACATGTTTCGGTCCAGGACGGCCATCATCAGGCTGTATATAAATAAATAAACATATATATACAGTAAGTGGAGCAGGTTATTATTTGTTATCTATATAAATAGAACGGGATGTCCTTCATAAAAATATTCTTCTTAGTATGGTCGGATTTGTTGGCTTTCAGGAACATGATGGTTGCTTCAAATTTAATGACAATCTTGTAGTTTAAAATTGCAGGAGCCATGGACTTGCTGATATGATGGTGCCGTAATTCTGCAGTTTCTTATGAAATAAGGAGAATTAGCTACTAATGCACGACTGTTGTATTTACTAGTGTTTCCGGGTCCTAAAATGTGCCTGTCGACAGATATTTTGCTCAAGGTTTTAATTTGCATGTGTTGAAGACGTCGTGCGATTAATGTAAATAATCAGCAGTTTACTGAAGTTGGAGATGCAGAACGTGCAGTGACCTTAGCGCTGTGTACTGAAGTAGCCTGCATCACTCGCCCTCGTAGTGGTGTCCTGTAAGACTTTTAACACTTGTCACTTATTGACACCACTTGTGTGGTTGCTCAGCAACGGGAAGTTCCAAATCCTTTGAGTGCATGTTGCGTAGCCTGTCATTCCGTGGTGATCATAGCTATTGATCGGATCTTGGGAACGAATTAAGTGGGCATGCATATTGTCTTCCAGCATGACGCGTGGGTTGTGCTATGTAGGTGGTACTAGGAAGAAAGTCGAGTAAAATCAACGGCTGCTTGCCTTGTAATGCAACAAGGTTAATAAAAAATCTGACTTTCTTAGCTACATTCGCAGCATGGAAACGTACAAATAGCAGCTAAAAATGGACCATATGATTCCTGGCGCAGAATTGTTTCATAGTTACTCTTGTCTTTGTAAGCCCTCACCATCTGAATGTTCCAGGACAATGTCTGCAGATTTAGCTTTCAAAACTACTCACCTCTGACTCGCTTATGAAATAATGGTATTATCGGTGATAAAAATTAAGTATATTTTACTCGCTACGCGTTAGACAGTGAGGGCGAGATTGCATACCCATCCGGACCGGCTCCAAGGCCCACCCAGCCTCTGTGCAATGTGTACCGGTTCTGTTCTCCAGGGTTTGAAGGCCAGGATGTGGCGCTGACCATCGCCGGGGTCGAGTATGGAAGACCTATACTTCTACCTCCCCTCTGTTTCTTCATATTAAGTTACGTGCCAGCCTTTACCTTTACCTTAAACCACTGATATAAGGGTTATTCGAAATGATTGTCGTGGTTTTAAAAACTTGTCGTACACAATACACTTCAGATAGGAGTATATGTGGTTTTTTTTTTATTTAACAGAACAACACTCCAAGTTTTTGCTACATACCTTACAGGTGCTCCATATATGCACCCTTTTGTGATTCTACAAACATCAACACGATAATCGAGTTCGTTCCAAACTGTTTGCAGCATGTCAGCGGTGATGGTTTCTGTGGCGGTTCTGATTCGTACCTTCAGTTCCGGGATACTTGCGGGAAGAGGAGGAACATAAACCTGATCCTTGACGTAACCCCATAGAAAGAAATCACATGGGGTTGCGTCTGGAGAACGAGGTGGCCAGGCGAGTAGCATCTGATCATCATCATCCGACAATCATTTCGAATAACCCTGTATTACAATCAGGATTGTATTAAACAGGAACTGTGCACGGAACGGAACGAAAAATTTTAAAGTCAGCTAGCATGTCTCGAACTGATAAGTAATATAGTTCATACTGTATTGGTTTGTAATATTTGTAACTAATAATTATAGTTATCATTATTATGTAATTTAATACACATCCGTAACTATACTTGGGCCCTACTAATGAACAAACAAACAAACAAACAAAGATATGTGCATACATTAATCCATACAGTATTTATGAAATCTCCAACGTGTACAACGTACTTGTTTTAAGGCGCGCTTCTCGCAGTATTAAGGCTTGTGCAGTTTTTTCTGCAACAGGTATAACAAATTTGAGACAGTCTGTGCAGTATTTACTTGCACGTTGCGTGTGCACGGCGAGGCGCTGTTAATGCGAACTTGCAGTGATCTGATGTGCCTTCGTGCCTGGCCATAAATGGAAATTTTCTTATGTTATTTTGAACCGAAGTATTTTAAATTTCCAGTAGTGGTTGCCCTGCATTAAAATACACTATATTAGCGCTAATTTGTTTATCCTTTGTCTAATTAAGCATTAATTTTACGTTTGACTGCCACAGTCAGTTGCAGTCATTTATACACAAAACTGAACAAACAAGGCAGTTGTGTCACAAAGCAGCAGACACGTGTCTTGCAGACATATACTGAGCTGTTTGAAAGTCATGCCATATTTACATCTCAATTTTTTGCCGTCCGCCCCGAAAGTATTTTTTAGGAGAAGAATTTTCCGTAAGAGCTGCAAAACTGTCACAGAGGTTTGTTTTATAAGTAGAACTTTTAACGTGTATTGGTAAATATTAACCATTTAAAGACGAAGCGCAGACTGCTTTATTTAAAGATCCAGTCCGTACCGCGCAGTAAACACTTTTCATCTCGGTTATAAGAACCAATCAGTTTATGATGTAAGTGGCACAAGTCGTTGTTTGTTCTCAGATAAATACAAAACACATAAATACAGTGTGGGCAGAGCGTACAGTTGTTGAGTGTTAAACTTGTTGGTGCATCACGTAACCAGTAGGCTTTAAAGGGTTAAAAGAACTGCTCGTAAATATCACGGAATTCCAGGAACCTTGTTTCATATCTTTAACGCTGTAGTTACGGAAAACTGTGAGGTTACGAAATCAGGAAGTAGAACGATTTTTTCGATAGCTATTCAGCTAGTTGAACAAAACGTCTCAGTAGTTTTGTGACCCTATTAAAAATTACTCCTATTCGGATAGCACTTTTTAATGAATGTATAACAACACGAGAAGAGTCGTGGTGCTTTTTCAGGTGTAATATTATTGGTGTCAAATGTGGGGTTTTTGTGTGAGTAGTTAATCGAATTATTATTCCAACTTTATGCAGTATAGATCCCTTACGAACAAGAACGTTGTAGTCCCTCTTATCAGATCCCTTGGAAACACTATAAACCCCATGCAAATGGAGGCATTAACTGACTGCCCAGCTGTAATATGCCTGACTGCTGGTATTTCCCATTATGGGCAATATTAATGTAGTATCGTGGAGGGTCTATTACTATTGGACACCTACCGTGATGCTTGGCTACTGTCTTTAACCAGGACCTGGTAATCACGTGTTGGCCTGCCGCGGGTTTTAACTACGAGTGAAGAAACTAACTGTGCCGAGAATACTAAGTATACTTTACGGGAGTACAGAATGCCCCGGGCTTTGTGGTTATTCGCGGTTATTTAGTGCACAGTTATGTTCCACGTGTGGCCCGTGTTGTTTGTGGTGAGGCAACTGCTGGTCCGCGGAATGTGTGTGCACTAACGAACACTCTTTAATTTAGGCACTCTGGAGGGAGGGGCGTGGCAGGCTCTGCAGTTGTGGTGTAGTGTGCGAAAATGTAATACCGGCCTGACCCTTGAATTGTTCTTCGTCATTCGGAATTGTGTGTTTTAAGTCCTTTGTTTCTGTGATGTTGGCGGCCATATGTACTTTCAGCGTTGAAACTGAACCGTTCGACGTTCTAAGTCTCTCGGTTTGGATGGGCTTACACGCGTTATTTAAATTAATTCTTTCGGCAGCTAAATCACGTCGTGGTACGTGGGAGATATCTCTCTTACTTGATGGGTAGAGTTAAGTGTATGGTTGTAGGAAGACAGTAGTACTATGTGTGACATGCGAACTGTGGCTGTTTGTGTCCACGTGTCCAATGATGCTGAGGATGTTGAGCCACCCACACTTTCATATATGACGGGGAGCTTCGTGAATTATAGCCGTTTCGTACTGTTCGAGATGGTTTGAAGATTCTCACGGTGGTGATAATGAGAAGTTCCATCTTCTGCTTTTGGACGACCCTGAAGAGAGAGGCAGTATGATTATCCGAAACGTCGGTACTTATGCGAGGCGTGATGTCCACAGAAACGGAAACCTTCTTCCTATTTCTTCTAATTTTTCAAACTGAAATGTAGGAGGCTGTAGTAAGGTGGATATGTTGACAGATGGCTTACAGAACGTGGGGGAGAGTCCTGTAAAGAACCTTTGTTTTGAAAGACCACAAGGAAGTAGCTGGATTGGTCCTTGGCTAAAAGCCATGTCCAGTGGCAAGCATTGGTATTGGTGTCATTGACCCTTGTTCCATTAATGTCATAAATTCGGGTTTTTGATCGTTTTGTGCAACAGGAGGCAGATAGGGTACAGGTCGGTGGCTGAATGTGAAACGGTTGAAAAGTTGCTTGAAATAAATCGTGAAGTATTTTTTATAATTTTGGGACAGTTTATTATGATCATCTTTATCATAATCGCCTTTGTGACTCAATTCGCTTCATGTCGGTCCTACTGTCGTGTTGAAGTCTGTGCGGAAGACAAAGTCACTGTAACTGTGTCACTCTATAAAAACACAGTCACCACGTAGGTTTTCTGCAGTTAATTACCCGAATGGGGTTCTCCTTGTCAAGCATGGGAGCGTTCCAAATTACCGCAACGTAAAGAGATACCATATTAAACCTTAAACCACGGCGAGTTTATGTGACGTAACAGTGGCTACTGTACATACTATCTAAAGTCTCACGTGACGGCCGTTATGCGCATTCTTTTGCGGTGCGTATGACACTGTTTTGTGGGTCGGATGGAGGTCTGCTGCTATAGTGCGTTGTAACACTGCACATATTGCTATTATATCAAAGAGTGGGCCTGCGCGTAGCAGTATGATTTTTATTGTTCGGAAACCTGTCCAGGTTTTTACATAATTTTGTTTCTCAGTCTATGTTTTCTATGCGTCCGTAAAAACCTCACATCTCAGAACTGCATCCATTATGTTTTTGTAATTTTGGTATGTAATTACTTCACATTTTGATATTTGTTATTAGCAAAATTCTTTTACTGTGAACAGTTGACATTGCATCTTCCTTCTGTGTTTAAAAATGAAAATAGTTACAAATTTCATACGACCGTACATGTAATGGAAGGATATCCTCACACCTGGCTACGATATAATGCTCATTAATTTCGTGCCCATGTCGCCTACTATTTTGCAGAGTAACTATTTTTAAATAGATTTTTTTCATATCGTAACTCGTTAAAACACAAAGGGGTGTTCTCTTTAAAAATTACCTTACCTAATCAAGCTAGTTCCATTAATCAATAAACTAAACACTAAATATATTGTTGTGCTCGACGGCAGCTATAAACAATTTGTTTGAATTGTAACTCATTATAACGCAACGGGTTGTCCTATGTAAAATATTTAACTTGCATATCCTACGCATGGCTTTTTATGATATTATTTAATGGCATTGCATACAGAAAATACCTTGATTCATTCTCCTTGCTAGTGAGGATGATGACACAACAGAATTGAACCGTTGACATTGATGAGAGACTCCGTGTCTGGTTTCGCTGTGTTTCTTGTGTTTTAAAAGTTTTAAATCTCTACTTTGGATTTCTATGTGGCAGTTGTTATATTGTAATTGTAAAGTTACCCAGAAATTCGAAAGTTAGTCTACGCGAATCCAGTATGTACTACGAATCTTTCTTCCTTTTAGGATTGTACATCATATTTTAAACCTGTTAACCATGTATATTTTCTGTAATGTAAGACCTCAGTATCTGGTGTAAATGTTTAATAAGTGTCCTTCGTAATGACCCTAGATTTGTAACGTGTTGCAGAAATAAGTGGAATTGTAATGCTATTTTGGATGGTTTGTGTAGTACTATAATGCACAATATGACAACAGTTTATCGGTGTGAAAGTATCAAAAGCCAAATCGTAGTGACGTGGTTTAACGTTACACGAATTGTAACTGTCATTGCATATTGCTTATGCTTTGTTAGTTTACAGTAGAAGCCGATATGGATTATGGAATGTCCTCTGATGACACTGCAACGTTTTATTTCTGATAAGTTTTGAGTTCTTTCCTTTGGTGTTTGCAAGTTAGAAGATCTCCCCTCAGTCGATATCTTGTCATCATTTTTGTCACCTTGTCGTACTGTACCTCGAAACCTCTTAGATATATATGACACTCTGGAACGCAGTTGTCATTGTCTAACTTCCGCCATAAGGAATACTTTTACGACTGCAGACAATCGCATTGCTCCCAACAGATTGATATTTCGCCCCCATATCGTAAAGCAGTCTTTCGTTTTATTATAGCGCCGATAAAAATGCAGCATATACTTCATACTGGATTGTTTTATACGTCTGTATCCAGTGCACCATGCTATATAGTCTTACGGGATATGTTTCGGTTACTGTGGACAATAGAATTACGAGGCTGCGAATTTTATTTCCGTGTTCTTCATGGGAGTAGGATGAGAAGGAGATTTCGCGTTTTTCTTGTTATATAGCAAGGGAGTTCGCTACCGTAGAGCTGTAGTTGTAGCTTGAAGGTAACCGTCTTCTAGGGTGTGACGCCACGTTGTCTCGGAGAAAGTTACAGAAGCTTCAGAGAAACGTATTTTTCCATTTACCCTGATCATGAAGGCGGTATGGCCTCCGAAACGTTGGTATAAATTTACACAACCACACGCTGTTATTACCCATAAGGCTGTATTCTGTACAGCCATCGCTGTGAGTTCCTCAGATCTCTCATGGAGTTATTTCGACAATGTTCAAACAGGGACTGTGTTCTTTACCACATTTTGGAAACACAGACCATAAATCACGGATATTTTGATCACTTGCCGTATCGACAGGCAGTAGTTTGGGCAACATGCTGAACGATGTAACTAATCTCGAGGGTATGCTAAAAATTTTCTGCTTTTATATGACTGTGTAAGTTACGGTGTCGTGTCTAAGCCATTGACTTCTGTTCCGCGTTCCCATGACATTTTCGTCCTTGCCCTGTTTTTATTCGTTCCTCTGTTCATAGGAAACTTCCTTAGAGTATATACTAGTACAAATATTTACAGTAATAAGCAATTATAAAATTACTTATCGTCCTCGTTTCGCTTCTGAGTTCTCGAATTATTACTGTTATTTAATATTGTTAGTGTAAGAACAACTTTTGAGTTTTTAGAAAGAGTTCCATAATTATGTCGTTTAATTTTTTGTTGTTCGCCTTTCTATTGCTACGTAAACACAGCTCTCTGAAATACATTGACGTGAATTTTTTATGTGCAGTACGTCTGTTGACTCAGACTTCTACCGTGCCGCTCTCTCGTGATCTGAACGTAATTGGATTGGTTCATCTCATGTAAAAAGCTTGCAAGGTCTCAGTATTACTGCAGACGGAACTTTTTAATACAAAGAGAATTCTGGTATTGATGTGAAATTGAGCTCGTAGTTATAACTAATTTTTACTGGGCCTTATTGCTTTATAATGTGACATCTTGATGTAAAGCTTGTCTGTCTCGCATTTCGTAGAAGTTAATTTATATTTCCATTTGTCCCTCTTTTTTTTTTTCGAATACTGTGTTCCCTTCCACACGTACGTTTTGTAATGAAGAGTTAGTGACTCATGAAATTGGCTGGAACAATTTCCACAAATCGTGGCCGCACAGTATGAGCGTCGCAGTAGCTAATTTACAGAAACCCTTCTTGAATCTCGTTAGCCAGGTAGACTGGAAGTTGCATTCGGTGTGTATGGTGCGAGGGTAAATTTTGAAAACGAATTAAATTGTTCATTCATGACACCAACAAATCCACATTTGATATGTGTGTGTGTGTGTATGTATATATATATATATATATATATATATATATACACATATATACACACACAATCTGACATCGCTCCTACGTGTTTCGGGGTCACTTACGCCATCCTCAGGGAGCGAGATCTGCACCAAGGTCTAAAACGTACTAAAATATACTTACAATACAGTAGTATTGCGTATTAAGTTATAGTATTCTTTCAGCTAATGTAGAACCTGTGGATTTCGCAAACTGTGATTAAAATGATGTTTTTAAAAGTAAAGTATATAAGAGCCATAAAACAGTAATATTTATTACGTTGTTTTCCTTAAGTATGGCTAAAAGTTGTATGTTGCTATATTGTAGTTTTTTATTTGTATACAAACATCCAGTTTACTTTGGATCCCTTATGGATCTTGTCCCTGTATGGTTTGTAGTGAATTACTTGTACAGGGTGACTCAGAATTTAAGAACCAATGTTCGTAGCTTATGGTGCAGAGCTGTGCGTATTCAATACATTGATGTGCGTGGACAGGTACTGCCAGCTGTACCGTGACTTTCACTCTGGTGTGTAATGTACGAATGTTACAGACCCGCATTTATTTTGGAACGCAAGAATTTCTCTGACGTTTTAGACAGCGTCCTGAAACGTCTTCATATATTTAATTCTAGATTAATGCCTGTAATGCAAGGAGAGTGAAAAAGGAAAGTCCTTTGGTGTCGCGGTAATTGGCATAAATGTCTGTTGGTCGTGTTATGTATTACTGTGAACTTTAACTGATGTTCCCCGTAGCTGTACGGACATTTCAGTTTCTTTGAGTGTCTTGCGTTATATAAACGAAGTATCCGACTAATTAGTTCACACATAAATAAACGGAAAGACTAGTGTGCAGAATTTACTCGTACAAAATTAAATGTTAACTTTTTCATCGTCAGATTACTTCGTTTGTAGTGGGCCTATTTGTGAAGTTAGGTATAGTTTTAAAGCGGTGCGTGCGTATACCTGTATGCCTGCAAGTATTACGTTGGTAAACTGAAGATGGAAATATGTTTCACATCTGCTACTACCCACGAAGACATGGATGCAGAAAGGGTCGGTCGTGGCCTAATTTGAGGTGCCTCCCGCGTTTGCTGCAAGCAACTTCATGAACCCGCCAACATCTATGGCCACTGTAGCGTGTAGCTCGTTCTCAGGCAGAGATGTGAAAGTGCGACCTGCCGCTTGCGCTTCCTGGCTTTATGCACAGTTCTTTCTTCAGCACTTTGTTCACAGACACCCTAGATCTGTCATTTCTATATTGTAACCTAACAAAATGCACTAATGAAATTAAAATAAAATATCGTAAAACACATTTCGTATTAGGTACGAACTCTTACACGTTTCGGCACCAATGTGCCATCTTCAGGGAGTTTAATAACTACAGTGGATCGTAAGTCCAACACCTTAGTGCCGAAACATGTGAGAGGTGGTACCTAACATGAAGTGTATTGTATGACATGTTTTATTGTAATATAATTAGTGCATTTTGCTGGTTGAAGTGTAGAATATAAGAAAATGCGCAGCATGAATAAAAAAAAAAGTTCCCCCTAGATCTGTTTTCCCCCTCAAGGATGTACGTCTGTGTCTCTCACTCGTGTAAAACACCGGTTTATGTTACGGTTTCTCGTACGTGTTTTGATCTCGAAGTGTAACCCGTATACTAAATAATAACATCACAGAAAGAAGATCTTGGAAGTGACTGAATTAGAACAGTTATGGGTGGAAGGAAGAATATGTTACAAGTAATGGAAGAAAGACAGTTGTGATGGTTTGGTCATGTCAAGAGAAAACCAGGCAATAAACTGACACAGAGAATCCCAGAGTGTCAACCAGAGAGATCACGAATTTAGGAAAGACTCAAAGAATGATGGATGGATGGATGGATGGATGGGTGGGTGGGTAGATCGATTGAATAAGGCGGAGTACGATTAACCGTGGATTGACACAAGAGGGGCATGCGAAGGAACTGAATTTTGGGTGAAGACAGATTTGTCTACGGTAAACAGTCCTGAGACAAATGAATAAAAAAAAAGGTATGAACCGTAATGTATAAATTATTCCATAAAATTAATATTTTAAGATTATTGTTGAATGTAGGTTTGTACCGAAGTACGTGAACTTCGCATTGTTTTTTAAATTTTTTTTATGTGTTTATATTAACAATTTTTCTGCATGCCTGTGATGAAATGTGCCTCTTCCAATTATGGTGACTGGTATTGAAACCTTAAACGTGGCTGTATTCTACACTAGTGGAGATGATGCGTATGTCGCTGTGTTACGGAGTCCTTGCTAGCCTCGCTGTTCTGACCGAAGCTTTTAAAGTACAGTACTGTTTGTGTCGTATACGCTACCCAGAAGTTGCTGTGGATGCGAAAACTTTTCGCGGACGATCTACCTTGTAAGGAGTAACATAAGAAAATAGGAAGCACCTGTTGTAAGTAAACGCCGTATTCAAATTTAATTACAGAGTTAGAGTGAAGAAAGTAGGGGGGCTAAGTAGCTGTTTATGAATGGGTAAACTTCATGAGTGCAGGAATGGCGAAGCAGTAAGACAAATGGCTGCCGGACTAAGTTTTACTAAGAATAGCACGAGTGTAATTTGAAAGGAGGAGGAAGTAAAATATCACCTTACCTGTGAGTGGTGATATACGGTACAATCGCGTGTATCGTTCCACTGTTGCATCTATTACCTAAGCAACCACTACGCAGCTCACAAACTGTTTTTCTGTAGTACCGGTGTAACGGAGCTGAGAATTTTGTGCACTTGTCAGAAGCGTGGATCATCTTTGTAGTAACACGATACATGTTACAGCCTTAGTGCTGCGTTGTGTACTTAACAGCAACAGATGAAATTACCCAAATTGAACCTGGCACGCTCACCGTGTTTTACTATGGGTGCTTATAGTTCGGTAGTGTCAGGCTCGAAACCGTCTCAGAGCTAGCTCTGTTTTTATCTTCCTGATATTCCTGTGCCATGTAACATAATTGAAATTATGTGATAAATTTGAGACAATCTGTAATCGTTCTGTTTTGAACCACTAATCGCAACTTCTTTTAATAGACACTAGAACATGTTATATTGTCATCGTTAAGTCTTCATATGATAGTATAAACAACCAACTAGATGCAACAATAACAATTTATTAGTAATTTCAATCAGCTCAACATGTTTTGGGCGATAATTTCGCCTGAAGGCAGCTTCTTCGGTGCATTATTCCACAAGCTGTGAACACAGACCAGTGCTCCTGAGGATGGGCGAAATTATCGCCCAAAATATGTTGAGCTGATTGAAATTACTAATAAATTGTTATTGTTGCATCTAGTTGTGTATACTATTGTATCAGAGATGCACGGTCACACATGCATGAAATCTTCATATGAATTGTCTGTCATCGAGTTCAGAAAATATGAATGAAAACATTATTGAAACCTGCATATAAAATAATATTGTTTTATGTATTATTGTCTAACCTAAAGCGTTGTCTTTCTTCGTATTCTGATGCAGGAAACGATCTTACAGAATATTACGTGCATTCCTCATACTTCCTGTCGTTATGCTTGTTTAAAAAAGGAAGTTTCTTAATGTATCTGCGTGTGACCTGTATGAATGACATCTGTTCGCTTGCGTTACGTATATCCGTGTGATGTCTTAAATATTTAGATTGCGACATATAATAATGTTATGCATATTATTGGTTGTTCACGTGTTTGCTTTTCAATAAGCAAAACGTTTATTCAGATGATGAATGTGACATCCGCTTATATATATATATATATATATATATATATATATATATATCACACTTTTTTAATGGTACTGTTTGAGCAAAACTTGCTGTACTGTCTGGCTGTGAAAACGAGGCTAATTCTGAGTCAGTTGTTGACATTAACCTGTACACATTCTTATGCAAATCCAAGCAACGATATTTGTGGTACTTTAAGGAAGTGATGTCGTGGGCATTACACGACGTAACGCGATACCGTCAGTGTCCACTCTCATCCTGACACACAGTATACTCGGTTATTCACCACATATATATATTTTTTTACAGTTTTAGCGTTATTTTGCCATCTGTAATTTGATCTTTCCAGTAAATGATCTTTTTGCTGTTCTTTGCTGCATTTTGTATACGACAGGCTGATTTATTTCTTGTCTCTGCACTTCGCCTCTTTTTATTGGTCTGTGATGTGTGGACAAACACGTACGTGGTTCAGTTCTCCTGCTAGCTAGTCAAGTGTGGAGCCGGGAATGTGTAGTAAGTCTGTTGGTTGGATGGTCCGCGGTTCGGTTTTGAACAGTAAGAGAAACTTTCCTCTCCTCCCAATGGAGGGGTTGGGTGGGGGGGTTGTTTCATGGGGGCAAAGCTGCCGGGGTGTGAAACTGACCATTTACCTCTAACTAGTACCGAGGCTGGGAACGGAGGAAGCTTTACTTCTGCTCCCGTGTATGTATTTATGACGTGTAGGCTGATTCTTTCCGTCCGCCGTAATGATGTGGCTTTTCAAACCTCTGTGGCAGCGGTCTTGAAACGCCTGTACGCGTAGTTGCTGATGTAGTCGAGAAGTGCCGTCGTTTTTTAGAACCCGCCGCTTGGCAGCGTCTTATTATTATAATGAAAGATTAGCTGCTTTGCCGTTTATTGAAGGGGGACATTTCTAATTTATTTCAGTGTGTGAAAATTACTCTCCAGTAAGTGAAAGTATTGTTTGGACCACGTGCTTTTAAGTGGTGTCTCTTACGTATTTCAGGAATATGTGTTAATAGTGTTTGACGTTGGACACAGTGACATTGAGAAAATGTAATTAATTTATGATAGCCCTTTATTTTGTGGTGTTAATCGAAATTAGGTTGTTGTCATAATGTGGTGGTAATATTTGACAATGAAAGTTACCAGTTTTGCACGAATTCATACAACATAACTATTTAGGTACAGTAATGTGATGAGTAGAGCAAATGACATGTGTAGCTGGTTAAGACGTGTACATGCGCTTCGTTTCAGTAAGCCCGTCGACTCAGCTGAATCTATCCGTTTTTATTAAAGCCGCAGCATATAAGATTCCAAGAAGAATCAGTCGCATGTTACATCAAATTTGTCGTTCAAAAATACGTTTCATCGGCATAACTTCTCGCTTTTCCAGTTATGTCGCATTGTTTCTCTGTGAATTGAAGCCGCTTTCCAAAATGGTTGCCGTCACTGTCACAGTAGGTGTCAATGCGAACTCCAAACCGTTGTAATTAAACTCTCCACCCCCCCCCCCCCTGCTAAGAGCGTGGCGGATTGTCATGCTCTGGGTCTCGCGTATTGCATGGCACAATGAACATATAGTGCACTTAGCCGTGGCTTTATGCGGGTTAGCAGAACGTGGTAGTGTGATGACGTGATAGCGCAGGATGAGATATTTAGATATATTATTTAATTTTCAGGTTGGTGGAATCAATTATGGAATGTTCTTCATAGTTCATTCTTGGCATATTGGATATCTCAGAGTGTTTATTGTCGATGACAGGTTGCTTGGTGAGTGACGGATTGTAAAGGATCGGAAGAAAGGTTTCCTTTTTTTAGGTTATGTGCCTTTGTACACATATGGACGCTACGGAACACCTGTGTCATGATGGCTTGTTTCAAGGCCGAAATGAGCCGCGAACCGCTAAGCTTACAAGTCTAGAGCCCTACCACCAAACAACACTGCTCAGTTCTGTAACGCCAAAAGTCGGTATTGAATTTTTAGGTTTTCGCTGATGGTACTGTTCTTCAGGGATATGACGCCGCGTCGCTGGGTAAGCGGCTAGTGCCCAATGACGCGGCGTCGTTTTCCAGAGAACGGAAACATCACAACTAAACACTTAACCCTTTAAAACCAGTGGCAGCTGTGTGTACCAGCTGCTGTAAAATTAAAGTATCTGCATATTGCCCACACCGTGTATGTGTGACTTTTATATCAGCAGTTACATCCCCACACAGCTGTAACTGACTGGCATTGGTAATGGAGACGGACCGTTTTCACGGAATAGAAACTGGCATATGTATTGGATAGTTTTAAGCTACAAGGCGTTAGCTTTTCATACCCCTCCTTTAACACCTGATGTCAGGGTATGTTTAACCAGTATAGTACCTAATGTTCGGGATTGTTTATAAACAGTACAGTATCTGATTTCAGGGTATGTTTAACCAGTACATTACCTGATTTCAGGGAGTGTTTATAAACATTACAGTACCTGATGTCAAGGGGTGTTTAACCAGTACAGTACCTAAAGTTAAGGAGTGTTTATAACAGTACAGTACGTGATTTCAGGGGGTGTTTATAAACATCACAGTACCTGATGTCAGGGGGTGTTTAACCAGTACA
>Ga0131853_10012636_pt1 | contig 15475 bp, 12 predicted proteins | sample TergutLab28metaG_FD_92764 | JGI IMG/M metagenome (GOLD analysis project Ga0131853, IMG submission 92764) | Labiotermes labralis P1 segment gut microbial communities from Petit-Saut dam, French Guiana - Lab288 P1 (version 2) (version 2) | ecosystem: Host-associated > Arthropoda: Insects >...
AACCTCGGTCAGGGTAGTAGTCCATGCTAAACACATTACATACATTAAATTTCAATGAGTTACAGAAAGAGAACACAGTAACAGGATAATATAACTAGATAAGATAAGACAAAAATAGCAAAGAGACTGTCATTGATTTACTTCAAACCCTAAAGCAGACGGCGGTAGAACAGCTGTGGGTCACCACCAGACCACATCTGAGAAAGGAATTGGAAGATAAGCTACAGCAGCTGTCCTACACACTGGGACCTTTTTCTGAAAAAGATCAAGTTGAATTTTTGACGAAATTTTGGAGTCTAAAATATTGGTTTACTGAGCCAAAAGAAAAAGGGAAAGCTATGAAAAAAAGCCAGTTAAAAATTTATGCAGAACATTTAATTAAGAGACTGGCCCGATCAATTAGTGACAAAGACAAAGATTTCACCGGGATCCCAATAAACACCCTCATGTTGGCGGAGGCGTTTGAGGCGTATGTTAAAATATTTTTTGAGTCAGCAGGATCCAAGTCCGATTTACCGTTCAAGCTGGACTTGCTTGAGTTATATGGACGATTCATTGAAAGAAAGTATGAAATTTATCAGGAAGAAAAGTTTCGAGTGCCGACTGATAACGTTGTTGCAAAAGAGCAAAGATTACGAGATTTGAAAAGGATGATAAGCGATCATCAGCTGCTGGCTTTGAAGTTGCTGTTCAACGACGAACAAGTGGCGTTGTTTCAAAATAATATAGAATGTACATTTTCAGCTGAAGATTTAACGAGGTTTGGGATAATGCAAATAAATTGTGAGGTTAAACCGCAATTTATCCACCGCACATTGCAGACTGTTTATTGTATCATTTTACCGAGGGAACGAGAGTTCAGGGGAAATACAGACATTTATGCTGAAATGTATATTACAGGAAGAAGAATGTCGGGTAATTAGAGTATTTATAATGATTTATTGTCAAGGTCTAAGCCATTGGATGAGGTGCTAAAATATTACGGAAGTCAGATCCATGACTTAAGGACAGAATATGTACTAATATTATATAAAGCAACAGTGGAACGTAAAGCTTACATAATGGCATTTTTGTCAGATTGCTTGCAAGCAACAGCAGACAGAATTAGTTTTCTAGGCATGGTAGGTGTTACACTAACACGTCAAATGAGTTTCAGATCAATTGAAATGCCAATGTACTGCTATAGTGAAGAACCAAAATACTGCAATACGAAAGAACCAAAATACTGCTATAGTGAAGAACCAAATTACGAATATTGAATGGCTTGCTGCGTGCGCTATCCTGACGAATAGGAAAAAATTGCAAGGGGCTTAAGTAAAGAAATTTTGTTTAGCCAGTACTATCGGGGAGAAATCATCTGGCATGTGGCAGCACGGAAGGGCAAACTAGACGTATTGCGGAAAATATGGGAGTGGGCTAAAATGACTCTAACATGAGAGGAGTTAAAACATAAGTTGTTATTAGCCACAGACAGTGACCGCCTGGCAGGTGGCAGCAGAGATGGGGGATCTAGATATTATGCAGAAAATATGGGAGTGGGCTAAAGAGAATCTAACAAAAGAGGAGATAAGTAATAAATTGTTATTAGCCACAGACAGTGAAGGAAATACCGCCTGGCACTTGGCCGCAGGGATTGGCCAACTAGATGTATTAGAGAAAATATGGGATTGGGCTAAAGATAATCCAAAAAGAGAGGAGATAAGTAATGAATTGTTATTAGCCACAAACAAATTGAGTAGAACCGCCTGGCACGTGGCAGAAAAGAAGGGCCACGTAGACGTATTACAGAAAATATGGGAGTGGGCAAAAGAGTATCTAACAGCAGAGGAGATAAGTATTATTTTGTTATTAGCCACAGACAGTCACGGAAATACCGCCTGGCAATTGGCAGCAGAGAAGGGCCAACTAGACATACTACAGAAAATATGGGAGTGGGCTAAAGAGAATCTAACAACAGAGAAGATAAGTAATAAATTTTTATTAGCCACAGACAGTGAAGGAAATATTACCTGGCATTTGGCAGCAGAGAAGGGCCAACTAGACTTATTACAGAAAATATGGGAGTGGGCTGAAGAGAATCTAACAGCAGAGGAGATAACTAATAAATTGTTATTAACCACAGACAGTCACGGAAATACCGCCTGGAATTTGGCAGCAGAGAAGAGCAAACTAGACGTATTACAGAAAAAATGGGAGTGGGCTAAAGAGAATCTACAGCAGAGGAGATAATTAATGAATTATTATTAGCCACAGACAGTGACGAAAATACCGCCTGGCACTTGGCAGCAGAGAAGGGCCAACTAGACGTATTACAGAAAATATGGGAGTGGGCTAAAGAGAATCTAACATCAAAGGAGATAAGAAATAAATTGTTATTCGCCACAGACAAATCGAGTAGAACAGCCTGGCATGTCGCAGCAGGTAAGGGCCAACTAGACGCATTACAAAAAATATGGGAGTGGGCTAAAAAGAATCTAACAGCAGAGGAGTTAAGTAATATATTGTTATTAGCCACAGACAGTCACGGAAATACCGCCTGGCACTTGGCAGCAGAGAAGGGCCAACTAGACTTTTACAGAAAATATGGGAGTGGGCTAAAGAGAATCTAACAGCAGTGGAGATAATTAATGAATTGTTATTAGCCACAGACAGTCACGGAAATACCACCTGGCACTTGGCAGCAGAGAAGGGCCAACTAGACGTATTACAGAAAATACGGGAGTGGGCTAAAGAGAATCTAACAGCAGAGGAGTTAAGTAATATATTGTTATTAGCCACAGACAGTGACGGAAATACCGCCTGGCAATTGGCAGCAGAGAAGGGGGACCTAGACTTTTTACAGAAAATATGGGAGTGGGCTAAAGAGAATCTAACATCAGATGAGATAATTAATGAATTGTTATTAGCCACTGACAGTAATGGAAATACCGCCTGGCACTTGGCAGCAGAAAAGGGCCAACTAGACATATTACAGAAAATATGGGAGTGGGCTAAAGAGAATCTAAGAACAGAGATGAGTAATAAATTATTATTAGCAACAGACCATAAGGGAAGGACCGCCTGGAATGTGGCAGTAACGCGGAGCGACCTAAACGTATTGCAGAAAATAACAAAATGGTACAAAGAGAATCTAAAAAGAGAGGATTTAAAAAATAATTTATTAGCAACAGACAGTAAAGGAAATACCGCCTGGCATGTGGCAGCAGAGAAGAGCAAACTAGACGTATTACAGATAATATGGGCGTTGGCTAAAGAGAATCTAACACCAGAGGAGATAATTAATCAATTGTTGTTAGCCACAGACAGTGACGGAAATACCGCCTGGCACTTGGCAGCGCAGAATGGTCAACTAGACGTATTACAGAAAATATGGGAGTGGGCTAAAGAGAACCTAACAAAAGAGGAGATAAGTACTGAACTGTTGTTAGCCACAGACCACAAGGGAAGGACCGCCTGGCATGTGGCAGTAAAGGTGCGCAACCTAACCGTATTGCAGCAAATAATGGAATGGGATAAACATAATGTAAAAAGAAAGGATTTAAGAAATAAATTGTTATTTTACACAGACAGTGACGGAAATACCGCCTGGCACTTGGCAGCATATGTTTGGTACCTAGACTTATTACAAGACATATGGATGTTGGCTAAAGAGAATCTAACAACAGAGGAGATAATCAATAAATTTTGTTTAGCCACAAACCACGAGGGAAGGACCGCCTTTCATGTGGCAGCAGAGTGTGGCAAACTACAAGTATTGCAGAAAATAGTGGAGTGGGATAAATAGAATCTAAACACAGAGGATTATAAACATAAGTTGTTATTAGCCACAGACAATGACGGAAATACCGCCTGCCATTTGGCAACAGAGATGGGGAAATTAGACTTATTACAGAAAATATGGGTGTTGGCTAAAGAGAATATAACAACAGAGGAGATAAATAATAAATTTTTATTGGCCAGAGACAAATTGGGTAGAACCGCCTGGCACGTGGCAGCAGGGAATTGGCTCCTAGACGTATTACAGGAAATATGGGAGTGGGCTAAAGAGAATCTAACAACAGAGGAGATAAATAATAATTTGTTATTAGCCACAGACAGTGAAGGAAATACCGCCTGGCACTTGACAGCAGAGAAGAGGGACCTAGACATATTACAGGAAATATGGGAGTGAGCTAAAGAGAATCTAACAACAGAGGAGATAGAAAATAGGATGTTTTTAGCCACAGACAATATGAGTAGAACCGCCTGGCACGTGGCAGCAGAGAAGGGGGACCTAGACGTATTACAGGAAATATGGGTGTTGGTTAAAGAGAATCTAGCAACAGAGGAGATAGGTAATAAATTGTTATTAGCCACAGACAATATGAGTAGAACCGCCTTACATGTTGCAGCAGAGAAGGGGGACCTAGACGTATTACAGGGAATATGGGTGTTGGCTAAAAATAACCTAACAAGAGAGGAGATAAACAATAAATTGCTATTAGCCACAGACCATAAATGAAGGACCGCCTGGCACATGGTACAAAATGCCAATCTGGTCCGTTACAGATCATGGTAGTCCGGTCAAAAATTAGAAAACTGGGTTCATATGCATATATATCATAATAATAATAATCATAATAATCTTCCTTCATGAATTAGGTCTTTTGGCCTGTTCCGGCATCGACGCATTGCTATTGTTTCCTGATGCGCCCACCGTCTTTTCTTCCTCGAGTTTTGTATTTGAGGGCGTGTTTCGGGAGTCTGGTGTTGTCCGTTCTTTCAAGGTGGTTGATCCAGTTTTGTTTGTATTTGAGTCTCACGTCTTGTATTCCAGAGATCTCTAGTTCCTTTCTTAAGACTTCACTTCTTATTTTATCCAGCCTTGAGTATCCCGTAACACTTCTTAGAAAGCGCATTTCTGCAGCCTCTAGGCCAGTCATGTCTCTCTTCGTGGTTACCCACGTTTCGCTGCCATACAGTAGTGATGGTCTAGCTACCACTTTACAAAATTTCATTTGGGTATCTGTACGGGTTTTCTTTAAGTGCTTTCTGACAGTGCCGCATATTACTTGAAATCTGTTATATTTTTTTTGTCAAAATCTGGTTCACCGTCTAAATTCAGTTCACATCCCAAATAATTAAATTGTCTCACTTTTTCCAATATTGATCCGTCTATTTCTATTTTAAAACGCACTAAGTGTTTTCCTTTAAAAGCCATAATTTTTTTTTGTCCGTAGATATTTTCAGGTTGTAGCCTTTGTTCATTTGGTTTAATATATAGACAGATTCCTGTAGTTTGTCTTCAGAGTCTTGTATAATTACTTGGTCGTCTGCGAAGAACAATGTGTTAAGGTAGAGGTTTCTTTAAAGCATTATACCAGCGTCAGCTTTGTGTTTCCACTTCCTTAGGAGGTCGTCTAATTAGATGTTAAAAAGACCGGTGATAGATTACACCCTTGTCGTTCTTCTCGACCAATATACATTTTATCAAGAATTTACCTTCCCGTGTCAATTTACGCACTGGTATTTTTGTACAGGCTTTTGATTAACTTCAATTAAATGATTCGGTATACTTCTTTTGTTAAGAATTTGCCGTAGTTGGTTTCAGTTTACTCTATCAAAAGCTTTTTCTAGATCCAGGAAAGCTATGTGAGTTTCTAGGATGAATTCCCTTCTTTTTTCTATTGTTTGTTTAACGGTATATACATTATCAATACATGATCTGCCTATATTGATTCCGTTTTGTTCCTCAAGTAATATTTCTTCTGATATTGGTTTGAAACGTTGTGCAATTATCGTGGCGTATATCACGGAGATATTATCACCCATAGAAAATACGAGAAGGGCCGCCTGGCACGAGACAGCAGAGGAAGCCAACACAGCAATATTAGATAAATTATGTGATTAGGCTAGAGAAGCCTATATGCCACTATAATTCCGTTTACTTGCCCAAAGTAACGACCGAAGAACCACACACAATATAAGGATGCTGGGAAAAAATATATTAAAACGCTGTTTAATTAACCTTTTGGCGCCGGAATTATTTTTTAAATTTTAGCACATCCTGTATATAAAACGTGAATAATACAGGCACCAAATACGTTAGAATTATGAAACAAACTGCATTTTGAAGAGAAAAAAAAGGAGAGTGTATACCATTTTTTAAATATTCAGTACCTATATTTGTTGAATAAATATATAAAATGCAACTTTAGAGGTTAGCGGTGCGGTACGACCACTATAGTTGACATTAGGCGTCAAAAGGTTAATTAAGAAGTGTTTTTGAAAATTGTTCCCGTGGCGGAAAAATCACTCTTGGGTCAGGACTTCCTTGTCGAATGTTCACGATCACACTCAGACACATCACACTCGATAGGACTACTCTGGACGAGTGATCAGCCCAACACAGAGGCCTCTACGCAACCAATCACAGTGCGCTTTTGAAAAGTGGAAACTCTTTGCTGCTGTGTTCATAACACTGCGCACTAAAAGATGTATTACTGCCATTGTGTGGCGCTATGTTCATAATACTGTGAGCTATAGGCTGTATTACTGCCATTTTGGGGTGCTGCATACAAAACACTGTGCAATAACATATGTACTACTCCCAGAATTTCACAACATCCATACTGTAGGTTGGCTCAGGTGTTAGCTTTGTCCAGCCCTTCTTTCAGAAAAAAGCTATCAGTCTGATTACCATCCAGTTGTAATGCAGCGCTGCTTATAGCCAAAGCCACAACACAACTGAAAGAAGTGGCCTTCAGTCAGCCCGTCACAGAGCACCATATATTGTGTTGCTATTGTGTGAGTAGAACGGGATTGTTGAATGTACAGAGGCTGAGGTGGTTAGTTTGAGTGGATAGGGAAGATTTGGAGGATATGCCAACATTGTAAAGTAAATTTTAAATGATTAGACTCTGAGATTCAGCAGCACGTTGAGAATTTAAGTCCAGTAGAGAAATGAAGTTTGCATTTTTCAACAAACTTTTAATGGTGTTTGGTAAAGAGAGATAACGTAGCTACTGAATGCTGCCATTGTAGATTGTGCTGACAGAAGTGTGGGAATTAATTTCCTATTTTGTGTTGTGTGTAACTATACGCACTGTTGAAAATTCACTTGTTTACAATAAATAATTTTAAACATTATTTACTAAAGCAAATATAAAATAATCTGATGAGCTTTATTTAGGGCAAATGGCAATTGTGGTTTAATAAATTGAGCAGAGTAAGCACCAACAGTACACTGTGTACAGCTGTAGGAATGTAAAAGTGTCAGGACTAAGAGTACACTGTGTACAGTTGTTAGAAATGTAACAGTGTCAGCACCGACAGTACACTGTGTACAGTTGTTAGGAAAGTAACACTGTCAGTACCAACAGTACACTGTTTACAGTTGTTAGGAATGTAACAGTGTCATCACCAACAGTACACTGTGTACAGTTGTTAGGAATGTAACAGTGTCAGCACCAACAGTACACTGTACAGTTGTTAGGAATGTAACACTGTCAGCACCAACAGTACACTGTGTACAGTTGTTAGGAATGTAACACTGTCAGCAACAACAATACACTGTGTACAGTTGTTAGGAATGTAACAGTGTCAGCACCGACAGTACATTGTGTGCTGTTGTTAGGAAAGTAACAGTGTCAGTACCAACAGTACACTGTGTACATTTGTTAGGAATGTAACAGTGTCATCACCAACAGAACACTGTGTACAGTTGTTAGGAATGTAACACTGTCAGCACCAACAGTACACTGTGTACAACTGTTAGGAATGTAACAATGTCAGCACCAACAGTACACTTTGTACAGCTGTTAGGAATGTAACAGTGTCAGCACTAACAGTACACTGTACAGTTGTTAGGAATGTAACACTGTCAGCACCAACAGTACACCGTGTACAGCTGTTAGGAATGTAACAGTGTCAGCTCCAACAGTACACTTTGTACAGCTGTTAGGAATGTAACAGTGTCAGCACCAACAGTACACTGTGTACAGCTGTTAGGAATGTAACAATGTCAGCATCAACAGTACAATGTTTACAGTTGTTAGGATTCTAACTGTGTCAGCACCAACAGTACAATGTTTACAGTTGTTAGGATTCTAACAGTGTCAGCACCAATAGCACACTGTGTACAGTTGTTAGGATTCTAACAGTGTCAGCACCAATAGCACACTGTGTACTGTTGGTGCAGACAATGGACAGAGTGCAGTTTGTTGGAGTAACAGACAATTATCTTTACCAGAAATTTATTACCGGTTTCAAATAAAGAAATACAGTATTGGTTGCTGATAGCTGTGTTGTTGTTCATGCATGATATGTTGATTGTGTAAACAAAACTGGTTACACTTTGTTTCATATAACAATGTGCACAGTGTAGGCTGCAGCGCAGTGTCTGTATCACTGCAGTACAGTGTCTGTTTCACTGCAGCACAGTGTCTGAATCACTGCAGTACAGTGTCTGTATCACTGCAGTACAGTGTCTGTATCACTGCAGCACAGTGTCTATATCACTGAAGTAGAGTGTCTGTATCACTGCAGTACAGTGTCTGTATCACTGCAGTTTCACATAAGCTGTGAATTAATTTATCTCATCTCATTCTATATCTCTCTGTCAACTGTATTGATCCCATTTTGTAGTATGTTACATACAGACATACATATACAATTGTTTAATGGAGGATGAAGCAAATTATCCTACATGACAAAGTCAACAATGTAACCAAAATATAGACTAATCAGGTACATATGAACAGTGAACTGTTTGATTTGTGGTTAAATGAATACATTGCGTAATTTAACAATATGTACAGAGTTACTGAGATACGCTATGTTAACATTATGGCTTCTGCATTTGTTATTGTAGTTACAAATTTTTGTGTTCCAACTTTTTATATTAAGAATTGAATGCCTGCTCAACTTTATTCCGATATTAAATGTACTGTGATGTTAAAAATTTATAATCTATTTAGAAATATGTTGATGGAATATTTAATTTTACATTTGTACTTTACACTGCACTTTACCATCTGAATACACTTTTATTTCAGTATTTTTCTCTTGCTCGATTACTACTTATATGAATTCGCCTACAGACTGTGAAATATATTAACTGTATTGTTAAATGTAATATTTTTCCATATTCATATTTCCCTCATGTTCTGTCACTACTTACCCTGGATATACAGCTACAGACTTTGAAATGTATTAACTGTATCATTTACTAAATATTGTGCCATATTTATATTTCCCTCATGTTCTGTCACTACATATCCTGTATATACAGCTACAGACTGTGAAATGTATTAACTGTAATATTGTCCCATATTCATACTTCCCTCATGTTCTGTCACTTCATATCCTGTATATACAGCTACAGACTGTGAAATGCATTAACTGTAATATTGTCCCATGTTCATATTTCCCTCATGTTCTGTCACTACGTATCCTGTGTATACAGCTATAGACTGTGATATATAATATATTACTCTATTCATTCCCATTTTCCTTTGAAACTTTTAAATACATCCAAAAATATCCAGTATCAATAAAACTAAAGGTTGCTCTGTAGAACGAACAAACACAACTTGGTGCTTCACAGTTAAAATATGCAATTAGTACATGTGACCGGATACCGTGCAATTTTTAAACCAGATGTTGTTGATAAGTCCTTAGCCCGACCAGGAAGGAAACAAACTACAACGACCAAACTCGGGACTTATTCAACATACTACCACGAAGCTTAGTACACTACTTAGCCTGTTGCTCTAACTTTTGCAAGCCACTCAAAAAAATTCAGAATGTTGTCAATCGGACCAGGTCTCCGCGGCAGTTATGACTTCTGCGTCGGACGAAAAATGACGAAATTTTAATCGTTTTATTCAGTCCAGGAAACAGGTGGTATTACGACGGGTCCAGATCCGGAGAATAGGCTGGTGTTCAAGGTACTGGAAGTCCAGGTAGGTCATTTTCTTCCAGGTTGCAAGTGTCCAGTGAGCTGGAGCATTGTCGAGCAAGAACAAGACCCCCTTGGTGACCTTCCCGCGGCGTTTTACCTTCAAAATGCCTTCAATTGCATCAGCAGAGATTAGTAATACTCCGCGTCGATAGTTTGGCCCTTTGGAATATAATCAATAAGGAGGATATCGTTTTGATCCCAAAAAATCGAGGAGAGAATTTTCCAGCGAATTTTTGCACCCGGAAATTTTTGGGTCGGGGTGAGCCGCTATGCCGCCACTCCATTGATTGTTGCTTTGTCTCCGGGTCATAGTGATATAACCAAGTTTCGTCTATGGTCACCAATCGCGACAGGAAATCATTTGGATCGCGCCAGAAAAAATTCCAAAATTTGCTCAGACGACTGGCACTGTTGACATTTTTGACCCGCGTTCAGGCATTCGGGACCCACTTCGCGGAGAGCTTCCGCATGTCCAAATCTTCGTGAATGATGTACACAACCCGCTCACGTGAGATAACCAGTGACTCAGATACTGATTTCGCCCAAATCCGGCGATCTTCCAAGATTAGCTCGTGAATTTGATCAATATTCTCCGGGATGGTCACTGTTTAGGGTAGTCCAGGACGAGGCGCATCACAGGTGGAAAAATCACCACGTGTAAACTGGGCCACCCAGTTTTTGACCGTGGCATAAGATGGTGCGTGTTCCCCTAATATTTCTGTCAGAATGGCGTCAATTTCCTTCGGCGCCTTGCCTTGCAGGAAAAAAATTGTAAAAAAAAAATGATAGTTCGCGTCTCGATGTTGTTGAAATCGTACACGTCGCCTGACATGCTTCTTTTCAGCCTCCGTAACACGAAAAGACTTGCAATTCGGCACATGAACAGACCCCTCTTTCCAACGACACTATCGATTCCGTCCTACGACATTGGGAAGTATGTCGGGCTAAGGACTTATCAGCACCCCCTCGTAAAATGTATTGTGTTCGTTCAGTTGCTGTTGAGTTAAAACAGTGAAACGTCTAAAGGACACAGAGAGTGGTTCATGAATGGTAATTGGAGATTGGAGCTGAAGTGTTTGTTATTAATTATGGGGAGAATGTGAGTGCAGGAAATTAACAGTAAGGGTAGACAAATTGGGAGGGTGGGAGCTACCTGCTGACTGAGCTACAGCAAAGACCTGTGTTACTGACAATTTACTGTACAGCTGGCCGCATACAAATGCCACTAATTTTGCAGGCCCCCTTCACAACTTGTTCTCACCTTACGTACCGATACATTGCAGCTTGTTTAGTTTGCTGGGAATTTACTGACACTCTTTACATGGGTGCTGATAAGTCCTTAGCCCGACCAGGAATGAAAAAATTACTTTCCCCGCATGTTATGGAAATTGGAGGTTCATTATCACATATAAAATTGTCCACCACCTGTCCCTACTCTAGCCTAATCAATCCATTCCTGTGCCCATCACACTGTTCACAGGCGCAGCTTGTTTCCTTCTTGGTCAAGCTAAGGACTTATCAGCACCCCGGTAGTAACCACAACAAATAATTTCTTGTAACGAGCAGTAAATCATCTCCACTTAATCTACATTTAACCTCAGCCTTTTCTACGTTTATAGCCTACTGACAACACCTTTCCCAATTCACCGTACACAGTACACTGAACGGTAATACTGGAACTGATATACTGAGAGGGTGTGGAATAGAAATGTACAATTCCTGATAATATCTAGCCCGTATTATGAGGAAGAAAGTTTTACCATGCAAGACTGGAAATATTGGTTAGTCTACGTCAAAAAATGTGGCCTTTAGTCTTCCAAATGTTGAGTATTATTGATAAATATTAATTATACCGTTCAATAACGTCAAATGTTACTAATATTGCCTCCAAGATTTGTCGCCCGTACTTCGTTTCTGTTTTTACTGTAAGTTTTCACTTCCCGTTTGCCATTCAACAATATAAGAATGTTAATACAAACAGAACTACAATTTTACCTACTGTTTGATATTGTATGAAGCTTTGTGTCTCATAATGAGGGAGGAACATAAACTGAGGGTTTTTAAAAATAGGGTGCTGAGGAACATATTTGGACCTGGCAGCATTCGGTGGCAGTTGACTGCAGCAGACTGCATAGTGTGGAGCTGCATGATATGTATTGTGCATGTGGCAAAGTGAAGAGGGATAATATCTGGGGATGGGGCTTTTGGCAGGTACGGAGGGAAGGGATGTGGTAGAGGGTTTTGTGGTGAAACCTGAGGGAAAGTGGCCACTTGGGTAGATGGGACGTTAGTGTCAACATTGATCTTCACGAAATAGGACTGGCGGGTACATAGACTGGGTTGTTCTGGCTGAGGAAAGAGAAAAATGGTGGGCTGTGGTTGCACGGTGATGAACATTGGGTTTCATACGTTGTGGAGAATTGCTGGTTAACTGAGAAACTGTCAGCTTCTAACAAGGGCTCTGTTCCACGCAGTCAGCCAGTTGCTCACTGCAGCAACAAGCAGTCTATCCACACAAAACCAACTGTATTTCCGTATTATGAACAGCAATCATTCAATCAGTAGCACCAACACCACAAAGTGTCCACTGCACTTTCCACTGTACACTGTCTGTCGGTACAGTGAAAAGCTGCTGCACTGTACATTTTGTTCAGTGTTCTGTCAGTTCCATCAGTAGCAATAAGCAATAAGCATGAAGTAGCAACTTGGACAATTTGAAACATATAAGAATGGGCTTCAATCTTGATAAGGTTCACGGACTTCGACCGCTTGTCCTTCAGTTGGCAGTACAATTATAGTAAGTGTGCTGATTAAGACGTCAGAATGGTGACAGTAGCAGCTTGAAATAGGGGCTGCAGAATTTCGATTCATCTTTAATGTAAAACCGCATAATTTGGAAACTTGATCTAATTATGCGAAAATATAATTTTAGTATAATATGTATTCAATCCGTACCGCGCAGTAAAAGATCACCGACTCGGTTATAAAAACCAGTCAGTTAATGATGTATAGGGAAATAATGGCTGTTTGTTCTGAGATCCACACAAAACACAAAAATAGAGTGTGTGGGGGGAAAGGAGAACTTAATTTTTGCCATCCCGAAGTGTTTAACACATATATAAATATACAATGGTGTATCAGTCAAACACAAAAAAATTTTATTATATTTATTATTGTATTATGGCAACATGTTTAGATTCTTATAGAATCATCTTCAGGTCCTTCTAAGATACAGATCCTTACTTAGCAATGTTTAAAATGCGCTGTGGGATCCCACATTCTTGATAAAACTATGTATAAAATGCATGTGTCGTTTTGTTCTTATTATACAATCAGGATACTTAGTCCTAAAACATTAACCGGTACATAAGAACGAGGTTACACGTACGTATTTGAGATGTGTTGCTACAGAACGTTGGATATTGTTATATATATTGTTACTAATTATAAAGTATGTGTATAAGCGTTAAAATGTTAAAAACATTAAAAACAATGCAGTAATGTTGCGCTTGGTAAGTGATGTCTTCCCTATCTTGATATTATATTCTTGACGAAAGTTTAGGCTCTTATTTCCAGTGTTGAGTGGTTGGATTTATATAATGAAAGTGAAGGCGTATTGATGTCATTTAACAAAGTGTATTGTTCTTGTGCAAATTGTCGTACTGAACGTTACAAAGACCACACAGTCAGCACACACGAACGACAAAATGCATCAAATTCAGTCGCGATCTTGAGAAATTTCCTTCTGAGATATATGAAATGTTTCAGAAAAACTTCTTTGATGATTCCTTGTGTAGGACACAGATTTTGGGATGGTATACAGAGGTCAAAATTTGACAAACTTCAGTTGAGAGTTTGGAAATTTCAGGTCATCTATTTTGATGTTGGAGCAGGCACAAAGCAGAAGTGCAACAAGTCATCCATGAGGTTATCATACAGAACATGTTGATGCATTTTAAACAAAGGTTTGAACATGGGCAAATTGCTGGAATATTTATGCTGTATCTGCCGAATGGTGGCCAGAAACAAAACTGATGTGGTGTGCAAGGGCCTGACAGATTATGACACACAGGGCTAGAAAGTCCCTTTCTAAGATCTTGTTGTTCCTAAAAACGAAAATCCGATTAATGGGGCAAAGGTTCTCGTATATCGCAGATATTCAGGCATAATTGCAGACAGTGCTGGACTGCACCATGATACGGGAGTTCAAGACATGCTTCTAACAGTACGAGAGGTAATGGTCCGAGTGTCCAAACAATGAAGGGGACTGTACTGACCGTAATGTAGATAAGCGTAAAATTATAGTATTGCACCAGTACAGAAGCTTTTGACTCGCATTTTGTATGTGTTTAGAATACATTATTACGTATATTTTTAAATGTTATATTTTCGACACCACTAACACCTGCATGACATCTCCAATTTTCAACCATACTTGTTCACCATAAAGCCAATTATACGTAAGGCCCTAAATGGATGTTACCGTGTCCATGAAATTTCTCTGATATTTTGTGGTATCCTTTATGGGAATTTTCACTGATTTTCAGTGAAATATTTCCATTGAACTACGTTTGCTGAACTTCAAATAACGTCTTTGAAAACTTTGCCCACTACATTACACAGAACACGCTGCAATTTAGTTCCAGCGTATTTTCTAGCCAGAAGAAATAAGAAATGACGATTCCAGACAAAGATCCATAAACTGACGTATTCAAATTCTACACCTACTTAGAGGCAGAATTTTCCATGCACTTATTTAAGCATTATGATTCAAGATATGCTGAACAGTGATGGCATCGCTGAACGCATTCTCCGTTTCGGTACTAACTGCAGTCAAAGTTAGCTTCAAGCCCACGCAAATATACCCTCACGAAAAGGGCACATTTAAAAGGAGTTTGGTTCTTTGTTATATAAAATTACTGTGGCCACAGATGACATCCAATTCCTTGGTGTGCTGTTATTTATACACCAGTAATTACAAGCATGGGAAGTTTCCCAAAGTAATGATATGGAAGTGTGTGTTTGTGTGTGGTGTGTATGTGTATGTGTGATGTGTGTTTGTGTGTGGTGTGTATGTGTATGTGTGATGTGTGTTTGTGTGTGGTGTGTATGTGTTTAGGTATGTGTGATGTTTGTGTGGTGGGTGTGTGTGTGTGTGTGTGTGTGTGTGTGTGTGGTGAGTGTGTGGGTGTGTGTGTGTTGTGTGTGGTGCGTATGTGTTTATATATGTCTGATGTGTGTGTGGTATGTGTGTGATGTGTGTGTGTGGTGTGTGTGTATGTGTGTGGGTGTGTGTGTGTGTGTGGTGTGTGTGTGTGTGGTGTGTGTATGTGTGTGTGTGTGGTTGTGTGTGTGCGCGTACGTGTGTGGCGTGTGTGTGTGTGTGTGTGGTGTGTGTGGGGGGGTGTGGTGTGTGTGTGTGTGGTGTGTGTGTGTGTGGGTGTGTGTGTGTGTGTGTGTGTGTGTGTGGTGTGTGATCTAGAAATATCAACAATGTTGCCGCCTAGGCCCTTTGCATCACAGAAAAACATA
>Ga0131853_10012637_pt1 | contig 15475 bp, 8 predicted proteins | sample TergutLab28metaG_FD_92764 | JGI IMG/M metagenome (GOLD analysis project Ga0131853, IMG submission 92764) | Labiotermes labralis P1 segment gut microbial communities from Petit-Saut dam, French Guiana - Lab288 P1 (version 2) (version 2) | ecosystem: Host-associated > Arthropoda: Insects >...
GACCTCACTCTACTCTTTATTTCTTCCCGAATAGAATTTTGGATTGTTAAAGTTGTTCCCAAATATTTAAACTCTTCCACCCTCTCGAAGGTACTATTATCAATCCTCACACTGTGATTTTGTTTGCATTCTGATCTCAAGACATGACCATGTACTTAGTTTTATCAGCACTTACTTCCAGTCCAATCTCCCTAATAGCAGCTACTAAAGCTTCTGCATTTTCCTGTAAAGTATGTGTACCTCCTCCCAGTATATTAACATCATTGGCATAAGCCAGAAGCTGATGTGTACCATTTAGTTTCAAGCCATCCTGTTTTACGTGAACCCTCCTAATGGCGTACTCTAAAGCGAAGTTGAAAAGCTGGAGGACCACCCCTTGTCGGCTGTCCACGACTGCTTATTCAATTTATTCGCAGCTACCCTCCATAAAGGAGGTCGTTTCTCTATCTGCAACCTGAGGACGCACCATGCCGTGGTGACAGGTACCTACTACACATGGAACTGGAGCATTAGGTTGTCCAAATTCATAATGAGCTGAGCGTTAGCTTCTAAAGAAAGACATTGCCAATGTGGTTAGTGTAGGGGAAGTCAGGCCACCATTTCTTGTAGTATTACAGAGTTAAAGTTTAATTTTGTATGAGATAAAGTGTTATGATGGGCTGTAACTTGTGTGAGTATGTGTCTTATTATGCTGAAACTATTTGACTTACATGGGTTTTGATTTGAAGGCCATTCATGGGATTCACTTTTGAATTTTTTTGTTACAATGGTATCATTATGGTAGCTATACAGGTTGCTGACTAGGACTATGACCATTGTGTAGAATACTGTTGTCTTTAGGCTTTCATGACTATTATTTAGTGCACTGACTTGACTCCCATGGTTAAGCTGCATAGAAGTATTATTACTTTTATATTTTTGCACTGTGCATGGTAATATAATTATATGATATAAACCGATGAAATGCACATTTCCTAAATTAATATTTTAATTTTTAATTTTTTTATGTCCACTACATATAACAAACCCATGGGTTTATCTTCATGGAGAAGGTTTTATATATACAGTTATGGTCTGGTACATTTTGCATACATCTGTATAAGCAGTCTTGTAGGTAGAAGTGTATGTTTGATACCTCAACATTGAACACTGCTCTTCTACTACATGTTTCGAACCTGAGGGTTCATCTTCAGGAAGATGGTTGTATATACAGTTATGGGATACCTGGTATTGAACACATTCTTCTATCTACTAGACTGCTTACACTAATGCACGTAAAACGTACCGTACCATAACTGTATATACAACCGTCTTTCTGAAGCTGAACCTTCAAGTTCAAAACATGTAATAGACATCAGAAAATTAGAAATTAAAATATTAATGTAGGAAATGTGCATTTCATTGGTTTATGTTTTATAAGTATTCTAGTACTGTAGTATTCTAGTATTTTCTTCAGCACTTCCATCTGTGTCCTTTTCTGAGAATAACAGCTAAGTTGTAAATGCACACAAAGAAGTAGATAAACTAATAGCCCCACATATTTTGATCTATATATTCATAGGTAGGACACATGACGGCATAGTTCCTGAAATGAATGGTAAGAAATGTGTTCAGCTTGTACTTTTGTCATAAACAAGCTGTGATAAGAAGTCATAACATATTCTCTATAGCACAACTGATTTTATTATTAATGAACTCATATACAGTCACTTGATAAATATGTGTTTCAACTCATGTGAGCCATTATGAGGTTAATCAAAGGTGCAAAATTACAGGCTTTGTGTTACACATCCTTCTTTGGTTAACCTGGTGATGGCTGTCATGAACCAAAACATGTAACTATCAAGTGACTATACACTTGTCAATTACTAATAAAATAAGCTGTGCTATAAAGATATGTTGTTACGTGACTTCATAGTTTAATAAACACAGCAGAATGCTACAAATAGAAGCATATTTTGATTTTGTACACCTGTTTTTTCTCCATAAATCAATTTTACTAGCTTTTAAATGCTTTGCTGTATCTGTATTTTGTGATTTTGCCATTATTCTGACGAGAAGGTGAAATTCATTATTAAGAAAATAGTTCACTTGCTTGTTTATCTGTGTGTTCAAAATACGTGTAATTAAGATTGCTTCCATCTAAGATGTGACCCAGTGTAGTCTGGTGGAAGTGTGCTGACATATTGTAGGAATCTTCTGCCTCTAGTGTCAGGATATCATCATCTGAAATGTCAGTACACTTCTATCTGACAACAAAGGGCCACATCTGAGTGTCAGGGTCAAGAGTGAGTGGAGTTCCCTACACTTCCAAATATCTTCATTGTGTATGGAACAACTTGAATTTTACTAAAGAAGCCATGTGTGAAATTAAACTTATGAATATTTTCTTTCAGACAAGAATTTAAAGGTAAGATGGATGAGTTTGATAACTGGATGGACCAACTGGACAGCAGTGTTGGGCAGGTAGATGAGGTAACCTTGGCTGAGATTGACTCAGCACTCCAGTCTGTCCATACCTTGCTACAAGAGCATTCTGAAAAGCAGCCTGCATTCAATGCAATTTATGAGGAAGTCAAGAAACTGGGTTGTAGCCCAGAGGAAGTATCATCTCTCAATGAAATATACTCAAAACTTGCGACCAAGTACCAGGTACAAGCAAAACTGTATTTAGCGAGCCTTTTTTTGTTTTAATATGATTTTGTTAAGTATCTAGTAGTACCTTTGGTAGGATGCATAACCTAAGAGGTCACTAGTTCACAAAATTGTTAGGGTTTGCAGGTAATGTCTTTAAAACGATGTTACCAGTTGTGGGACTGGCTTCAGCTTATGTGGAATACATATTGCCACCTCTCTTTCTTCCCAAACAATAGGCTTCAAATGCAGAGACAGACCTTTAAATGAGTGTTGTTGTCATGCACTTCAGTGACATTGATACTTTTTTTATGATCATTAGAGTTCTTTCACTTCTCTTCTCTCTCTTTCTCACTTCAGCTTCATCTTCTGCATTTCAAGTAACATATGAATGACACAATTATAATTTTATGTTACGATGCTTTTGTAGGATCTTGAAGATACACTACAAGGTAAGAAGAGTGCGCTTGAAAAATGGTCTGATCTTTTGAGTTGGTATGCAGATACTAGTGACCAATTGGACCACATAAAATATCAGCTGGAAAGTCAAAAGCCATGCCCTGAAGATGTGGAACGCTTTGCTGATGAACTGGAATTGATAAAGCTGAAGATTGCATCCTGGATAGAGGTTGCTCCTGTTATAGATGGTGCGAGTCAACAGAGTGGTACTTATATCAGGGACACAGCAACTGGCAAACGTGTTACTGCTGTTGCTTTGGTGCATGAACTCCAGACTAAGGAGGAGGATCTGCAAGCACAGCTCTCAAATAAGAGGGAGGTTTTAGAAGAGGTCAGTGCCCATTGGTCAGAATTTCAGAGGGTTCAGCAGAATTTATCTGAGGGCTTACTTGCAATGCAGGGCACTCTACAAGAAACTGTTGTGGAAGTAGACAGCTGTGATAAGTTAGAACAGGCTGGTCAGAAAATTGCTGGGCTCTTAGAGGAACATAAGCTAAAAGAAGGTACCAATGATGAATTACACAGACAAGGGAAGCTACTAATGGAGGAGGATCAGAAGAACATGTCTACCATTCAGACCATTTTGGCTTCTCTTGATGCTAACTGGGAGAAGGTGAGTGAAATGCTGAAGGACCAGAAGGTCAAATATTTGGAAATGAGTACAGCATGGAGGAATTTTTGTGATGCTAAAGAGAAAGTGTATTGTGGGATTTATGAAGCTGAGAATTTGTGCCAGTCAGTGCAGGAGGTTCCCAGTGATCTGACTCAGGTAACCCTCACTCATGACAAGACAAAAAAGGCTCTTGAGATCCTCAAGAAAGCCAAATTATCACTTGATATAATGGACAGCAAAGGACAGATCCTGCTGAAGCTGGCAGAACCTTTATCTGGTTTTAAGAGTGCTGTGATTGGAGAAGAGCTCTCAGAAGTTCGTAGTGCATGGCAGCATGCTTATGATACTGTGACAAAGAAAGTGCAGGCATTAGAGGCCCAGTTAATCATTTGGAAACAGATTGATGAAGCCAAGAATGAAGTTCTGTGCTGGCTTAGAGAGACAAGTGATGCACTGTCAGATGCTGCTCTTGACTTGTCCGATGTTGAAAGTGGACGGTGTAAGTTGAATAGATACAAAGATGAACTGCCAGCCCATTATAACTTAAAAGTTAGTATAATATCGAAAACAACTCAGTTGGTCAAGTTAAATGATGGAAAACAGATTCCAACTCTAGAATCTCTCAACAAATTACTGGAAGATGAATTTGCTGATGTAAAAGGCATAGCTGATAAGCTGGAGGACATTACATGCACAGTTGGAGAACAGGAAAATAGTGTCCGAGATGAACTGAAGAAAGCCAGTGCTACCATTACTAAGATCAGAGAAGCAGTTATAAAATGTGATGACCTAACAGGGGAAAATGCAAAAATTTTAGAAAGACTGAAAAACTGTCAGGCATTGAAGTGTGAGCTTCATAGTTTTGGTTCTAATCTTGACTTGTTGAAGGAGAAAATTGAAGAAATTAAGTCAAGTTATCCAGCATTTGGTGATTCAGGACTTGCCAAGGAGCTTATTGGCCTGCAGAAAAGGTATGATGGGGTTTCATCCCATGCCAACAAAATCGAATCAACGTTACTGACATTTTTAAATAAATATCACATGGAAAAGTTTGGTGCTCTGCAGAGGGGTGTGGTAGCACACAAGGAGAAAGTGACTTGGTGTTTACCGGAACCAGGAAGTGATAAGTACAATTTGGAAGTAAAGATTTCATCCCTTCGAGATGTGGAAGGTGGACTGTTGGACTGTGAGACTAAAAAAGCAGACCTTGATATGTCACTAGTCCTGCTTCAGAATGTGGAGACTCCTGAAAAGATTAAAGAATTACAAACGGAAAGAGATCAATTAACAGCCGAATTGGAGAGCCTTAGAAATATCTATCTAAACACAAAAGAGTTGTTAGAACACAACATAAACTTGTGGCAAAGGTATGAAATACAGTCTGAAAATGTTGCATCTTGGCTGAAAGAAACAGAAGGCAAAGTTCGATCAGAAAGTGTGATCCAGCTAAATTTGTCTACAATTGGTGACAAGATTAAGGAAATGGAATCTTTCCACAAACAGGTGAAAGACTTTGAGACAGAAATTGGTGATATATCCTTGTTGGGTGAGGAGATCATGAAGAAAAATCCAGAGTCTCGTGTAGGTCAGTGTGTTGGTCATCTTGTTACCAGATATCATGGTGTTGTGAAGTTCACAGCAACACACATAGAGCGACTTACATCTCTTAATAAGGCCAAAGACATGTATGAAACTTCAGTGGCAGATGCAGAAAACTGGTTGGCTGAAGCTGATGGTAAACTGAAATCGTTTGAAGATATAATATCTGGAGGTGCTAAGCCTATGCATGTGTATCAAAGCAAACTAGAAGAGCTGAAAGCATTTGCTGAGGAAAGAGAAAAAGGTCAGGCTTTGTTAAATAAAACTGTAGAATCAGGTGAAACACTTTTCTCTGGCATAACACCAGAAAATCGCGAGACTGTACGTTCTGAATTGAGGAAACTGAGAGATGCATTTGAGTCATTAATTGATGAAGCAAATGCCTTACATAAACGTGTTGAAGGATTTATGCTGCAAAGATCATCCTTTGAAGACAGTTACAGTCAAGTAAGCAAATGGTTGATAGAATCTGAAGCTAAAATGGGTAGCAAAATGGATTTGAAAGCAACATTACAGGATAAAAAGATTGCAATGCATGCTTATAAAACCCTTGCTCAGGATGTTAACACACACAAAAACATCATGACACAGCTGCAAGAGAAACTGGGAGCCCTCTCAGACTCTGAGGCCACTACACAGTTTAACAACACACTTGCTTCTTATGAGACATTATCAAAGAATGTTGAAGAAAGGATAATATTGGCTGAAAGACATGTATGTGACCATGAAACCTATCTTCAGGCTCTTGAGAAAACCCGGGATTGGCTCAGCACATTATCTGCAGAGGCCGCTGTCATCATAGATGAAACAACATTAGAAAAGGAGGGTGCTGATGCAAAACTTGCAGTCATTGAAAACTTGTTGCATCACAGAATAGAAGGAGATCAGCTTATTGAAACTTGTCATAAGCAGCTTCAAACTGTTCTGGAACAGACAAACATATCAGGACATCCAAGTTTGTTGAAGGAATTTGAGGATCAGAAGAAAGCTTGGGAAGAATTCTTGGCACGTTGCATTGATGCACAAACAAAATTATGCCAACTTTGTAGCCGCTGGTCTGAATTTGAAGAAACTGTAGAGGTTCTTACTAGTTGGACAAAGCAGAAAGAATCACAGGTGAAAGATCAGAGCCTCAGGAGCACCCAAGAAGCAAAGCAGGCCCATCTTGACAAGTTGAAGTCTACAGAAGAAGAAATCTCTGCAAAAGGCGAAGAGTTCAGCAGAGCATCTGAGCAGAGTCAGAGCATTGATGGAGAGTCTGAATTGTCAGTGAAGGTGTCTCATCTCATCACACGCTATCAGGCCCTCAAGAATCTTACTAGGGTAAAGACTTTATAAAAAGGCACTAAACCAATATGTAAAACAGTAAGTACAGGTAGGTGTCATTTTACACTAGGGTCATGTTCCTGAGAAAGTTGCCCAAATTAAAAACAGAATTTCCATTTAAAACATAGAATTTCCATTTAAAACATTTTGTTTCCTGAGAGGTAGGGGATTGACAAACCTCATCCTGTACAGTGTATGACTTTACCACTAGTGGACATTCAGACCTGTAGAGTATATATTTACTGTATATGCAGTATATATACATTTCCCTTCCCTACAGTATACACACACTTATATACAATGTATTTAGTTATTTCTAATGCTGTAAAAATGTAACAGACTCACATCCATAGTTTTGGCATGGTTCATTCTGATAATGCTGTGGTACTTCCTGACTTACCACCTTGTGTAATTCTGTCAGCATTATCACAAATTGTACGTACAATACTATGAGTGAATCTAACACTGCAGCATATGTCAACAATTCATTCACCTTTTTCAGGTCAGCTTTTTACATCTAATTTCCTTTCAGTACTGATTGTCTGTTGCTGATTTTTCACTTGGCTTGCTCTGAGTGATGTACATTAACGTTTCTCACTCATTTTGCTAATAAAAGCCAATACTATTAAATGGGGAACTACATCAGCCGCACAGTTGTATTACCAATGTTGTCAGTCAGTACAGGTGACATCATGACAGTGATGTCACTTTCTGCTAGCCCCCAACACAAGACCAGTGCCAGATCGTGTTAAACAGTAAATTATTGCATAAATTCAAAAAGTGGTGTAAATATTCAAGTTGCATTAAAAGCAAAATCATACAAAGAAAAATTGTGTAAAATGAGACCTGCCTGTACATATATACAACTGAAATTCAGTTTGACTGCAGAAATATGATACAGAAGTCTGATTAATTTTCCAGATAATAAATGAGGGTAGTATCTGCAGATATAATCTAGATGTACGTAGCATTAAGTAGCAATCACAAAGATTGAGGTTTCACTTTGTGCAGAAGGCATTAATTTTTTATTGAAACTGAAATTAATTCTGGTCATTTAAGTTATATTGCACTAAATCTAGCATTAAGTAATGTCAGTTTATCTGTTAAAATATGAGGATATGAGGGTTGGTCATAAAATCAGTATGCATGGCATAATATTTCCTAACTAAAGAACCTACATGAATTGTGGCTAAATGAGGGGAATTAGTTGCTGAATGATTATCATCTCTTTCCAGGGCTGAAATAAAATGTGGTTGGAATCAGATTTAAAGATGACTGTGAGGGGGAAACCCAGTAACACGGGACATTTATATCTGGAAATGGGGAATTGAAAACCTCATCCCACATTGTGATAAATGCCTCAGTTGTGGCGGGGGTTACATGAAAAAGTAGTGGAATAGTAATACAATTAAATGTCAGGCAATTGTAATAGAGATGAAAATAACTGAAAATACATGCACATTGCACTTTTTTTCTCAATGACCATCATAAATAGCAGCTTTAGTATGCTTATAAATAGCAGCTGACTCTGATACTGAGTTTTCAAGTATTAGTGTCAGCACTGAAATGTTGAACTCAGTGTTTCCAGTAAGATTCAATACGAAGTAATGTCTACCATTCTTCCATTAGGAGGCAGTTTCAAGATATGAGCAGTATGTGAAGGAGCACAAGAGTTTCAATGATGAACATGTTGCCTTCTTGGAATGGCTGTCCCATGTTCAAGAAGAACTGAAGGAAGTCAGCCAGATTGTTGGGGACGTGACAGTGTTGCAGGTAAGTCTATTGTTGAGGTAAGGAAAATGTAACGTGTACCTCTGTTCTTGACGAAGGTGTATGGGGGAGCAATACAATTCTGTAAAGTTAACAATTTTTACACTGTAAATTCTATAAAGGGAACATAATATATTAGGTTCCCATTACATTTCACCATCAAGACATGCATGACAATACAGTTTTATAAAACTGACAATTTTACTATAAATTCCATAAAGGACATGATAAGCACAAACTCAGTCCTCATTCTATGTACACAAGTTAAAATATTCTTTACTTGAGTAGAGGGGTTTATCAAGTAGGAATGTTTTCAAATCTCCTATAAAACAGTTTTTATTTGTTACTTGATTTGCGATGGATGTTGGTAATGCATTAAATGTTTTTATACTTGCATAGTACACATCTCTTTGGTAGGATATAAAGTTAGCTATTGGTGTCTGTAATTTGTTTTTTCCTTGTATTTATTTCGTGGATTGATGATTTAAAGGTATAGTAATGGAAGTTGTTTACTAATAACATCATAAAAGACAATATGTATTGAGTATTAGTTAAAATTCCCAGTTTTTGAAATAGAGGTTTACATGATACTGTAGTTGGTGACCCTATCATTATTCATATAATTTTTTTTGGACCTGGAGAACTTTCTTACTAGATGATGACTTGCACCAGAATATAATACAATACTCCATTACTGAGTGAAAGTAGGCCTAATAGATCTTTTAAAAGTGGATGCATCTTTGAAAAAGTACACAGATCTGAGTACATAACAAGCTTTATTAAGAATAGATATTATTTTATCTATTAGTGTCTCCCAGTTCATGTGATCATCGAAATCAAATCCAAGGAATTTCTTATGTACTGCTTGCTTTACATTAGTCTAACAGTATGAGACTTGAAATGCGCTATTTGATAAAAAATTAAGTTTAAAATTAATTTTGTTTGTTTTGTCTATATGTAGTTTTAATCCATTTGCTGTAAACCATTCGCTCATGTAAGTTAATGTGCATACAAGTTTAGTCTGCAGTTCATTCAAATTGTTTGAGGTAATTAAGGCACTTGTATCACCTGCAAATAGCACCATTTTGGAATTTTTTTTATGTTGTAAGGTAGATCATTAACATAAACTATAAATAACAGTGGCCCCAGTATTGATCCATGTGGAATTCCATATTCTGTTTTATTCCCAACTTGATGAGGCTGTTACTGGATTATTTGGTGATGTGATGTCAACCCTCTGTCTCCTCTCGGCAAGATAATATTGAAACCATTTAAGATTTGTTCCATGTACTCCAAAATGATTCATTTTATCAGTTCAAATATTATGTCTGATACAGTAAAATGCTTTGGACAAATAACAAAATATTCCTCCTGCCTTCTGCCATTTGTTTAATACACTAAGAATAGAATTTGTCAGAGTAAAAAGGGTCTGTTGAATGGTTGGTTACCCCTTTTCTGAAGCTGAATTGTTTTGGTACCAAAACTTTATTTACCTGTAAATGCTGATTTAATCTGTTGGGCATTACCATTTGTAAGATTTTTGGAAAACCCTATTATCAATGTTATAGGTCTGTAATTATTCATATCACTGTTATCGCCCTTTTTATGTATAGGTTTAACTAGCCAATATTTGAACCTTTCAGGTTAGGGTCCTTCCTTTAGTCAGTTATTAAATATATAAGTTAGGGGCTTACTTCTGTTACCCAATTCTTTTATCACCTTACTAGAAATATTATTGTATCCGTTGATTTTTCATTTGTGAGGAATTTTTTAGTGTTAATTATCTCTCCCTCTGTTACCAGAATTGGTTTCATTTCAATAATTTTGTCAGTCCAAGATTTTTTTTTTAATTTTATAGTTGTATGTAGTATAGTATTATCGCTGTGAAGAACACCTTATCAATAATGGCAGTATTTTTGTTACATATTTGAAGAACACAGAATCTTAAGAACATTACAGTTCCTGGATGCCATCAATTAGGAAACTCCTGTTTGTCCTGTGCTGCTGTTTGTGCAGGTCAAATGCATTTGATAGTACTAGTGCAAACAAAGATTGTTACAAGATCAGTGAAATTTAATCCATCCTTAAGGTAGCACAGAGTAAAACTGAGATTTGGGGGGGGGGGGGCAGAATAGATATAACATCACTTCTACTCTAAATGAAGACACCAGTGGAGATACAGATGATCATATGCTTGTGAAAACTTCTTTTTCAGGAGCGACAGAAGAAAATTAGGGAGTTAGCAGATGTGAGGTCCAGAGAAAGTTCTAGATTTGATGCTTTAATAGACATGGGAGAGAAACTTTATACTCATACATCTCCAGATGGAAGAGAAATCATCAGACAACAACTAAGGTATTTCAGTGTTTATCGATTGATTCAGTGCTACGAATAGACAGTTTCTTAACCATTCTTCTGTTGTACAGAACACATTTATATCTTTTGAATGTTGTTGGGATGATTCTGTGGGTGGAAAATATTGCGTTTGTCAGACTGCATTATGCTATGGTTGATGTACATTTCATTGAATGCTATAACAAATTAGTTGATGTGATTGTTGCCAAGTCACGTACTGTGTGTAAAATTTACATTCATATTGCAGGACCCTTCGTACTTTGTGGGATAATTTTTCTGATGATCTGCAAGCTGCAGCACATAAACTCGAGCAGTGTTTGATGCAATTTGCTGAATTCACTTTGTCACAAGAGCAATTGACCAAATGGCTCAAAGATGTAGAGCGTGCTATGACACAACATACTGAACTCAAGTCTTCCCTGCAGGAAAAACGGGCACAGCTACAGGTAATTTGTCATTGTGTTCCAGCTACATAAATAGTGAAAAAGCTAGGACGTGGTTTAGCATAGCAAGCTAATAATATTTTGCTGTATTTTCAGAACCATAAAATTATGCATCAAGAGATAATGCTGCATCAACAACTTGTAGAATCGGTCTGTGACAAAGCACAGCAGCTAGTTGACCAGACACAAGACAAGTCACTCAACATCTATCTGCAATCTATCAAACAGCTTTATCAAAATATTGTCACCAAATCACAGGTATGTGAATGGATGATTGATTATGTTTGAATAATTCCTCATGGTTATATGTGTAAGAACACAAACATTTTCCTCATTACTTGGTAGATTTCTGTGATTTATCTATGCTAATTAAGTTTCTCTCCGTAAAGCATGTTATTCAACGACACTGTCAGGTACTAAGGTTGTAGCATAGTGATGCATGAGTGGTTGGATGGACGGATGAACGAGTGAGCAGATGGACAGACAGATGAATGATTAGTGAGCACTGGGGGAATGATTTTGACAGGGGAAAACCAAAGTACTCAGAGAGAGAGAGAAGGGGGGGGGGTCTGTCCTAGTGCCACTTTGTCAATCAAAATATGACCTGGAGTGGCCTAGGATTGAATGAAGACCTCGATGTTCAGAAGCTGGTGACTAACTGCTTGAGTCATGGTGTTGACACTGTGTGCCAGTGAATAAATGGTGAGCAATGTTGTTAATGATGTGTATCACTTGATTGTGTTCTTAAATTTTCTAGGATCTCCTAGAGAACCTGGAAGAATGTGTGCAGAAGCATGGCCACTTCAGTGCCTTATGTAAAACCTTCCAAGACTGGCTAAGTGCAGAACAAGACAATTTAGATGTCTGTGATGATGTTAGTGGAGAGAAAGCTGATATCAGCAAACGGATAACATGTGTTAAGGTAATACAAGTTCATCGAAAATGATAGACCCAGTTTCATTAACTTTTATGAAAGAGGGATGTAAAGGTAGGATTTATTGTGACATGTTTATAAACTTGTAGAGTTTGTATGCATATTGTAGAAGATATCTGTGTGTATGCTGTCCTTATTCTTGCAAACATCTTGGACATACTCAATATCTTGCCATGTTTGTTGACACATTTTTCGAGTGACTGCTGTTACACTTATTTTAATGCTGTCTTGCAGATGATGTAAATTTCGAATTTTCTATGCATAAATTAGATTGTCTATGAATCCCTACAGAAAAAGATCCAGTGGTGAGATGTCTGGGCTCTGTGGGGCCCATAGTGTTAGTCTGACTTTTCAAGTGCACTGCTAGGAACTCTTGATGTTCAGGGCATTTCGTCCCCATCACTGATGTGACAGGATGGAGCACTGTGTTGTTGAAACAAAATTTCACTTTCTTCTTCTTATTCTTGTTCAATGCCAGCAGTTTATGGAAAGATGAACAGTTGTAACATGCTCTTGTACATGTTTGCTGTGATGGTGTTTTCAGCAAAAAAGAAAGGCTGTGCAGCACAATCATGCATTATGTTGGCATAGTGCACATTAACTTCTGGGGAGTCTTGCACATGCTTTTAAATTACATGTGACTATTCCTTTGTGCCTGTTCACGTGACCATTCATGTGGAAGGTTGCCACATTTGTGAACATCATGTATCAAAAAAATTGTCTTTGTCATTAATTGCATTCATCACCACACTTGCAAATGCATGTCTTGTGTACTGTCCTGTGTCTCTGATTTTGTGCAGAATTTGAATACTGTAAGCATACTACCTTAGCCTCTTTGTGCAAGACATTTTGGATGATTGTTTTAGGTATTTCCAGCTGCAGACTCTGATGACTGCATTGAAGTGACAGCATTATGTGTTCAGTATCCTCTTCTTACATTCATGTTCATTGCACTTTTGCGCACTGCAGCTTGCCATAAACTGCTTAAGCCAGCATTAGGTCACTTTTCCAGTGGGAGAGTCTCCTCCATATATGTGGTGGAAATTGTGCTGGACTGTTACAGTGGCTTTATTTTCAGACAGCCAGTTGACACTATGTGCTTTCTCTTGCAAAAATGCTGTTGTACTAACTATGGCAGTGGCTGTGCTTGCTGCAGCTGAAAGCATATTGCACATGCATGTGAAATATTTGCAACAAGGTTTGTGCATGCGTGTGTAGGAAAACTTTGTATGTTGAACAAGTTACAGAAAATCCCACCCCTATATCTCTCTTCTCATAAACGTTATTATGTCTTGAAACTGACTCATTATTATTGATGGTCCTATATTCAGTTGAACACTGGTGAAGATATTGTTACTCAAGGTCAAAAGATCTATCTATCAGCAGGAGGTAACCTCACTTAGATAATATTTGATTGAACATCAGGTGAAGATGGTTATGTAGCACCAGTTCAACAGACCTGTCAGCAAGCAAGTAACGACTGTTAAGATATTTCTTGAGCATGTGATGAAGATGGTTATGTTTTCACAGGTACAAAAGAACAATGAATTAGGCATTTATATTTATTTTAATTTTTTAAGCAAAATGCCAGTTTCATGCTGTTGAAAAATTTACATTTAGGGCTTTACATGTTTGTAATAGGGTATTTGTGTGTGATAAGTATGGCTTGGTGGTGTTAAATTATTATACTTGAACTTACAGGATTATATCTGGCACATGGCAAGACTTTGTTCTGGCTTGAGATTACATCTCACATGTAGGAAAAACTTTGCTCTACAATGCAGCTGCAGTTTATATCTGTTGATAACTTTTTCTGAGAATCTGATGTTCAGATGTGTGGTTGGATGAGTCATTATTCTCATTTAACTTGCTGTTCTGTAAGCAGAAAGGTACATTCCCTGTAAATTGTTGTGAAAACTAGACCTGACTGGCAGGTGTTCAATAGCTAACCAGTTACTGAAAGAGAAGTTATAATCTGCCTCTTGAGATCTGTGCTCTTCTGGGATATTATGCAGTGTATAGTGAAATTACTGACTGACATTTTGGGACAACCCAACCTCAAGGGTCAAGAAATCCAATTCTGAAATTTCTTGAAGCCTGAACTCAATCTGCCTGTTGTTTGCATGCCACAGTGAGTCCACATTGTTTATTTTCTACCATAAGCTAATTATGCAGTGGCATGACTCATTGAAATATGTCAGTTTTTTTTTAAATTCGGTATTCCCCATCATGTGTAAGGAACTCCTTATTGTACAAACAGGAAAGTGGGGGGAGGGGAAATGCAGGCTTGTTAGATTTAAGGGACACTGAAATTGTAAATGTGCTTGCATTTGCTAATTTAAATGAAAGTCTGGTTAACAGAATAGGTGGTGATTTAGTTCAGTTTCAGTCTTTACATACATGAAACAGGTACTGAAAATCCTAGGAAGGGTTAATTCATTTTCAAGATTGTTAGTAGGACTTGGAAGAGAAACATGCCATGATCATTCATTAGTTGTCACTGTACAAGTGGCCAAACCAGTTAACATGGTTTATGTTCTCCCACAAAAACTGCATTCAGCAAATTCCACGTTTATCAAGAGTACTGTAATATGTAGTATAATGAGATAGGGAATGGTAAATTCTACCTTTCCAGTAGTACTATAACTTGCATTCTAATGAGACAAGGATAGACTTGAACCTTAAGACATTCCTGAGGGATATCATTTGACCGACTACCATGATCTTTCTTGTGTGGTTACATGACTGACTTTTCCAGTGGTGTTTGGTGTTTCATTCTCTAAGTCACTAAACATACGTGAGGTATGGGTATAGTTGCTGCCAGTCAGCAGTTTTGCAGGCCTGGATAGTTATCCCAGGCCTCCTGGATGTTATGGATGGCCTGTGTTATGTGGCACTTTTTCTACAAGTTGATGCATGCTCTGTCTACCCTGCCCATCCCTAAATTTCCTTTAGGTATTGGCCTTGAAGGTTGCTTTTATACTCAGATCCATGAGCTGCAGGAGAGGAATGTTGTGTTTGCTGGAAGATCTGTCACTTTGACAGGAATGACTCTGTGGCTTTTCTGTAACTCGATACATTTTCAATAACTAGCAGAGCCCATGGTTCATTGATATTGATATTGATATTTCATTTGCATTCCATAAATCCAAGTAAGTACAATAAGTAGGGTATAGAACATGTCAGCGTTTATACATTTATATATGGTTGGAGTCAAGTAACTGATTCCAAGTTTAGTACATGAGTTAATAAACAAATAGGTATAATATGTAATAGGTACAAAATCATGAGAGTGAAAACAGCAAATTTTCTGTAGTAAGACCATTTGTGGTACATTAGTCA
>Ga0131853_10012638_pt1 | contig 15475 bp, 8 predicted proteins | sample TergutLab28metaG_FD_92764 | JGI IMG/M metagenome (GOLD analysis project Ga0131853, IMG submission 92764) | Labiotermes labralis P1 segment gut microbial communities from Petit-Saut dam, French Guiana - Lab288 P1 (version 2) (version 2) | ecosystem: Host-associated > Arthropoda: Insects >...
AATTGGAGCTAAACCTACCTACCCCCCCCCCCCCCCTTCCTCCCATGGGGTGTTAGCGGCACACTTACACTCTTTTTTAAAACACTTTCTTTTTTTTTTTTTGCTTCGGGATAATCGCAAAGAGTTTTGTCAAAACAACAAAAAAAAACAAGAGAAAATTGTTAAAAAAAAGGAGAACTTCCCCCGTTTACGCCACAAAAAGAAGGGGGGGGGGGGGGTAGGTAGGTTTAGCTCCAATTATACGTAATCTCGGCACTAGATGAAGGCCAGTGGTTAGCTTCACGACCCGTCCGCTTTATCCTCACAGAATTTTTTTTTTAATACCCTTTGAGTAAGAGACTGGGTGGACCTCAGCGTCCTTTGGAGGGCAGAAAATCTTTTCCGCCAACCGGGAATCGAACTGCAACTCTTTGATTGCTCAATCCGTTGCCTAGACACTAAACTGACTGAGTTATTCCATTTGTGGTAAGTCGTTTTAATACGACGTGGTGTTTCAAAATCCGAGAAGCGTATAGTATTGGCCTTAAGTAAATGAGATGACGTGGTGGTCGGATTCAGGATAAGTATGTGAATCATGGTTTTTTTTAAAAAGGGAAACTTCTTGTCCAGCTGAGCTGATTGTCGGCCTCGCTGTCAAGAAGGATTCTGCTCCATGGCACTGGTTGTTGAAATTGAAATGTGTGTTTTAGTGGCTACAGGCCTGCTTGGACAAAATTACTGCACCAAAAGTCTGAGTGCACGTTCCCTCATTTTGGCAAGCTACAAACATCAGTGAACATTAAAGACCACGAAATTCAGTATTTTGTAATTTTTGTATATTCCCCTTTCACTTCCTATCTCTCGGGTCCAAATTTTGGTGGGATAGCTCAGTTGGTATAGTGACTGGGTTTAGGTGTGGAAAACCGAGAAAAAGTGGCTCGACTGTTGGCAGAGGGAGCGACTGTCTTCCTTCAGACCAACGCCGTGCTTCAGCTGGTCACCTAGTCAATGAGTTCTAGGGGCAAACCGGCCGGAGCCTGCAGCTGACATATCGCCCCATCTATTACGGTGGTTAAGAATGCTTGGAGTTTTACTTCCACCTTCGTCCCATGCTTTATGACGTGAACAGGGACAAATTTACCTTTATACTGTCTTGTTTTAGGTTAAAAAATTGTCCTGAGCCACAGAATCACCGCAGATGTTATTGACACGTGCATACCATGTATGTTTTTGACCCGTGTGTTAAGGTACTTTACCCATATGCACATAGTGCACCTAATCCTGACCCTGTCTTTGGACTGTCGACCTAACGGACTGGACTCGAACCGTAGTACTGAAGTCACATGACGTCAACCGTTGTGCCATCTCATGTAGTTGGACGAGGGTACGGGTGCTCCTAGCCGCAGGAGTTGGGCAGAATCTGCGACATTTTCAGACAACAACAACAACAACAACAACAACAAAAACAACAACAAGGAGTAACTGGATGAAAGCGATTCCGCAGTTGTCAGAAGCCAATGTAGAACCGTTAATGAACTTGCGGCACCGACGTTAACGTTGTGTTTATGTTCAAACATGCTCCGGCTTACAGAAAGTGGGCGTTCGTCCGCTCTGGATTAAAAACTGGCAGGTGAGTGGCATAAAACATGTGCAGCTAACAACGTAGCTTGTTTTATGTAAGAGCTGTATGCAATATAGTCATTAGTGACGTCAGTCTCACTCTAACAAATACACCGACACTAATGTTGTGTATCGATGTGCATTGCGACAGATATAAAGGTCAACATCATTACAGCGATGACGCAAATAATAAATTCTGATTGTTTGATAATAGTGAACTATAATTTTGCCTCTTGTTTTGTAAGGGTGTGAAACTTGGTTGCTCGCACCGAGGAAGGAACGTAGACTGAGGGTGTTTGAGAATAGGGTGTTGAGGAGAATATTTGGGCCTACGAGGGACGAGGTGACAGGGGAGTGGAGAAAACTACGTAACGAGGAGCTTAATGATCTGTACTGGTCACCATATATTGTTCGGGTGATCAAATCGAGAAGAATGAGATGGGCGGGGCATGTAGCACGTATGGGGGAGAGGAGAGGCGTGTACAGGGTTTTGGTAAGAAGACCTGGGGGAAAGAAACAACTTGGGAGGAATATATGGCGGGCTGTTGTGAATGCGGCATCGAACCTTCGGGTTCCATAAAGTGGTGGGACTCTGCTCCCTGGAGTTAGTTAGTTATTTAGGAGAAAACACCAAATAGGGACAGTAAAACGAAGGTTTATGTAGCAAGCCATACGGTACCTGCGATAGAAGAGAATGAGAATAATAGAAAACCAAATTGTTATTCTGAATTTGATGTGTAACTTTTGGTGTTTGAAATTCAGTAAAAAATACAATTGTAACATGTTTAGTATAACGTAATCAAGTGACCGCAGTATCTGAGACGCTCTTTCCGCATAACATATAATGTTTATCGTTACAGAACTACAGAATGTACGTGCAGAAAGAGGCAGAAGGGTGTCAGGCTTTCAATAAACTGCTGTGACAGATTGGACAGCATTTTAAGAAATACGCAGCATAATTCTGGCAGTTCAGTGTCCACAGCTTACATTGACGGTTAGACCTACCTGCTACAGACAGCGTCCGTGACATGCGATATATCGCCATCATCGCTGCCTGAAAGCCTGCTTCACTCGCTTGAATACAGCACAATCAATCAATCAATCTTTCCAATTCCCTCAGTAATACGACACCTAATGGTTACCTAGCGGCTACGGGGAAGCGATTCGCCATTACCGTGTGTTCTGAGTTCCACAGCAACTTGGGGCTACGGAACTGCGTAAAATGGAGAAAAGGTGCAGCATCTGCAGAGGGCAAGGCGAGGCATGACTCCTGCGGAGTATCTGCAGTCTGCGCCTGCACTACGTCCGATTTACGGAGGGAAGTGGAACACGACGGTGCTGCGTTGCAGACAGCGACGACGACAATGTACCAAACGTCGGTGAGGCCATCGGGAACAAGTAGTCTGGAGAAGGTACGGAATAGACAGCAACTGCTATCATTATGCTAGTTATTGCTTCAAACATTTCTGTTCGATGGCTGTCCGTCTGTTACAGCGGACAGTCGTCACCTTTTGGCGCCCCACCCTGCATAAAATAATTCACGTAATTCAAAATAAGCTGGACCATATGACACAATTCATTTCCTTCAGAGCAGGGGAATCATTGGGTTAGAAGATGACCATCTATATGCCGAAACATGTCACCCCGTTGGCAATCCTCCCTAACTGGTAAATAATCTTGTTTCTAAATAAGTCAAGACATTGCGCAGGAGGCTGTACAGCGTTCTTTATTCTCCTTTTACTTCATCTCCCTTTTTTTGTCTACGTATTCTCCTCTTCCTTATGGTAAAATATCTATTGAACTTTCTCTACATATTCATGATGAAGCAAACTGACGCGCTTTGGGTTGGACCGATTTTATCGGAGTGGCGTCCGTCTGTAACGCCTGTGTTTGCATTAAAACAAGATGGGATATGTACGTGTAACAGCATTGAGGCGCGTTCGGATCTTTGCGTTACGTAGTCCTTACTCTGCTAGTTCTAGAAATTACACATACCAGTTTGTACAGAAATATTCCAGGTAATTAACATGCATCAAAATGAAACACTGTGCTCTTGTTAATGGCCTACTTAGTGCATGCATAAATATAAAACGCAGCTAAACAGATTTTAAAGACACTTAATTCGTTGCGTAACTTGTCGGCTCTTCATCACTGACTGCAGATGAAACTTGTTTGTCCCTCTGCTTAAATTACAGGCGACGCTAATTGCATACATGTGACGCCTATTATGTTATGATAAATAACTCTTTCTTTGTCCGCTCTGGCTCTTCCGTATTTCTCCAAGTTATCTCCTAAATCAAGGGATCTTTGGTAAAATGCTTTTTAACATAAATGCGTTTTTATTCAAACCAAGTAGTTAGCTAGGTAAAAAGGTAAAGGCCTGGACAGGTCCTAAGGGTTCCAGGAGGTTGAGGCTCCTTATTTTAAAAAAATCCGCACATGAAGATGGTAAAATTGTCACCCCTACGCACCGGCCGCCTTTACCCCCAGGAAATATTCCTGGTACTCATTTCTATTAGAGGGTGAATTAACCCATAGTGCGGCCGGAAGGATTATGTCGATGAAAAAGCCATTGACGCAATCGGGACTCGAACCAGCGACATTCCGGTTTGTAGCGCAGTGCCTCAACCAACTGTGCCACCGCGTGCCCAGCACCTAAGAAAAGGAGTGCAGTCTATGGACGAAATAACATTTTACATACACAGAAGTCTTGCGACTTTAATGATCCTGTAATTCACAGAGGATGAGTAGTGTCCGAACAGTTGACTGTTGCAGTGCTTACCGTGATGAGTAGAGCACCCGTCCGTCTCGATACAGTCTCACGAACTTGTTCGGCGTTGTGATGGTGTGCATATAGGAATGTTTGCCATTGTAGAAATACGTGTCCGGCTTCCAGATTCGTTGCAACATTGAAATGCTGAGTGCCAGGGTCTCTTTGTTGCCCTTGAAGGCAAGCCGGCGATCCACCCACGACTGACGGAAGTAACAGTCCATCGAGTAAGTCTGGAAGCATCGAAACCATGTAAGTACAATATTCATAATTACAGCTGACAGTAGTTCAGTGTATACACATGTGCAGAGCTGTTCTGTTGTTTCAGTACAATCCACGTTACCTGATACTGCGTGGGCTCACACACCGTTACGTGTGCTTCCCCTTTTACGTTCCGTTTTTCTCAAAGAGGAATTTCAGTGAGAACAAAAAGACGTGCATTTGAATACGGAGTAATCAAGTAGCTTGCTTCCTTGTTTGTGAGACGAAAAATGGACTGGTGATGGGACCCCGACGTCCGATTTACACCCCCTTGGAACATCTGAACCATGTTATGGATATACAGACAATTTGCTTTGGACATGTGCTACTGGCGGTCTTCAGAAACTTGCGCCTGTAAGTAGTATGAACAGTGCGGACACAGAACCTGTCAGGTGGCAGCGACTGTGGCGACACTTGGCACAGGTTCCTCAAATTTTACGAGTACATGCTAAGAACTGATCAAAAACTATAAAGGCCAAATGTTCTTAGCAGGAGGCACGCGGTGGCGCAGTTGGTTGAGGCACTGCGCTATAACGTGAAAAGTCATGGGTTTGATTCCCGATGGTGTCATTGGAATTTTTCATTGACATAATCCTTCCGGCCGCACTGTGGCTCTGAGGTTGACTCAGCCTCTAACAGAAATGAGTACCAGGAAAATTTCCAGGGTGGTGAAGGGTGAGGGCGGCCGGTGCGTTGGGTTGACAAATTTACCACCTTTATTTGCCGATTGTCTGAAAGTGTGGTATCCTCAACCTCCTGGAACCCTACGGGCTTGTCCAGGCCTGTGCAATGATTACTTTACCTATGTGATCTTAATTGATGAGCTGATGGTAGCTGTGCGCAAGTGGTACCTGATATCAGACTGACAGCAAGAGTTATGAACCAGAGGAGTTATAGGGAGAAAATTATTGCAAGAAACAAATAAATAAACTTACCTGACATTTTAGGCCAAATACCGTTTCTAAGTTAACAACTCGTGTGTGCGTGTGCATGTGTGTGTGTGTGTGCTTTTTTTGAATCTGATAAAATTTTGGATTAACTCGTCACCGCTTGTTTTCTTGAGGAGAACAGTTTTCTCCAATACCTGATTTGAACAGGACACGATCCTGTGACCACATAAGCACGGAGATCCAATGTGCAAACTCTTCGGCTCATTGCATTTTGTGGTATTTTGTTAAAAGTCAATTACGTAAATATAAAATTGTACATATTTTACTCGTACTGCGCTTACGTCATCAGGAATGTGAAGTTCGTGAGGCCTGAATTATTGCCACACATTTTAGTGCAACTGTGAAAGAAAGTTACTGTGATTTTTTTGAACGAAAAAATCCCCAATTTGAAAATTTGCAACCATCTACGTATTACATAAGAATGTATTCATGAATGTTAAATATGTACATCTGTGCACTGCACTTACCATATCCACTTCAGATATCGGTCCCATGCTCCTCACCATGATGTCAACTTCTACGACAGCAGGCGGACCTACAAACGAGCAACATGAACATTTTTAACTACAAGAAAGACGTAACACTGAGGCGCGTTCGCGTAACCATTGTTACAGTGGAAAGACAATAAGTATCACCTATTCTGTGTGTGTGTGTGTGTGTGTCTGTATCTGTATCCTTCGTTATCTAGCACGCAATGAGCATGAGCCGTATTATGTTGCCATCTGTCGTCTGTCCGGCTCTAAAATATTTTTCCAGATTATCTCATAAACAGCAAGATTTTCGGGGGGGGGGGGGACTATTGAGCATAAAATGTGTGTTTTGATTCTCTGCAGCTAATGTCTGAAATGTACAAGGTCTTCATGTACAGCACCCGTGATTCTTTTCAGATTTTAATCAATTTGGATTTTCTTGACACATTTTCCGAAAATATTTAAATATTAAATTTAATGAAAATCCGTCCAGTGGGAGCCGACAGACAGACAGACATGACGAAGCTAACAGTCGCTTTTCGCGATTTTGCGAACCCAGCTAAAACGGTGTACAGTGAAATTTTGTATCGGGCAGCGATGGAAGTAGGTTATTACTAACTGCTATACTGAAATTGCAGTGCGATGTTAGTACCAACTGCTGCATTGATATCGTACCGACAGAAAATTAATTCCATTGTATTTAAAGATGGTTCCGTGTGTAGGTACCGTTATAACAACTTAACAGCTGAAGATGCCAGGCTTCTGTGGAGGGGTTGGTGGACAGCAAGGTTTAGAAGGGGCTTGCGGTTTCCATCGTACTGGGCAAATCTGAAGACGGAGACAGCAAGGTCCTTCGTAAGTTTGCTATGTTTGTACCTCCATAACTTCACATTTTTCATGTTGTGATGGTAACATTTAACTGCACACTCAGAAGCCTGTCATCCACAAGAAAACACAAACACGGACACAGAACAAGCAACATCTCCGAAAATAACAGTAATGTAATCGTATTGTCAACATATGATATTTGTTGATATGTATTATTTTTAAGAAATTCCAATGCGACATGTCCAAAGCTCTTATCACTTTCTGATAGACGTCAAGTACAGTGATTGACACTGCAACGAACACTAACAATTTTGCATTCGTATCTGTGAAGATTTGATAAGGACGTCGGCAGCCATTTGCGGTCCCACGCAGCGTCATATTACAATGGCTTTTTTTTATTTCTTTTGGCGCAACACCCCCCCCCCTCCCCAGTAGGCCATGACCTCCTCATTCACGAGGTTTCTAGATCACACACAACGACGCACCACAGTCGGTAGGACTCCTCTGGACGAGTGATCAGCTCGTCACAGAGACCTCTACCTGACAACACACAGCACTCACAAGAGAAAAACATCCATGCCCCCGGTGGGATTCGAACCCGCAATCTCAGCAGGCGAGCGGCCGCAGACCTACGCCTTAGACCGCACGGCCACTGGGACCTGAATTAATAAATTTTTATTCAGTCCCAATGGTACATTTTGTATACAATTGGGGAAGTTTTTATTTTGGTGATTGTGTGAGTTGTGGTAAAGTACATCAAGCGGGGAAGAAGCGTTAAATGTGCAAGAATTTGTAACAAGAAGTTTGATTTTATTTAACCTTGAGTTGACGTAATTTACATTAGACAGGTGGTGTATAGGCTATAAACACGTAACGCTGACGCGCGTGCGCCTAACGATTGTATTACATACTCTCAGTGTGTGTCTGTAACCTTATTTATCCAGAATGCAAAGCGCATGCGCCATATTATACTGTCATCTGTAGACTATCTGGTTCTACCATATTTTTCCACATTATCTCGTAAATGGCACGACGTTCGGAAAAAAAAAGTTATTGGACAAGAAATGGTTGTTTTATTTTCTTTACAAATTTCACCTGAAATATATCTCATTCTAAGAAGAACTGGGCAAGATATTATCATAAATGTGTATCGATCTTCATATACTTGTCAGATTTTAATGACATTTAAATTCCTTGACAGACCTTTAAAAAACTCCAAGTGTGAAATTTCAAGAAAGTCGGTCCTGTGGCAGCTGAGTTGTTTATATGCAGATAGACAGACAGATTGCGAAGCTAATGTCACTGTTCGCAATTTTGCGAACGCGCCTGAAATGTAATAAAATCGCCAGAAAGCAACCTTTTCCGTTTTTTCGACTATGTAAAACCATCGTTGCCGCAGTACGTTCCCTGCCATCAGTTCTGTCCATGACAGCTGTACCCTAGAAAAGTAACAGTAGTTCAGAATGCGAACACAGGTATTTGTAATATATATATATATATATATATATATAAACAAAATAAAGGCTGAAAACATGCAAACCTAATAAACATATATAAAACAAGAAATAAGACGTTCGCTCAGTAAGTCTCTGATATTAGAGTGACTCTCGGTTCTTGTCTTTGAGGACTTCCATAAAATTTTTTATTGCGCCTAGTCATCTTTAGGGAAAATTTTGTTCGGTTGACTGTAGGCCTACTATACCTGAAAATTACTGTTATATGTCGAACCGTTTTGTCCGGCCAAGGTTCGTATTTCAAACCTCGGACAGTGCTTCCAGCTGTGAGATCATACATGGACATACCGGCCACAAATCTGCCTTAAGTCAGTTTTTCGGCTGGAAGACATTGCAGCTGAATTGTTTTGTTATGGACTCTTCCGGCAGGAGTGCGAACTAAACAATAAATTTGCTATCCTCAGGTTTTTTTTTACCCCAAAGTATAAATATGTATCAGGCTCAGGGTGGCGAAAGCGGGTGAGCTGACGTAAGTAGCTGCTAATTTCAAGATTGGATTTGAATTAAGATGAACGAAAAGGCGAAATATATCATTGTAGAATAAAAGGCAATTCTAAAACACGACTATTTGGCGTTATGAAATTTCACGTCATTCTGAAGTCAGCAGTCATGCAGACAGCGTGTTCGGGCGGTCCTCGGACGGTACTAAACAAGGTATGTTATCGGCAAGTGTGTGCATGTCAACATTCAAAGACGAGAGCTACTAATTAATTCAAGTGGCTAAGTACCGTGCTTACCAGACCAGTGCGCGTGCTGCTACCCATTAAATAATATCGAAAAGAAAATTCGCGTGTGTCACTGAACTGAAGAGACTAACAAAACGTGTCAACCTCCGGATGGAATGCCCCAGTATCGAGAGAATTTTTTGTAATATGCAAAGAATAAGGATATTGATAATTGGACCCGTGGCGGTATGATTGTAGTTGAATAAAAAACATGAAATAACATGTGATTTCGAGATACATTGTAGTTAAAACTTAGTAACACGCAGGACTCATTTTAACTTAAGTTCAAGCGTAGCCTATATCAACAGTACTAACGTTTTGAAGAGCATTAGCTGTTTTATCCCACATACTTTACTCCAAGTAAGCTTATAAATTTTCCTCCTGATATCGGTCACGCAGAGGGTCGCAAGATATCCCGTTGAGTAGTGCTGTTACCCAACAACAGAAATATAAGTTAAGGTCGATGGTTTTATTGTATTTTTCTAATTTGTTCAATAATTGTTGTAGCGATGTTGCCAACTGTCCATCACGAATTTGGGCTATTATCTTGAACAATCCTTATTCCTTTTTTTGCAGGGTGGCTGTACCAGATGTACCTTCCGCATCACAGCTACAGGAAGGCACCCACGACAGTTTATCCATATAGCCCAGATAATACAGAGTATAACTGCGTAGTTAAGTGCATTAGGATAATCACACTGAGAGCAGATTTTCAATGTGAAGATGTCCTGTCAGATCTACTAACCTCCGAAGTCTGGACGCACGCTGTTGTCATAGCCTTGCATCAGATTGTCCAGGATTTCGGATATGTTCCTGTGGTTGTTTAACTGCGCCGTCTGCATGCTTCCAGATCTGGAAGCAAACAAACGAGTGTTCGCCCTTAGTTGAGGATTAAAAAAGCATGTAGACATTAAGGGTAGCTGAAACTTTAACAAACCAGTAGCTAGCAGCCGCAGTGCAGTGGCCGTCTTGCTTGGAGTTTGGGCGTGGGGTTAATAATTCTGTGATACGAAACATTTTATAAAGGTACTGGAAAATTAAGCACTTATTGGCACCATGTACATAAGGCTTTGTCTTGTAAATATTTTTTGGAATGTCAAGAATTTTGACACGGACCTTTGGAAAAATATATTAGTTTGAATGAAATATAGATGGCACTGGTTTAGGGTGATTTGGGATTATCGGCGTCGAAATTCCAAACTCTCGTTTCATATAATATCATGATATTTTTTCTTTGCTTATGCCTATTCCTAAGAATCGATTTCATTACAAAAAGACTGTTTTGTATTGTCTACATAACAGTTGGCTAGAAAGGTTGATATTGTATTTAGAACCCGGACAGAAACTGGCGCAGTTCTTTGCCTCTGTACCTGCTTCATGCTGGTGTTTGTTGAACGTCCATTAAATATTATACAGGCTACTAGAAAGAGAAAAAAACTTCAACAATGCTTCAGATTGACGTATATTCGCACTCACTTTCGGATGAATAGCAGTTCCAATGGTGCAATTATTGAGCCGAAAGTGTCTGTGCATTCATGGCAACAAATAGCCTACAGGAGGTCACTCACTAATTAAGTGCGCTGTATCTGTCACACGTTCATTTGTACAGATTTTGAATTTTTATAAATTTATGCAGGTAAGGGATAAGCGTGAAATAATATAGAATTTTGGAATGACTCAGGTGGTTTATTGAGGGCCGGGATAGCTCAGACGGTATAGCGACTCGCTACGGCTGGACGGTCCGGGGATCGAACCCCGGTGGGGGGCGAGATTTTACGCACCAGTCCAGACCGGCTCTGGGGCCCACCCAGCCTACTGTACAATGGGTACCGGGTCTTTCCGGGTGGTAAAGCGGCCGGGGCGTGACGTTGACCACCCTCCCCCATACTAGCGCCGAGGTTAAAGAAAGAGAAGAGCTGTAACTCTATTCCCCCTCTGGGACTTCGTAACCTGTTCTAGGGTGAACTTTACCTTTACCTTTACCTTTACCAGGTGGTTTACTGAATGAAGTAGGCGAATGGGAAGTTTTGATTAAGCACATTACCAGAACAGAATTCAGGACGGAAAAAATGTAATGGGTAAAATTTATGGAAAAGATAAGCATGAAGGAACGTGATTATGTTGTAAGATTTGATATGTATTAGTTTTATTGGGCTTTGTGGAACGATTTGTGAACTGCACAACGGGGATTGATTGAGGTACAGGATGTATAAAAATACCATTTGTAGAAATATACATAAAGACTGCAGAATAAAAAACAAAAGAAGCAATGTACGTATAACGAAACATTGAGGCGCGTTCGCGTAACCACTTTTGCAGTGTAAAAGCAATAAGTATTATATATTTCGAGAGTGTGTCGGTAGCCTTAGGTATCCAGCATGCAATGCGCATGCACCATGTTGCCATCTGTTGCCTGCTGTCTGTACCATATTTTTCCACATTATCTCATAAAAGCTACGATTTACGGGAAACATTTATTGAATATAAAATGTATTTTGATTTTCTCTACAACGTTTGTCTGAAAAATTTCTCATTCAACGGAAAATTCAGCGAGATATCATATGTGTACACTTGTCTTTATGTGAAGAAGGGCTACCCATTGTTCTTGTCAGATTTTAATGAAACTTGAATTTCCGTGACAGATTTTTCGAAAAAAAAACCTCAAATATCAAATTTCATGTAATCCGTCCAGTTGGAGAAGAGTTGTTCCACGCCGACAGACGGACAAACATGACGAAACTAAGAGTCGCTTCGTAATTTTGCGAAGGCGCCTAAAAAAAAGATAATAGGCAGACGCAGCCCGCTCTACAGTTTGACGAAACTGATAGATGTTTAATTTGACTTGATTATTCGAGAAGGCGTCACGTCTTCAACAGCCCATAGGTGAGATATTGCTAATCAAGGGCCCGAAAATTTGTCATACATCTTCGAACCACTTCAGTAGTGTAGACGCCGGAAGGGTGAGAGGCAGCAAGTTCCCGTTTAGCAGAGCCTTCAGCAGTGCACGCCTCCATACTATATTCAGTTACCCGGGTCCCGGCCCTTCGTGATTTTTGCACCCGTGCGCTAAGGAATATCCACAACAGAACATTCAAAACGTGTCCAGTATGTCTCCAAGTGCTGGAATGCAGGTTGTAGGAAAGAAGGGAAAGGCGAGAGAGACGTCATGCAGCAGGTCAGTGGATAGCTTCTGCTGCTGAACAAACCCGAACAGGGGCAGTGAATCAAAAAGTGTTGAAGGCGCATTGGCGAATGCTGACACTGTAACAGTGGGAAGTGTTGTCACGTAACGTGCCCGGGTGTGCCTGGTGACCTGGCATACGACAGGGACCATAGTGTGTTTCCTTTGTACTTCTTGACGGATGGCAGTGGCGGGGGACGTTATTCAGCATTAATACCAGCGTCGTCTGTGAAATGGCATCTGCTCAGGATGACAAGTTTGGCTGAGAATGTGCGTTCTTAGACTAGACGGTACACACGACCGCGCATAATTCTTAGAATATTTGAAAGCAAAGGGATCGTGGGTTCGAATCCGCTTCAAAAATGAGTGTTGGTATTGTTCTCTCCTGTTCTGTGGTTGCAGAATCTTACTTCCGGTTGTTTGATTTGAAGAGGATAACAGTTCAGAAGTACTGTTCAGCAAACGAGACCCACTGTTGTGCCAGAGAGAGGGAAGGTAAAGAGAAGTTGACACTAATGGTACAGGATGTGCAGATTGGAAAGAAGTTGACACTAATGATGTACAGATTGGACAGAAGTTGACACTAAGAATACAGGGTGTGCAGATTGGAGATAAGTGGACACTAGTGGTGTGCAGATTGGACAGAAGTTGTCACTAATGTGTACGGGGAGTGCAGATTGGAGACAAGTTGACACTAGTGGTACGCGATGTGCAGATTAGAGAGAAGTTGACAATAATGATGTGATGACTGGACAGAGGTTTTCAGTAATGGTACAGGATGTGCAGATTCGAGAGAAGTTGTCTCTAATGGTACAGGTTGTGCAGATTGAAGAGAATTTGACACAAGTGGTGCAGAGTGTGCAGATTGGAGAGAAATTGACACTAATGATGTGCAGATTGAAGAGAAGTTGGCACTAGTGCAGATGTGCAGATTGGAGAGAAAATGACACTAATGGTACAGGATGTGCAGATTGGGGAGGTGACACTAATGGTATAGGGTGTGTATATTAGACAGAAATGGACACTAATGGTACAGGGTGTGCAGATTGGAGAGAAGTTGACATTAATGATGTAGAGATTGAATAGAAGTTGACACTAATGATCTGCAGATTGGAGAGTAGTGGACGCTAATGTTACAGGATGTGCAGATTAGCGAGAAGTTGACACTAGTGATGTGCAGATTGGAGAGAATTTTAAAATAATGGTAAAGGGTGTGAAGATTGAAAACCAAACGAACATTTAAAATATATGCTGAGCATGTAGTGCATGTCACCACTGGTTGACAAATGTCGCAGACCACACAATTCAGCATCCAGACTGGTTTCGCATCTACAGCCTACCGTGGTGTCATTTTGATTGGTTCCATGCAGCGCGTGTCTGAGCCGCTCTTCTGTCACACTCTTGCCTTGCGTCTCAGGTTACTGAAGCTGTTGAATTGTGTAATGTGAGAAGCTGGTCAGTTGCTGACAATAAACCATTTCGTCCCTGCCGACAGTGAGCGATGGAAGATCAGAGAAGAGCCTGGCATCCGGGTCGATGTTTGTAGAATTGATGGATGAGTTTACACAAACCGTAAGTTAAGAGCGAAACATCCTCGCATCTTGCCTCCCGCTGAACGTTAGATTTCACAGCCGGAAAGTCGCGGCATCACAGCAGACTAATTAAATGGAGCAGGGAATAGTTGCTCAGCTGGCCAAAAAAATACTGCGAATTTCGTGGGACTGGAAGTTTCATTGCCGTGTTCACTAAGTCCGTCAATGACACGTACCTTCAGCCAGTAGAATGAATTTATTCCGTCATATTCTGGGTATTTATGGTCCAGTTCAGTACATCTTACCACCAGTGTCTAGGTCTCTCAAGTGGCCTCGTTCCTTCACATTTTAAGAGTAATATGCAGTAAGCATTTCGCATGTTATAGTGTTTGCTACAGGCCCCGCCAATCTCATCCTCCTTCCTTTGTTCACCAGAGTAATACTGGCGAAGGGGACAAAGAATGCAATTTCCACCAACCTCCTTTTACCTCCGCACTTGCAAGCCACATTCTTCTCTGCTCCGCAAAAGCAAAATATTCCGTATTTTTAATAACCGATTTGTGCTATGAATGTGGCATTTCACACAATATAGAAATGTATTATTTGTTCAAATTCAGTCGCTGTTATTAATAGTGTAGTGATACAAAGTAGGCTAAATAGGAATAAGAAAAATTATATGGAAAGGCAGAAGGGCTGCAGGGACCGACTAGAACAACCAGACGCAGAGAGAAGGATAACAGAGCTCATTAGTAGGTGTCTGAAAACGTAGGTTTTGCGGATGCGCTGCACTGAAGTGTCTCAGGTACTGACGGCAATCTGTTACACGCAGAACGAATAACGGCAATCAATGAAGGCGAGAAATTGTTTGAACAGCAAGTGACGGCTATCTTTCGAAGAAGGGCTTGTTGAATGGAGCTAGTTTATAACATAATTCTCTTTGATAATCCACTACCTGATACTTAAGCACTTTACACATATTTAGAACAAAAAAGCAGGGTTTGTTACGGAAGAAGTAATTGAAGGATGCGGTTATTAACCGACAAGAACTTCTTGTTTTTACATTTCCTTATAATTTCACACTTTGCCTCGTGTTCATGTATTTATAGCGCAGTCTTCTAATTGGTGCAAACCGGATTAAGTTACATAAATTCCATTAGGGGGTCGCCAGCGGAATTATTAGATACGGAGTTTGTAAATGTTAATGAAATGACCCTGTATATGCCACATACAGTATGCGTAATGCATTAATACTTTATAAGAATACTTTCCGCACAATTCTTCGGAAGTCGATTAGAGTTTTGTCAAATCGAACTTTACACTCTTGTGATGTAGCCCGTTTCTGTCACTATCATCGTATATCTGCCTGAATCATGTTAAATGGTTTTAAAAAATGTAAAGTTCAACCTAAAACCTGTCAAGAAGGCCCAGATGGGGAGTAGAAGTAAAATGCCACTCTTTAAAACACTTTAATATCCAACAGATGCACAAATATATAATTCGTAGACACAATTATAATTATTATAAAATAATTAAAATTGCTCCAACATGTTTCGGATCACAAGGGATCCATCATCACGGAGCTCTATACAGTGCTTGGCTAAAATTACAGTAATGGTTCTATCGCGTCCGTTCATATGGACGTAGT
>Ga0131853_10012639_pt1 | contig 15475 bp, 14 predicted proteins | sample TergutLab28metaG_FD_92764 | JGI IMG/M metagenome (GOLD analysis project Ga0131853, IMG submission 92764) | Labiotermes labralis P1 segment gut microbial communities from Petit-Saut dam, French Guiana - Lab288 P1 (version 2) (version 2) | ecosystem: Host-associated > Arthropoda: Insects >...
GTAAAGTTAACTTCGTGAAATTACCTTTAATTTGAATTTATCGGTGCTTAAAGCTGATTTTCGAAAATGCCACCACCGGCCGCAACACAGGCTGCCGCTCGGTTGTGAACCGCGCGGGTAGCAAGTAGCACCCCACCTTTCCCCGCACGCCTGAGGTACCCAAAGTGTCTGTAGCTGGCTAAAAATAGCGACCCGCCACCTGATAGACGCGGTTCACACGAGGGCGTGTACGGGAATTAAAAAACGGTCATAACCCCGTAACCGTCCAAAATCGGACACATGTTTATTTGAACTTTTTTGATCACAAAGGCCTAGGAAATCACCTCCTGCAGTTATGCCCTAAAGTCGTGAAACACCCTGTATATATATATATATATATACACGGCAGGAACAAGTATTGAAGTTAGGGGTTCGATAAAGTGCAGTACATTTTTTTATCACTTCTGTGACGTTCGGCCTTACAAATGTGCAGCCCGACTAGTGAAGAGAGTATCCATGTTGGTTTCTGAGTTACGTGACAATAAATGGCTATTAAATTAAAGATCCCTTTCTTCTACGGTCTTTAATCAGTCTGTTTGATAATTAAAGGCAGCAATCACAACAACAAACCCCCACCCCCACCCAATAAGCAGGCTGTGCACGCTCCATTCTAATCCTATACCAAGTGCACTCATTTCGATCCAGAAATTTAAAATTCAATAATATTTTCCCTGAATATATATAAAACATCTGCCTTTCATTTCGAATTAATACTTTCGAATGTAACCAATTAAAAACAGATGTCAATAGAACTCACAATTAACGTTTAGACGCCTAACGTCAACTATATTTGACGTACCGCACCGCTAACCTCTAAAGTTTCATTTTACATATTTATTCAACAAATATACGTACCGAATATTTTAAACATGGTATATACTCTCCGGTTTTTTCTCTTCAAAATGCAGTTTGTTTCATAATTCTAACGTATTTAGTTCCTGTATTATTCACATTTTATATACAGGTGTGCTAAAATTAAAAAAAATAATTACGGCGCCAAAAGTTTAATTGCTTTCCTTTTAACCACTGGCGTCGTATAGTGATATGTATATATAATATGTATATATAATATATACATACAACAGCCGCTGGCGCTTTTCAAATATGTGATGAATACAACGTGATAATTAACATGCATTGAATTAGCCAGGTTTTGACATCTTGACAAAATGTACGTTATTTTTCCATTTCAAGATATCAAAGTCTCCATAATCTCCTGACACAATATTTTGCCGCGGGGGAATAAGATTCGGTCTTCCATTTAATTAAAGGAATGCAGGCTAAGGGGCATGGGTACTGCACTAATATATAACATAACTCAGAATTTACATACTGATAAACAAAATAGTTCCATAGTAGAGAAATTGCTTATGTTACATCTTTGTCGACATGTAAACCCTTTTGGTCCTGTCAAGGCATGGCCGTCCAATTACCGTCTGCTTCCCCTGAGTGTCTTAACGTTTAAAATTTACGACTTCACATTTAGGCATAAATTACAGTCCGTATCCTATACAACTTGGCAGGTGTAAAGACACCTTCCTAAAAATTTGACATCACGTAAATACAAAAATTTTTCAGTAATTAGTTAGACTTGACCAGGATATCTGCCTTATGAAATACGATTATTTTTAAACTGTAACTTGCTGACACATGCAAATATACAATTTCTACATCATGCATATTAATACATAACGATGTAAAAAAAACCGTAAAACATATTCACGTGTGACGTGCCGCGAGAACTCAGTCGGTTCAGTGCTTGGGTTACGGGCTGGACAATTAAGAGCCACGATCCAATACCCAGCATGGGAAAGCGGTATTTCTCTTATTCACAGTTTTCAAAACAGGTCTGAAGCCCTCACAGAAACACACGCAATGAGTATCCGAGGACCTTTCCAGGGCTTAAAGGGGCACCAAGGTTCAAGTGAATCACAGGCCTATATTTGTGTGTTGTCTCAAACCACTCTGTCATATCTCTATTAACTTAATTAATAAAATTGAGCTATTTACATAATTAAGTTAAAAGATAAACATACATCTTTACGTCAAAAAATGAACTGTTTTGCATACTTGTCTTAGACTTCCTTTCTGCAAGCTAAAAGAAATTAAGACACATTTAAAGGCTGTTCAATTATGGAATAATGCACCCCATATTATGTAGCACATTATACTCTGAGACTAATGAAATATGAGATGCGTATCTGTGAATTCAAACTGTATGTGTACAACGCTGTTTGAAGCATACAACTTTTTTTTAACATTTTGCATTCCAAAACACTTCAGCCTATTCAGGTAACTGTCAAGGATTGCGGGGTAATGTGCTAGCAAATGACGTAGGACAATAACGAAGTATTTGGGTTCCCAAACGAAATAACTGTTTACAAATCAGTAGGTGCAATTCTTCGCTTCTTATCCTCTAACAAACCTACCTTACAAGAAGCAATTAATTTTTCATTTTGTTACATTTTATGAAATTTACTAAGGGATATTTATAAAACACTTACAATTTTCAATTTAGACATATTTATACAGCATAAAACTTATTTTATATAACGCCACAAATGAACTTTTTTGAGCATTTCTTAATGTGTTTTAGAGATTTTATTTAAATTCCATACGAGAGGTACTCTTTAAGATCTTTTGTGTAATCCAGATATTTGAAAATATTGATCCACAAGAAACAAATTTCTAATTCTTTGTCGTAACTTCGTACTGGGCATTACTGTGCTGTTACTAGGTGAATTTTGATCACTTCTTCAAATACAGTGTGTGTTTTTGCTGAAATGCTTTGTATATACCGTTAGCAAGTCAACGTGAAAACAGCAAATAATTCTGGTGTGTTTTTGTTCCCACATTAGAAGGTACAACTATGGTCTCGAAACAAAATCCTCGATAGGGATAAAGGGCAAAAAAGTGGAGAAGAGTTTTATTAGAAGTCACAGAACAAACAACTAAAATATATACTGTTTTCATGGAGAATATAATTGTAAATAAGTTACCTACGACATGTTTCGGCCTCTCTTTGGCGATTGCCAAGGAAATAAATTACACAAAATTATGGGTTTCTCACATAAACAGTGTATTTGTTTGTCCAGATTCTGTGATCAATACAGAAACACACTCTACCGCGCAGCGCTCTATATTGAGACTGTTACTATGCAGTAGTCACAGTCTCATTCTCCATTTTAACGTTTCAGGCTGAATACCTTAACATATATTTGTACATACATTTGGAGCATTTACACAGTGCTTGCTACATGTACCACGTGCCTCACAATTAACATCTCTGCATTTTGGCCACACAGTTTATGTTTGAGGTCTACATGATTCTCACAACAAACATAGACTGCACCCTACAGGACAGCGTCTACCAACCAGGGTTTCGCAGAATATCTTTAATAACGGTAACACGAGAAGCCGCGGAATACATAGACAAACATAATTACATGCACCGAAAAATTTCAATTTTCCCTCGAAATACCCCGGACATTTATTTTGCTATTTAAGTAAAATTTGCTTTGTTAGCCTCTTCGAAATTGAATGAAATATGAAAGGGTATACAAAACAGGAAATAGACTTGAATTTTTTCTTATAATCCAGCTGACAAACACGCACGCACACACACACACACACACACACTATATATATATATATATATATATATATATATATAGACAGAGAGAGAGAGATAATGCGGCTCTTTAAAAATAAACTCTCTTAACAGTAAACTATCAGTAATGAAAATGTTCCCCCCTCAACTTTTTCTGCCCTGTAAATATTTTCGCATTTGGAAATCTCTCGAGATACAAAACTCACATTAGGTCTGAGGTGTGTCATCCCCGTTGTGTGTTGAAAGACTAATGGTGAGTTAATTTCAGTCAGAAAACACAACTATAATTGTATGATAGATGATGGTATTTATTAGCAAAGTAAATAACTACATGTTTCGGCCTAAAGCGGTCATATTCAGGTTATCACAATTACAACTTTGCTCAAAGAGTGTCATATATATGTCTATATTGCATAGTGATGTTGAGATCTCATCATCGTTTTACGTGCTACAAGTAAGTTTATTTAGTGGGATGTCTAGTGGGTCAATGAATGGTGGGGTGTGGATCTCTTTGAGCAAAATTGTAATTGTGATAACCTTAAAATGGCCGCTTTAGGCCGAAACATGTAGTTATTTACATTGCTAATAAATACCATCATCTAGCATACAATTATAGTTGTGTTTTCTGACTGAAATTAACTCACCATTAGTCTCACATTAGGTGTCATCCAGCAACTGCTTACCTATGTCTGCTTCCTCGTTTTCCTTTAATTCTACTCTTCCTCCTATCTTCCTTTCAATAACATGTTTCAGAAGGCAGTTCCTACAAAAGATCTGACCAATCCAACTGCCCTTCCTTCTTTTTTGGTCTCTTTGTAACACGTCTTCACTTCTCACATTGTCGGTCCTAATTATCCTCTCCATCCTTCTCCAGCACCACATTTCAAAAATTGCCGGGTGTCTCTGATCTACCTTCAGAAATGTCCCATTTTCAGCACAATACAAAGCTAACTCCAAATGCAGAATTTTGCTAATTTCTTCCCCAAATTTAAGTCTAGTTTTCTAGTGTGAAGGGTAATAAATAAGTAACAATTAGAACTTCGCCCTTCAGGGTTATTACGCAGCGAGTAGTGGCAATACCTTACCGACATATAAGGAAAATCTACCTGTTGCATCTTATGGAACAAGTTGTCCCGAAACGTCGGTAAGGAATTACCACTACTTGCCGCGTAACAACCCAAAAGAACGTATTTCTCATCTACTTCGCGGCGGAAGCCTGAAATCACGCAAACAAATAATTAACTTGAATCTGATACTGGAAATTCTAAGCATTTTTCTTAAATTAATGTGTAAAGTTTCCCGTCAGTTACTCTCATTTCCGTAGAGGCAAAAAAAACCGTCCCTAAGAAAGGAACTTTGTAACTGTAGATGTGAACTCTGTAACAAGTCACAAGACATCAGGTGTCTTCTATTGTCCACGGCTGCAGTCGGCTAATAAATGGCTTTGCATTGCCCAAAAGAACGTCTGAACACTATGAAACAAGAGATAACACAAACGATTGTTAACTCTTTGCTCCTTTTACATATAAATCACGTCATAAGGCATTGCGCTATGCTGCTTGAGTTTGCGTGTCGTGCTAAGGCAGAAGGAACTAAGTTTTTAATCGCATGGCTTCGTACGAAGGCTCTTACCTGGTATAATTGTTTTATTTAAGGTCTTGTAACACTGCTCTCCTTCCTATTATTAGCTGAAGCAGTTCTCGTACTCAATGAATATAGATCTCTCTATGTAAACAGGACGTATAATAAATTATTACACACACACACACACACATATTCTTAACGCACAGTAGCACAAACAAGTGTTAGAGCGAGAAGTTAGTGCAGGGTTCTCAACCCAAACTCGCGACCCGGACTTGGGTCACAAGGGTCTTCTGATGGGACGTGAAATCAAAACGTAATCGTTAAAAAAAAGGCTATAGATAAGCGATGAGTCTTCTGCATTCTCGTTAGGGCCTCTTATATTTGGGTTAAAAAGTGCATCTAATTTATATTTTTAGTCTTATGAGAAAAATGTCTTCGAGAATAAATGGTTACCAGTGTTACGCCCCAGTTCCGTACACGACGGCGATGATACTTCGCGGCTTTCTAAGTTTTTATATTGTTCTAATAATTAACTAACTCAATTAAAGAAAGACATTACTGCGAAGCTAACAGTCAACTAGTCAACGGATCCTCTACATTTTGTGGAATCTGACGGCACGTCGCCGTGTACACAAAAGCCTAACACTTTTCGCTATCCTGAACGAGATTAGTTCGGCCGCACTCTCCCAACCCATTGCTCGATAATCGATTTTAATTCTACGCCTCCAGCTTACAAGTATTTTCGCCCCCTTCTAGTTTCCCCACCAAAATTCTGTATCTATTTCTCTTCTCCGCCAAAGGTGCCACTTGTCCGGCACTCCTCATTCTGCTTGATTTGATTATTCAAATATTACTTATTAAGGAGCACTAGTTATAAAGCTTCTGTTTTTCATGTGTGGATGTAAGTTCCTTATTTTTAATGACACAAAATTACACAAAACGAAGGTCCGAGTCATAAATTTAATTTGTAGAAAATATGTCGCATCAGGTCAGCTGTACAGACATGCCAATTTAAAATACGTTATTTAAAGATGCCGTCAACTCTTTAAATTTTATAGCATCAGTGAAAGATGAATTAGCGTCAGGGACAGATAAATGAGTATGGAAAATTGGAAGAATGATTCTGTCACAATAACAAAAGTACGCCTAAATAAACCTGTCCAAGGCCACTTTAACCACCACAAAGAAGACTAGCCTGGCATTGAACTCCCGCCCATGCGGTAAGAGGTGGGAGTATAATCATTAGAACCATGACACAGCCACGCCCATAAAAATAAGATAAACCGTATTCCAGTTTCTGGTTTTCAGCTGGGAAACCAAAATATACCTAATGAAATTAGCCAAGAAATTCCTTGAATTTATTTTTCTCTCATTGTCTTCCGACTGCAACCTGCGTTCGTGATTGTAATTGCTAAAAATGTGAACTTTGCCAAACTATCGAAATCTTTCTTAACGTCATTTTTTTCTGCGCCCCACCTAAAAACAAATATATATTTCCTTTATCAGAGCCTGCAAATATTCCGTGTATAATAATGTTTGTGTTCCTTCTTTACGCAGTTTTTTTTTCGCGCCTAATAAATTATCACTCCTAGCATTGGTAAGAGGTTGGCAAACTTGTTTGAACCCATCTGGAACCTGATCTGCTGAAATTTTCCAGTTACATCTCTAAAGCAACGTAAACCCAAGTTAGCAACTCCTTGTCCCAGGCCTTTCTAAAAATATTAACTTTCAGTATCAAGTAATAAATAGAAGGCCTGAACACAGTAGTGCCATCTCTAAGTGTGAACAACAAATTAGTGATTCATTAACTAACTTTCTTAAAATTGGTCTAGCATACATTTGGTTAGACAGAGAAGGGAAAGAGTTGAAACACGCGTGTCAAACAATTAACACTAGATGTAAGATTACTCTACTCAAAGAAAAAAAGAAAATTTGATAAAATATATATCTAGCCTTATACTGGAACATTTGGAAAAGAATGGGAGAGTGAAAAATACATATTACAGTGTAATTCAAATAAAAGGACTGCGTTATCATGGTTTAGATTGGGAAATGGGAATTAACAGGCAGAAGGAGAGGAGTAGATAAAGGAAAATGCCGTCTATATGGCGAAGAAAATTAGCTGGTTCGTATATTGCTAAATTTTATTGAGGACAGAAGTGGAAATTACAATTTTTAAATAATAAGAGTTTACACATAAAATAAGAAATAGCATACAAAAATAATCAGCTGTGATAATATCATAGAATTTTAAAAATATTTATTCAAAGTGAAATCAAATAGGAAAAAAGTGAGAAACCGGTGCAAAGCTTAGAGAAAATGAGAGAGAAGGAAGTTTAAATATAAATGTATAATTATTTATAAGTTGAGATTAATACGTGATAGCAGATACTAATTAGATAAATCTTAGCCATTAGTTTCAAAAATAATTAATAAACCTGGTGTTATTTCAGCTAAATAAATTTGAATTTACAACTCACTTTCTTTAGTTTCTAATTAACAGCAATTTGACAACAGGACTCAGCCCCAAGCAGTCTTTATTGAGAAGGTAAAGGTAAAGCAGTCCCGTTACAGGCCTGGAGTGGCCCAGAGGGTTCTAGGAAGTTAAGGTTCCCAGATTTCATAACAACGGCACAGGATGGTGGTAGGTTGTCAGCCTTACGCACGGTCGCCTTTACCCCCAGGAAATACTCCTGGTACTCATTTCTGTTAGAGGCTAAGTCGACCCCAGGGCCATAGTGCGATCGACAGTATTATGTTAATGAAAAATTCCAATGACACCAGCTGGGATCGAACCAGCGACCTTGCGATTTGTAGCACAGCACCTTAACCACTGTGCTACTGCTGTCCCTTTATTGAGAAGATAACAGACAATAATCTGGTAATGAACTTCCCCGCCCTGCATGACAACCTAAATTACTTTATCATTTTCATATAAACCAAAAAAGGGGGTTTCAGCTGAGGCCAAGTAGTCTGAGAAATGGTTCAGTGTCATCTCGATGCGCTATTTTAACAATGACCGATGTACAGAGGGAAGAATCAAAAGTCCTATCATTGCATCACACCATTTTACAACGTAGAGTTATTTTGCACCAGAAACTGTAGAATTCAGCTATTCTGTCTAGGCGGTGAAGCATTAAAGCATAATGCGGAACTAGAGAGTTCAAACCACATTTTCATAAATTGGCCGACAGCGAAATTAGGCGATATTAGTATGGCATGGTTCTTGGGCGCGACGCCCTAATTCGTATTAGCATTTGGGCAACATGAAACTTTACGTGTGAATCTGCCGTTCAACAAAGTACTAGCGGGACTACCTTATGCTAATACCCCGATCATATCTCTCATACATCTGGTATATACGAGTACATAAGGATGTGTAAGGCATGTTTGCTTGCCAGATGAAGACAAATCGAAATATGTTTCTTGAAGATAAATTTTTCGATAAATTCACACTTGTGTTTTGTTGATTCTATCACGCGTCGGAAGTTCGTTCTGGTGAAAATATTTGCCTCTTGACGGGAGCAACAGACTCTGCTTTGAATTTCACCTGTAATCCGCGGGTCAAAATCACCACATCAGGTAAACAGCTTGTAAATTCTGACGAAATGAGTCTAGCCTTGAAACTTGACAGCATTTCTCTTATCTGACTTAGGGCGGGTTACATGCAAGTCGATAAGAAATATACCTTCAGAGAATGGCTGCTTTGTCAGAGATGCACTTAGAACTGTGGATTTTACAATTACATCGATTATTCTAGACGGTACACCTGTTCAACGTGACTGGAGGAAGACTGTCACAAAATAAGATTTCAATTCGGGTTCTTTAATTTACATCTAAAAATATGATTTCATTTTTGACACTATAGCAGTCTCACTCTTTCTGCGCGTTATCCTTGTCACCGTTCGGGCATTTATCACACTTTGGAAAGAGCGTTCCTATTCCCTGTCCGCAGAAGCCTAGCTCCTGTGCCATCAGTCATCAAGTCACAGTTCTTTCCAATTCTCCATTATTTTTATAATTTTGTGGCTGCCAAATTTTCTTTCAGAGGTCGAAATAAATGTCAGCCGCCGGACGACAGTTCACCTGATGTAAATTCAATTACCGTAAGATTTTATTTACAAAATAAAGTGCAATACGTGTCGACTGACCCATACAGAAAAGATGGTGCAGTGTTCATGAAATATTTCACGCTTAGTTTCACGAATTTAATGCCCCAAAATAATTTTATTTTCAACCAAATGTAACTTTCGAAAATTCTCTTCATTTTCGTATACAACATTATCTTCGTTTTATAACCCAGATGGAGTGTGCTGGGTGCGTCGTATTAATCACCCATGGACGCAAGTATTTACTTACTTACTTACTCCATGGTGCAGAGTACCTCTTGAGCAGCTAACTGGTTTGCAGATATTCAAGAAATTCCCCGCATTTCACGGAACCCGAAGGTTCATTATCGCATTCACAAGTGACCGCCACCTGTCTCTCCTGGGCCAGCCCAATCCAGTCCATATACCTAACTACCACCTCCTGGAGATCCATCCTAATATTATCCACCCATCTACGCCTAGGTCTCCCCAGTGGTCTCTTTCCCTCCGGTTTCCCCACCAAGACCCTATACATCCCCCTCTCCTCACCAATACGCGCCACATGCCCAGCCCATCTCATTCTTCTCGATTTTATCACCCGCACAATATTGGGTGAGAGGTACAAATCATTTAGCTCCTCGTCATGCAATCTCCTCCATTTTTATATACAATTCAGCTTGTCGCCACACACGATAAGAGGCATACTAATCACCCATGGACGCAAGTATTAATCACAAAGTGTTCGTTATTTTAAAAAAGGGCTTCGAAATGTTTGAGATAAAAATTGCTTTATGGACAAAGGTGACTTTTACAACGACGACGAAGAAACTAAAAGAAAATACTTTGCTATGGTTTAATACAAACTGTCGTACTGCCGGAGAGAAGACACGCGTTTCGCTTGGCTGCTTGGCTGCAATAAAGCACACTTCAGACAAGAAATGTCGAGGACCTGGGAAAACCAACACCATGTCATCCATGCTACTTGTATATGTGTGTTATGTGTTATTTCCCCCCTTCCAAAACCCACATCCCAATTCACACAATGCCTTACAGTCACTTTATTAGCATACGACTTGCGATGTACCAAGTATGTCTGTGTAGAATGGTCAGACACATTTAATTCCTGGAAATCATCTAGATGTGTTAAATAGACAATATAATTCCAGCAAATAATGGTACGTGGTACCCATTATTTAAATTAGCTGGCTAGATGATGCCAAATTTTGCAACTAGTTTCCTTTCCCAAGTGTTTGTAATTGGCACATTATGTGAAATTAATATTTCCATTTCTTCCACCCCGGTTGGAGTTACAATTTTATTTCTTGACAGAAAACATTATCTGTTTCAAAGAGAACTGTTTGAAACTACTGTGAAATAAATGGTATTTAGTAAATTATATAGACTTAAGCAGTAGGCTCAAATTAAAGTAATTGAGGTCTTATACTTATACCACTATATCCAACGTTGAACTCTAGGCCTTCATATTGCCTAAGATATAAGTAACGTGATAATCTTTGTCCAGAAGTGCATAAGTACCTGCCCTCTTCTCAGCAAACATACTTAAACATCTAAGTAGGGAGAAAGTAGCTACTTCAAAAGAAAATAAACTTACTAACCAACTGCATTTTTAAGTACTCGGCAAATATCCCACTTCTGAGGAATGCAAAATAATTTCTGGAGAAATGACTGCAAATTTCGTAAGTGTGGATTGACATTGGGTCTCAATGGAAATAAGAGAACTAGGTCATAGGTAGTGAAGAAGAGTTACAGCCACTGAGTAACTGAGCACAAGAATGCATGTGACACTTTCAATTCTGGCGGCGGTGCTGATGGACATTCACGTCTTCTCGGACATGTAACCGTGTCTTATATTAAAATTCGTCGAATATTCAGAGACACGGACAATAGACCATGAAATAGACACAGAACATCATACTAGACAGCACAAGACTCTACGAAACGTATTTAAAAATTTATCGACAAATATAATGCCATACTCCATAAGACATTAATTTTGAAAACACGTAGATAAATGTATAGGTAAAGTGTTCCCGTTAGGGGCCCGGTGTGGCCCAGAGGGTGGGTAGAGGTATAGCTCTACTCTTCCATGACCGCGGCACTAGAAGTGGGTGAGTGGTCAGCAGCACGCCCCAGCCGCACTTTACCCCCGGGAAAGACCCGGTACCCATTTTACAGGAGGCTGGGTGGGCCCCAGGGCCGGTCTGACGCGCGGAAAATCTCGTCCCCACCGAGATTCGATCCCGGACCGTCCAGATCGTAGTCAGTCGCTATACCGACTGAGCTACCGGGCCCACCGTAGATAGATGTGGGAGTTATTTTAAATTTGGCATGATATGACTTCCCGTAGAGATGACGATGATAATAATGACGATGATAAAGGCGGCAGCGCTGAAGACAAGGGAAGGTGGAGAATAACAGCAGAAGAAAAGTTTGTGCCATGGAATATTATCACGTGAATTATGTGTAGAAAATTCTAGTAATACCATTTAATAATATTACGCATTCGCTGTCATATTTTTCCTGATTACATTTTTTATGTTAAACATAATTTATCTTATTAGAATATTCACAATGACGAGCTTAATCTCTACCAACTCGAGATAATTAATAAATTAGTATCTATTGATGGCGCATGTAAAGTTACAGCAATCCCAGAACATGCCTGGTCAGGTCACGAGGTCTCTAGGACGTCGAGGCTCCCAGAATGTCTGACAGCAGGTGGTAAGGTGGTCAGCTTTAAGCACCGGCCGCCTTTACCCCCAGGAATTTCTCCTGGTTCTCGATTTCTTTTAGAGGCTGAGTCAATCCCATTGTCATAGTGCGGCCGATAAGATTAAGTCGAAGAAAAGTCCCAATGAACCCATCTGGAATCGAACCCGCGAACTCAACCTGCGCCACCGCATACTCCCTTCCTACATTCGAGATCCGCCAATTCTAAACGTGACCCTTTTAGCAAATGAGGCGCTTTTTTGAATTAGTGAATATCCATTGAAAACAACCTTATAAATGTATTACAATTTTGAAATTATAAATGCACTGTAAGCTCAATAGCTGTCAAAGCTGCCCAAAATATGTCACAATATATTACAAATTAAGTCGGTAATAACGAAATATGAATTCAGGTATGCACGATAAAATCCAAAACAGCTTAAACAGGCGATATCTTCCTACTGCTGAGCAAATCACTTTCGAAACTGCCCTGCTCCTTGCAGGAACATCAACACTGACGTCACAACTATTCAAGGTACTGTAAGCGAAAATTTTCGGTAAAAGAAGAAATGTGCTGTTTGAGTCAATATTTGTGTAACCAGTAACCACTGTCAACATTTGTGTAACCAGTAACCACTGTCAATATTTGTGTAACCAGTAACCAGTCATTTGTGTAACCAGTAACCACTGTCCATATTTGTGTAACCAGTAACCACTGTCAACATTTGTGTAACCAGTAACCACTGTCAATATTTGTCTAACCAGTAACCACTGTCAACATTTGTGTAACCAGTAACTACTGCCAATATTTGTCTAACCAGTAACCACTGTCAATATTTGTGTAACCAGTAACCGCTGTCGATATTTTTTGGGTAACCATTAACCACTGTCAATATTTGTGTAACCAGTAACCACTGTCAACATTTTTGTAACCAGTAACCACTGTCAATATTTGTCTAACCAGTAACCACTGTCAATATTTGTGTAACCAGGAACCACTGTCAATATTTGTCTAACCAGTAACCACTGTCAATATTTGTATGACCAGTAACCACTGTCAATATTTGTCTAACCAGTAACTACCGCCAATATTTGTCTAACCGGTAACCGCTGTCAACATATGTGTAACCAGTAACCACTGTCAATATTTGTGTAACCAGTAACCGCTGTCAGTATTTGTGTAACCAGTAACCACTGTCAACATTTGTGTAACCAGTAACCACTGTCAATATTTGTCTGACCAGTAACCACTGTCAGTATTTGTCTAACCAGTAACTACCGCCAATATTTGTCTAACCGGTAACCGCTGTCAACATCTGTCTAACCAGTAACCACTGTCAATATTTGTGTAACCAATAACCACTGTCATCTAACCAGTAACTACTGTTAATATTTGTATAAACAGTAACCATTGTCAATATTTGTCTAACCAGTAACCACTGTCAATATTTGTGTAACCAGTAACCACTGTCAATATTCGTCTAACCAATAACCACTGTCAATATTTGTCTAACCAGTAACCACTGTCAATATATGTCTAACCAGTAACCACTGTGAATGATGATAAAAGCGTGGAAAAAGAAATACAAAGACGTACTTTGGCCGGCAATAGGACTTATATTGCTGCTATAAGTCTCTTCAGGAGTCGACTTTTATCGAGAGCTACTAAAACTATATAAGACATTAGTAAGACCGGTAGGGTCATATGGAGCGGAAGCATGGACGTTGACGAAGAAAGAACACGCTCCGATAATTTTTGAAAGGAAAATATTTAGAAGTATATGTGGTCCTAAATATGAAAACGGGGAATGGAAAAGTCGGACGAATCGAGAACTAGAATAGATGAGCAAATGAGAAAATATAGTAAAATGCAAAAAAGGGCAAAGGACAAGCTGGTTAGGTCACCTAGACAGAGAATGGAGGAGGATAGGATGCCCAGAAAGAAGAACTGGAAGGAATGAGAAGAAGGGAAACATCCAGGAAAAGATGGAAAGAGGAAGCAGAAAGAGATCTTCAAGTTCTGAAAGTGGGAAGATGGAGAGAGTTGGTGGCAGATAGGAAAAAATGGAAGGGCATTGTTCGACAGGCCAAAGCCCACAGTGAGCTGTAGTGCCAATGGAAGAAGAAGAAGGGGAAGAAGTAACCACTGTGAATAATTTAAGTGACCAAGTACTGAGCAATCGATGGTGAACAGATGGTGATTGGCTTGTTTTCCGATGTCCCATATTCGAATGGTGATTGATGACGACACTTGATCACACACACAGTTGAACACTAAACACGCACTGAAGGTGTTTCGTCTGTAATATAATGCTGCTATTATATGCAGCAGCAAACTCCGTGTTAATTAAGATGGAAACCCTAGCATTCCACGGTGCATTTTTTTTTATGTTTATTCTGGTTGTGCGAAGTAGTTTGTGAACTGCACGTGACTGAGACCTTTGTTCCGTTCTGTTATGACAAGTGCTTTCTCTTTAGGCATCAAGACATGAAAACAAGACAGGTGTTCCCATAGTTCATTTCTGTTGACGCAAAGAATCCACAACCAGTCGTGAAGTTCCAAGTCGGAAATTTTGGGCCGTCTTGAACCGCGCGCGATATGCTGCCTTGATCGTTACGTGTATTTTGTGAGTAATCAGGATTCTACGGCAGGAAAATATACATTATTTGTCTTTGTTGTTTTGAAATTTAAAGCAAGAATTGTGTTCAAATATGATCTAAGCACAGACTTTACCGTTCTCATTCCGTCAACAAGACAGCATTCATTACAGCTAGAATTGTATTAGAAGAAGCTAAAAATAGCATAAGTATATAGTGTGTATGGAGACATGTTTATACGTAACATATAGATTACATACACACATACATAGACACAGACATATATAATACATATATAAATACACTCATACATACATACACACACATACATACATACATACACACACACACACATACATACATACACACATACATATATACATACACTCATACATACATACATACATACACACATACATATATATATACATAACTCATACATACATAAACACACATACATACATACATTACATACACACACACACACACAATACATACACACATATATACATACATACATACATACTTACATTACATACATACATATATTACATACATATATTACAAACATACATACACACATACATACATACATACATACATACATACATACATAGACGCAGCTAGCGACAAAGATATTCCAGTCGTCTTCGACAGAATTCCAAAGACCACCCTATACAGTGAACGCGAAGAAGAAGCCACACTTAAATGGCAAGAAGAATGGGAACGGTGTAATAAGGCTGCCGTAACTAAACAGTTCTTCCCAAACGTACGGGACAGGATTCACCGCCGAATAACAATAAACCCGAACTTCACGGCACTAGTA
>Ga0131853_10012641_pt1 | contig 15474 bp, 9 predicted proteins | sample TergutLab28metaG_FD_92764 | JGI IMG/M metagenome (GOLD analysis project Ga0131853, IMG submission 92764) | Labiotermes labralis P1 segment gut microbial communities from Petit-Saut dam, French Guiana - Lab288 P1 (version 2) (version 2) | ecosystem: Host-associated > Arthropoda: Insects >...
ACCTTTTTCTCACACATTTTAAAATCCTTATTCACGCTGAGCAAACCATAAATGTCATCTGTGTGTGAAATACAACAGTTTAAATATTAAAGCACTCAATAAAGAAGGTAAAAGGTGTAAAAGGCGAAGCACTCCCATCACAGGCCTGGACAGGCCCTGAGGGTTCCAGGAGGTTGAGGCTACCAGATTTCATGACAATCGGCAAATGAAGGTGGTAAGGTTGTCAGCCCTACGCACCGGCCGCCTTTACCCACCAGGAAATATTGCCGTTACTCATTTTTGTTAAAAAGTAATTTGATACTGTATAATTGTACCATCAACCAAATTGGATACATTTTTACCGAAGTTAGTTGAATATTTGTTTGTTACTCTTATATAGACTTCAAGCCCTCATGTCCATTATCATGTTTCTCTTTGTTTGTTTGTTTGTTTCTTTCTTTCTTTAACTCCATAGCACTCTCCATGTTAGTAAAACTAGTGCTGAATTTTTATGCTTTTTGCCAGTCACTCTAGAAGAAAATAAGGACCATTACGAAGCTCTCAAGTAGGCCACATTATGGAGGAGTGTTATGCGTCAGACACTGAATGTATTGTTATGTAAGCCGGGATAGCGTAGTCAGTATATTGACTGAACTACAGGCTGGACATTTCGCGCTTCGGATCTTTGCAGGGTCAAGAAATTTGTCTTGTCTTCAATATGTCCCAACAGCTCTTGGGACCACCCAGCCTCCTTTTAAAAGGTTGTGGTGACTTCTTCCGCGGAGCTAAATCGGTCCACTCATGGAGGTGACCTCTCACTTCCATTTAGTGCCGCGGTTAAAAATGAGTGGAAGTACACCTCCACTTCCCATATGTGCTGTTATAGCATGTTTAGGGATAACTTTATATATTTTTTTAATAATAGTCATGTAGCTAGTGGAAGGAAATATTTACCCCTTTTCGCCCCAGTACCACAAAATGAATTCTTTTTTAGCCAAATCAAATCAATTCAAATCCTATCCTTCATATTTGACCGATGTTTCTTTCCAGGATTTTTTTTTTTGTTTTTTTGATCTTAACATAGGTCTATCCCCCCATAATATGTATAATCCACTGCTATCTAAAAGCCACTTTTATCTCACACGATTTGCACAAGGTTAAGTCCTACTTAGGTTATGCTTCGCTAATTAGTTTTCTGTTGTTTTTGTTAAACTTCACGCACAGACGCCTCTAATGATTCAAGTTTTAAAATCTCGTATACATTTTTCGTTCCATATGTATTCCCAAAATACATCCCTGTGTGATACTTTGGAACATTCTAGTGTTTCACAGTGAAAGATTTTTCCCCGACGTCCAATTCAAAACGTGAAGGCAACTTCATTTCGGCCTTCCACGACAACGTATTCGGTATGGTCGCTGCTATTCTCATTACATGCAGAACTTAGTAACAAAAATAGTTTATTATTTTTAGTCATACTTGTATAACCTTATTAACCAATCTCGTTAACCTTAAATGTAATATCTATTACACAGATATAGGCACATATAAATACAAAATTCTTCTGATTGACTACCACCAATTTTACAATAAGCTAATATTGACAATACTGAAGATACTTCGTCAAGAAAAACTTCATCTCCGTTTCTTAATAAGAAAGAATCTCAACCACTGTGTACTCCCTTAACCACCCCGTCAATTTTACTTTATTTGTTTTAAATGCTTTATTAATGCTTTTTAATGCTTGTTGTGTGAAAATATCACATTTGAATTTTAACCTTAAGTTTTTATATAACATAACACAATTATTTTAACTTATACTTGCTATACGAGATCTCGTAAATTGAAAGCATTATCAGTTGTATAATCCACCTACTCCAAGCTCAGCCCGAAGATGACCTTACAATTGGGCCGAAACATGTAGCTATCATAACCTAATATAATCTAATAAAATATAAAGTTGTGTATGACTGTATTATATATTTTTTATATTATATTTTATTCATACTTGTATACAGTTAACAGCAAAGAAGTGTTTGCGAGTTCAGATACTTGACAGTGATTTCCCAGCGGGCTTTAATTAGTAGCACATGACTAACTTTGAAATCAGTAACTCTTTGCGTGGACCTTGTTCCTTTGTCTTTAGGTTTAATTAAGCCATTTTGTGCGATAATTAACCGTTCCTCCAATGACATTTTGTACACCACTTGGGCAAATTGATTTACTTGCCACATGAAAAATCTGTAATAAGCCTATCAACACTCGTATAAAATTATACGTTTTTGTCCACTATTTTTTGTGGCTTGGGTTGTTTGAATAGGGTTATCGACAGTTGACGCTTAAGAATTTGTGGTAGAAATAAAGCAGGAAGTGAAGATGAATTGGCTCTCTCTTATGCTGGAAAATATAGGGTTTTCTAAACATTATGCTTGTTATAAATAACATTATGCCTTTTTGTTTAAATTTAGGACTTGGTGAAAATGCTTCATAAAGCTTACGATTGATATACTTCTCTTTGATAAAAGAGACCACTTGGATATGTTCCCAAAGTCCGCTACTCTCGTGTCTGTGAAGCTGGTGCCAACATAAATAAATGCTATGTGTATGACTGGTGATGTCTGCAGTGAATGTAGTATATTTAACGGTGCCTTTTTGGTTTTTACTGGCGAGATTGAAACACACGAGTAAATCGCTGTTCTCATACAAACACACTTGCAGCAGAACTTGCCTAAAAGGAAAACTGATGTTTGTGCTTCAGTGAAGAAGTTGAGGCATTACAGAACAGGTCGTAGAAATATTATTGGCGGCTAGTTGGGATTTTATGAGTGCTTTTTAACAAAACGTTCCTTCTTTTTATAATACTTCTAAACTGTAAGGTTTCTTGTCACATTCTTGGCATTCCTCTTCTTTATGCCTAATGGTTTTCTTTTTATTTGGTGTTCTTAATTTGTTATGTAACATAAATTCACAATTGAAGGCAGAAATGAAGAATTACCAAGATAAATTACGTATACATTTTGGAGACATGGCCGGAGCGGGTAGCAGAAGAAGTCAGGGAGAAAGACGGAACGATGAATCACGAATGAAGCTGGAATGGCAGGGAAATACTTTGAGAAAAGATTGAGAATTATGAAAAGGATATTGTTAGGGGACATATTTTAAAAGAACTTAAGAGACACCTGCAGCATTTCAGCAATAAAAACGATTTCAAAAAGGGCAAAGAAATATTTACGGAAGTTCGCAGAAGGGTTAAAGAAGTGTATGTAGGATTTTTGGGCTTAGAACTTGGTGTCTCAGATTGGAGGAAATACATATTCTAGAGATATCTGAGAACTGAGTGCTGCGGAGATTATATGCAACTGAAAGGTAGGAACAGGGTGCTGGAGAGAACTGCGTAACGAGAAATTTCAAAATTTCTCCTCCTTGCGAAGTACTATTAAGACATTTCAATCAAGGGGTATGAAATGATGGAGAAGGTGGCAGGCATGGAATGGATAATTCATACAATTCTTTTGACTGAAAATTTGAAGAAAGGGGCCATATAGAAGATAGAGGTGTAGATGATATGATATTAAAAAGGATTTTAGAAACAGAGTGGATAGTCCTGGAACAGATTTCTTTGGGTGTCGGGACAAAGATTAGTGGGTGGTTGTTTTGGAAGTAAAATACGGGAATTTTCTTTCCTAGCTAGAGAAATATTAGCTTATCCAGAAAGATACTGATTCTTGGATTTTATTAATTATTTATATAGAATTTGACCTAAAAGGCATTAGAAGGATCACTGAAGTTGTAGCCATACAGAAGTTTTATAAGAAAATCGCTTGTAATAATGATTGAAGAATTATGTGCAGAATTTATGTGGAGAAAAATTGATGAAGGAGGATGAACGAAGTGTGTATAGAAATCAGATGAAAATCCCGGCAAATTAGAAATAAATAGATAAGTAAATGCATGGATAGATAGAAAATTTCATTGCAGATGGGGCTATTTACAAAATTTTAGTAGGGAAGCCCCATCTGGAAAGAGAAACTTCTAATTCTTAGAAAAAGAGGAAAGAGAATGTTAAAATGACTGTGAAGGAGAAGGTGCTGTTGCTTGCCTTACCCTAAGCCACGAATGTACATGAACTAAGCACGCGGTAAAAGTCTTCATGAATACAGCGTCTCAAGAGAAGAACCAGAGAATTCGTATTCCGTAACGTAATAACAAATTGCAGTGTTTACAATGGGGAATTTAGGATAAGGATTGTTGTACCATGCTGTAGTAAATCTAACGTACACAAAAGCCAGGCTGACGACTTCAACAAACATTTTGAGAATGGCGCAGATATCTTCATTACAAATCCCTATTATGAGCGACACGTAAATTAAACCTTGAGACAGATTTGCTTTTGAAAGTGTACGAGCGCTACACATTTAGTCTTCCAGCAGATCGGACTGTAAGACTGGCTCAAGGAAACTGCATTGTTTCAGACTTGACCGACACTAAGGTTAAACATTCTAACTATTCTTACAGCATTAGGCCGTACTCTTTCTGATGGCTCGAGTGAAGGGGACGTATGTCGAAATTCAATTCACGACTTGAAAAAATATATGTTTCTGTGTCGTAAAATTCTGTGTAGGTAGAGAAATTGAGACGGAACCCGGCCCCTGCCCAAAGAGTCCTATTAGATGTCTGAAAAAATCATAGTTTAAGAATCCTGTATTGGGATAGACCACAGGATAAGCTAAGGCAGATATTGATAAATATTCAATGTGTAAGATATGGCAGATTTCTTTTTTATTGCCCTTATGTGTAAAAATGCCGGTCCCAGTGGCCGCGCGGTCTAACGCGTAGGTCTACGGCCGCTCGCCTGCTGAGATTGTGGGCTCGAATCCCACCGGGACATGGATGTCTGTCTGTTGTGAGTGTTGTGTGTTGTCCGGTAGAGGTCTCTGCGACTCATTGATCACGCGTCCAGAGGAATCCTACAGACTGTGACGCGTCGTTGTGTGTGATCTAGAAACCTCAAGAATGAGGAGGTCATGGCTCGCTTTGGGCCGCAGCGCCACAGGAAAAAAAAGTGTAAAAATATTTAATTTGCTTTGAAGTTACCGTAAATATGTTCCTAACCTGCTTATGGAACTTCAGTAAATTCAGTGCAGAAGCTGTAGAACGTAGTGGAGGCAATCGTGCTTGGTTGTCCGTCTATTCGGAAACTATGTAGGAAATCTTCCGTTACACTTTGTGTAAAGGGATAGAACTTTTATAATGTTACCGGACGAATTTAACTCTGTTTCATATCCATAAAAGTTACGTCTTTCACCATTACGAGAAATTTAAAACGAAAAATATATTTTTTTTTTGCTGAAAATGTCACAGTATGCAGAATTGATGCATTACGTCATCCGTCATCCATGTACTATTTAAAATTTCGTGTTTTGAATGCCATTTTGTACGGTGAATATTTCATGAAATTTAAGAGAAACTAATTGAAGACTTTACTGGTCTGCGGGTGTACATGTGTGTGTGTGTGTGTGTGTGCGCCTGCAGGTGTAATGCAAATATTTTTCAGGCACTCTATTTGTAACCACTGCGGATGTTACCATAAGCCAACGAGTTAAACAAAATAACAAGAAGAACATTCGTAACAACATTAGCGTGCACCGTTGCTCTCTTCATTATCAGAGAGCAATTTGATATACATGGGCATCTCATGTTACTGTGACATTTATGCGAAGCGTGTAAAGGTATTATTATTATTAATTAATATTATAACTGTTATTGCATATTAATATATTTATAATCAACTCTGTCTTTGCATCCTACAAGTGTGCCTGTTGTCATCTCTTCTGAATGCATAAAGATTATAGGAAAAACTATAAATAACGTATTTGAAAAATTATTTATACGGTAGGCAACATCACGAGAGTTACAGAATGTGCAATAGGAAGAGGGGCGCAGTTACGACATGCTTTAAAGTATCACAATAACCTGAACGGTGTGAAAAAAACCCTTAAACCCTTGGTCGTAATACCAGTAGTCTCGGCTAAGAATCTGTACCATAGATTGAAGAATTTATTCGATAGTAGTTTCGAATCCAAAAGTCGATTCACACGTCGACTTTATGATTTACATGAGATAAATTAAACTTGCAGGTATTTGATATTGGCTAAATGTAACTGTCATAGTTGCGATTTGTTCTCATGAAAATAGTACATCTGTGTATGATCTATGACATCGAAAACCGGGAGCGCTACTCCAGTACAGGCAGATCGTAACCCTTAAACTCTCAGAGGTTAATACAGGGCTTTTCATAATGTTCTCCGTGATTGCAAACATTTATAATAAGAAAACCAAAGGACCTACCTCAATGGAATTGTTCATAGCCGCAGCAAACTGAAAAAAGTTTTTCTTGACAACTAGAGATGTTCGATGTGTGCACCATGAGTGACACGGCACACATCGATACGATATTCAAGTTCTTGCCACACACGCGTCAATATGGGTGCATCGATATTCTTCACTGCTGCAATGATCTGTGCCTTTAGTTCAGCGAGGTAACGTGGCAATGGTACTTTGCGTACTTTGCACGAAATGCACGTTGCACAGTAACCACAGACTTAACTCGTGTGATATTCCTACACACAAAACGACTTCTCCCCCGGAACGGCCATTTTCTCACAGCATACACTCGCATCTCCTAGCGGCAGAAATGTAAACTACGATGAAGAACAACTTACTGGGAAAAAATTTTTGAGTTGTTCCTTCCAACTGTACAGGTTTCGTAAATACGTGTCCTACGGTTTTCCTATAATAAATTTTTGTAATCCTGGAGTACATTATGAAACACCGTGTATTTATACGCCTGGTTTAAATCTGAAATGTTTGCGTTTTGCGACGAGTTGTATTTATGTATTCCGGGTAATTACTCAAATAAACGGCCGTTACTTCCCTCATCGGCATAAAATGATTCATTTTCTTAACGGGGACTCTTTTCTTGGAGGCAAGATGTGAAGTTTAATATAGAATGTAGTTTTCAACGCATCAATGAAAATCGGGGATAAGAAGTCGTAACAAGAGAATCTGTCTCGCAGCATTTCGCAGTGTACATTATGTACCATAAACATTGCGCATGCGCAGGCTGCACTATCGCGAAAGAGACGTAAGTGCTTGCAGTACATTGAAGCTTGAAACCCCTCTGTCCTAATATATTGCTAATGAGGCACTCGAATATAACGAGGACAGAGAATTGGCTAAGGAGGAGGGTTTATTAAACAAGTATAAGGATTTCACTTCTGTTGGAAATTGAATGCAGGTTGTGAAGGGGCGCTTTATGCCTGCGGTTAAATGGGAGAAAAACTCAGAGAGGTACTTGCGGCTAAGTGGTGTAGCATTTTCCATCTTGATGTTTAATTGACCGATCAATTGGGTGTTATCAAAGGCCTGGTTGTTCGTTCCTTACTCCAGTTTGTAGTAACACAAAATTTTAAAAGCCATTGCTTGTAGAAATGAGGGGAACGTTACTGCAATGTGGATAAAGTATGCGCACTTCGGTGTGCCGGATATTAATTTGTACATAGCGTTTGGCAAAATCATGAAAGTTAGCAGCGACATTTGGTGAAACTACGCATTTCAAGTTTCTATTTAACAGGGTTTATGTACTTTTATTTGAGGACTGACCTCTATATCAATACCGAGGGAAACCACATATCATTAAATTCCCTGTTCATACAAAGTTCCTTGAATTATAAGACCTCCACAAAAATAAAAGCACAATTGAAACAGGAACGAATGTAATCAGTGTTATTTGTATTCGCCTCAGCAGTATTTTAAGATAATTTTTCTCTTCTTGTGCTGTTTTAATTTAACACAGGAAAGCCTTCTTTCAGATTTATATTTAACGCCGTATGCAAGAACGCCAGCAGGATATTGTACAATGTGTTGCGCATCAGCTCTGTGTAAAGTGACCAGAATTTTTTAAAGATAATTATTGCTGCGCAAGACAGTGACATAGCCGTTATTGAATTAAAATCTTTAAGTAATCCGTAGACTAAAACTGCAGGAACTCTGTGAAACCTGGTTTTGTTTTTGTAGGTTTTTTGTTTTATGTTAAATTATGAAATGTCAAACTCGCAAGGTGTTTTAAGTGCAGTATCTTGCACCTCGCTCCCTGCACCTTTTGCCAGCCTGTGTTATTTGCTGGTAACTGCCGAATATGGCACAGTGATATTTTGGCGTTTATGAAAACACACTTCTTGCCCTCTGTATCAGCGTACCTTATATGTGCTTATCCTATTGTTTTTAAAATTAATTTAAACTTTCAGACACCCGAAGAAATAAATTCTAAAACATACGAAGTTCGAAATAACACACTTTTACATTTATGATTGGGGGGACCGTGGTAGCACAATGGTTAAGGTGCTGTGCCACAAATCGGAAGGTCGCTGGTTCGATCCCAGCGGGTGTCATTGAATTTTTCATTGACATAAAATCCTATAGTCTACCCAGCCTCTAACAAAAATGAGTACCAGCAGCATTTTCTGGTGGTAAAGGCGGCCGGTGTCTAAGGCTGACGACCTTGACACCATCCTGTACCGTTGTCATGAAATCAGGGAACCTTAACTTCTTGGAAACCTCTGGGCCACTCCGGGCCTGTAATGGGACTGCTTTACCTTTTTACAGCTACGATTATTATTGTTGTTCCTATCTGCTATAGACTTCACGACACATTCGTCCTGTTCATCTCCGCGAAGTAGAGCTTCTCTCTAGAAACCGTTAGTGAAGAAGGTCGCTGCTTTTATGGAACACGAACTTTCCGTATGGTCACATAGAATTAACTTATGTAAAAAGCCATGTGTGTAATGTAAAGCATCATTAAATACAGTTACCTTGCCCGCAGTACTTGTTCCGACCATTAACAACAACCATCATTAGGTAATCTCATACTCCAAGTGCCACAGAACTTCTGGGATTTTATGCCGTGCCGATTGACAAATGGCTATTGAAGTTCAGAAAAGTCGCAGTGCTATCATCTTCTGAGTGGAGAGCTGGTTACCTGACCGTCAAGTTAACGTTCTACAATGCTTTGGAACTTCGGTAAAAAGTACCATTCTGCAATTTGAAATATTTCACAAGATTTGAACCTTGCAACACGACTGTGAGAACCTTAAAGTTCGCGTCACCGAATTTCACTCAATTACACTGCTTCTTTACTTTCATGAAGGATCCTTTGGGAAAGTTTGGAAATTGACAGAATTTTTTACTTTATATATAATAATATAAGCTTTCCCAACTCAGGGTAATTAAATTCTGATGCTAATACATTGTATTCCATTCGTTATCTTTTACTTAAATGTCAACAGAATATACCCTGGATTAATTTTATTTATATCAAGTTACTATTTCCTTCAAAGTCAGAAATATATTTTATGTTAAAATCTGACACTAGGCGTTCAATCAATTAGTTATTTTTCTAGAAGTATTAAAAAATAATTTTGTAATTGTCCGCAGATTTATTTTTATCTCAGCTGTAGAAATTGTAAGATGACGTAATATTGAAGTTACTCAAAAATATATACATCTGTGATGTACCTGTTTTGTAATTATGTGCTAAGATTCCTGACATTTTTCTACATCTCATCTTCTTCTTTCCCTTTATTTATCTTCTTCCTCTTCTAATCTTTCCTTGCACATTTTCTTTCAACTATTTCCTTTACCGCTTCACTGCAAACGATGTGAATTGCCATCTACTTAGTGAAGCACGTACAACGCCCATTCATTAGTTACTTTTGGATCTTAAGTGTATGGAGTGAAGCCTTTAGATTCTGTAAACTTTTGCTCGCTTGTGGCTTTCTCTCATCTACGTAATTTGTAATTTTTACCTACTCCATTTTATTTCATTTTCTGTGTAGTTTTATACTACCACTCGGCTTGCGTGTGGCATTTCGCTTGGTTAAGCTCCATTACGTAAGCTGTTACAGTTTGATGTCCCTCCATAACTGCCTTCTCTCAACGTTGTACCAAAACATATAAATTTATGTTTGAACGGCTTGCGGGTGCCAGAGTTGTGTTGCGATCTTAGAATTATTTATACGACTTTATGAATTCATTTCTTTGTTGTCTGTTTTATTCTTAAGCACCTTTACTAATACTGCATACAGTCAAACCCCCCGCACCGCTGTTTTTTTTCAGTACAATTTGTGGCATTACATATAACTTCTGTACGTCAGGGAATTTATGCTCACATGATTTTGTGGGGGCTATTTGAGGGTGGCGCTATACGGGAATTGACTGTAATATTCCTCTCTTATAATCACCCAGTGTCCTTCATTGCCATTTGTAGTATCTTGAACGCATCTTCGGTTTTCTTGCGTGTGTGTCGAATGTCTGGAAACTGCTGTGCAACTTCTTGAGTTACGTATAATTTTTGTTGTTGTCGTTGTTGTCGTTGTTGTTGTTGCTGCTGCTGTTGCTTTTCTGTTTCCTTTAAATCTGGCTGTTGAGTTTGTGTCTGTCTGTCCGTTGTGATTCAGAGGGACGTTATGGCAGTATTAACCCCGTGCACAAAATACCGCCACTGGCACATATGCCGAGGGAGTTGAATATAGTCCTCTTTATCACTGCCTCTGTCTTTAAAATTAATTTTAGTGTTCCCACCGTTTAAGAAAGTGTCTTCCAAGTGATTTCTACCTTTCAGATTCTGCGACCAAATTTTAATGTATTACATAGCTGCTGTTTGTGCTACATGTTTGAAATGTAGATTTGCAGACAGATAACGGCAAAACACGGCATTCTGAACTAAATTGTAAAAATACGGTCTCGAATTGAATTTTGTCTCAATTTATTTGCGAACGTGGAGCAATTTAACAGTCATGTCTTATTCTCAAGAAAGTAGCACAATTTATTAGTATACAGGTGTATTCTGATGGTTTTCACATAGTTAAGAAGTCGTTCTTTATGCAGATAATGATGTAAACACTTACAGTTTAGGAAGTTTGTGAATATATGCTTTTGGCTATCACCAAAACATAACACCTGAAGTACATCTGAGGATTTCAACCTAAGAGATCTTCTATTGATCACACTTCCTGCATTCTTCAAATGCTTGAGAAAAACAGGAACAAACTGAGACAGCATATCGTTTCGAACAGCCTATGATTCCTTGAGGAGTGAGTTTATCTTTAACATTCTTCTAGGGTTTAGTTTAGTCATAGAATTCGTTAGGATAATTAAAATGCGTTCAATTGGAATGTATAATGAAGACCAGATAGCCAGACATTTGTTTGCTTGGTCCACAAGTAGGCCTGACACAATGAAAACTATTGCATATTCAGACTTAACAGAACGTAAGAAAAAATTACAGCATGGGGATAGCTTATAAATCCTTTGAAACCGTCGTAAAATTTATGCGCGTGGGAATTACATGAATGGGAACCACGTAGACGAAGTTAAGGGCAGATTAAATTCTAGAAACGCCTGCTAAATTTCGACGAGAATATTTTTTCCTGGCGGTGATTATTTAAGAATATATGATTGAAATGTACCGAACTATAATGTTGCCTCTTTATTTGTGTGGGCGTGAAACTTGGTCTCTCACGTGAAAAGAACAGAGGCTGAGGAAGACGGTGGGCGTAAGATGGATTAAGTAACAAGAGGCTGAAGAAAATTACTTAACAGGAGCTTCATGATTTGTGATTCTGAACAAATATTCATTCACCACCATCTAGTGTCAAGATTAAGAATGAGTGGATCTGTACCGCCACTCCCCCTACGTACTTTTGTGACATTTGTGGGGACAACTTGACAAAATATTGTTAGAATGAGCAAATGAAGGGCGATGAGTTGGGTGGGGCATGTGGAACATGTGGCGTAGAAGAGAAATACCTATCGTGGAGAAACGTGAAGAAAAGCGATCACTTGGAATACTTAGGCGTAAGTTTAGGAATAATATTTGTAGCGATCTTGCAGGAAGAGACTTCTCAGGAATGATTCTTCTTCATGCGTTGGTGTATATTTTGTACCTACTTAACGCCAAAAAATTGCAGGCCCATATTTTTCTAATTTTAAATATAAATGCCACTGTCTTTTCGATTTGAAACAGAGACATAAAAAATCTCTAGAAATATTTTTATAAAATCTCCATGATTTCTTGGCAATTAACCAACTAAATTCACAAATTCTTGTTTTATAACAAGATTTATTATATGCTTCTACATGTTTCGAGCACCATGTGGTGCTCGAAACATGTAGTAGCATCACACTTGTATGTGTGATGATACCAGATGCTGTATAATACAATTTTGACCTCCTGATGATGAGCACATAGTGCTCGATACATGTAGAGGCATATAATAAATCTTCTTATAAAACAAGAATTTGTGCGTTAAGTTGTTTAATTACCAAGATTATACTCAGATGCACGGTCAGCAGAACATAAAAACTCCATGATTTGTTTTTGTATGTAGAAATATGAGAAATATCACGCTGAATATCAGTCTGTCATGAACAGTACAGCATCGTCTGCTGATAGAATGGTCTATAATCAGGTTATGTGTCTTAATCCTAAATTACAAACGTGTGGTCATAATTATTAATTCCCTGAAATTTCTGATTCAAATGTCACATTAAGTATCTGGTTGTAAACTTCACGTGCCGAACTTTATGTCCTCCAAAACAATTACGTTTGGCGTTATTAACACTGTGTTTGAGCAGTAGATAGTAATAAAAGCGGGGTTTCTTGCTTTCATTTTCTTCAGCAGTCTGTTCATTAGCCATCTGTCGTTAAAGGATAAGAGCGAGTGGGAGGCAGTGGGGAAGTATTACTTCTGCGATTTGCAACATGCCGAGTTGTATTACGCTTGCTCTCAGGAGAAAGGTTCTTATCTCGCTTGGAAGAGACGACACTGGTAATGCTGTGATTTGTTTTGTACCCTTCTTGAGGTGGAGCATGGGCGGGAGAGTACAAGCCCTACTAACAGAACAGACATAGGAAGTGCAGCAAACTGTACAGCACAGTAGAATTTCACATACATATCAGAGAAGTCTGCTGCCCTACATTTTTTTGATTGTACGAATTTTTTAAACTTTAAGATGAAGACAGAAACTTCTCGGCAATTATTGGTAAATTTATGTCTCTGTACACAGTGTGAAGTAGCAGAAGACGTCAAATTCCCCACTTGTTTGGTGTTTCTGTATGACTTTTATTAGGTTAGTGCCTGGAATTAGACGGCAAGGAATATACACTAATTATTTAAAATGCTTTTCTTATGGCAAAACAACTTGAAATGTCTATTCCTTGATTGGCCTGGTTTTAGAAACGAATGCCGCACTCATCTATTTTTACCTAACTAATTTTATTTGATTTGTGCTATATTTATGGAAAGTAAAATTATGTATTAAAACTTAATTTATTTTTTTCTAAATGCCTTCTTATACCTCATTGTCATAAGCTAATAATTTCTATGCTGAAAGCAGGCATGGCGGAGTAGGTCTTTAAGCAGAACATTTTTGTATAGAAATTGTTAAGACCACTGCAAAACCAGTTAAAATATGTAATTCGAACCACGATGCCTGTGAACGCCAATGATGTACTCATGTAACAATAACCATGCTTTTATATGAGACCAGAATGTACTCTTGGCAGTAAAGGATGGAATCACTAAATATTATGGAAAGTACTGAATTGGCGGAAAATTTGTGTTTCAATTCCTTGGGATATTTTTATAAAAGGGGGCATTAGGTGGTAGTGTTGAATAAAACTGTGGACGTCGACATTTCTACATAATCCTTTTATAATATGATTAGGGAGAACTGCGGAGTTACGGGACCGGGCATGATCACGCAGAAGCTTTCTCTCTTCTTCACTTCCTCTCTCCACATTCTTTCTCTTCATGCAAATATTTTAAACCCACTCTCAATGCTCCATCCGTTCTTAACTGTTCCTGTAACCGTGCTTTGCATTTACACCATACTGACCTAAAACTATTTCCATTTATTGCAAAAACATAAAACTAGCGAGCTAATTTTTATTCGTTGCTTATTTAACCACATCTAGCCAGTACAGTGTTAATTTAAAATTTAATGACAGTCTATGGAAGAAAGTCTTGATTTATGAATGATATTAACTTTTTTCAAAGTTGTTTGTTTTTTTTCTGGGTAATTCCCCGGCGTCTGAATTTTATATTCCGACGTTTCGGAACACGTGGTCTGTTCCATATTCATAGACAGGTAGGTATGAAGTATTACCTCATACCTACTTGCCTATGAAGATGGAATAGAGTGTTCCGAAACGTCGGCATATAAAATTCAGACGCCGGGGAATTACCCAGAAGAAAACATACAACTTTCAGAACTCGACGAAAGTTTGAAATCAAGAATAACTTTTCTCAACGTCGTGAATAAAGATTACATTTTCTTTTTTGACTGCTGTAAAGATGGAGTCAGGAATAATCTCCTAAATGTCTTTAACGACTTATCAATTAAAACGGCTTCATATTCCGGAGGACTGTAATATTTATGCAGGATAACTTGTGGAAAGCGAAAATTGGCATCAGTGTGTGGAGGTACAGCCCAACATTTGTTATGTTTGATTGCAGGAAGCCACGCAAAATCCTTAGCGCAATAAGTGTTAGTGCCAAGGTTAGAAAGCGGGTCCTTAGGAACTGAAGTTACCCTAGTTGTGACTATAAATTTACACAATTCTTACTGGGTGTGGATGTTTGTTTCTTGAAGTCTACATTTTAATACTAAAATTTGTGTGCCTATATGTGAAAGTGTCTTCTGCTTTGTACCTCATACTCATCTGTAAGGGGAAGAGTCTTTACCGAGAATTTAATCTTAATTTTCCAATTAATAAATATATGTGAACTTGAGGGTTGTTTGACCGTGCATCTTCCTCATGAAATAAAGTGAAATGCCAACTTGATGCAACTAGGTAATCTTATGGATGTATTCTTAGCTCGACTGGTTTCAGGTACATACGCCCATCATCAGAAGCATTAGATGCTCCTGATGATGGGCGTATGTACCTGAAACCAGTCGAGCTAAGAATACATCCATAAGATTACCTAGTTGCATCAAGTTGGCATTTCATTTTATTTCAAATATATGTGCTATTAAGATATTTGTGCTTGTAAGTTTACTAGCAACATTTCCTTCATTTGAAGGTTTTCAGACAATCTGAAATGTCTGCACCGTATTCATGTCTGTAATAGGCTTGAGTAGAAAGTTGTACGTATAATTTGTGGATATATTTATGACCTATGTCTATAACAAATTTTGCATGTCTAACTGCAATGGTTCAGTAGTTATTGCTGTCAGACGGAACTCTAAATGTGGGTTTCGCGTGTCCTCACAGTGTTATTTTATGTTATTTAGAAAAACGAAGCCTTCATAAAAGTTGGGGACTTTTTTACTGAAGAGCTGCCTATTACCACACACACACCCACACACACACACACACACACACACACACACACACACACACACACACACACACACACAAGAAGGACCCTCAT
>Ga0131853_10012642_pt1 | contig 15473 bp, 9 predicted proteins | sample TergutLab28metaG_FD_92764 | JGI IMG/M metagenome (GOLD analysis project Ga0131853, IMG submission 92764) | Labiotermes labralis P1 segment gut microbial communities from Petit-Saut dam, French Guiana - Lab288 P1 (version 2) (version 2) | ecosystem: Host-associated > Arthropoda: Insects >...
ACCCGGAATCCTCAACGAGTCGACTAGCGACCGGCAGCGGTCCGTCAACGACTACGTGGACTACCTGATGCAGCACGATGTGAGCGCCGTCGGTGGGCATGTGCGGCGCCCGCAGTTCCTGCGCACCTGGCTGCGAGCCTACGCGGCAGCCACGAGCAGCACCGCTTCTCAGGAAGCGATCTCGATGGCCGTGGATCGCAATGCGATCCCGTCTCGCAAGACGATAAGCGAGTTTCGAGGCACCCTCGAGCGGCTGTGGCTGCTCGACCCGGTGCCGGCCTGGCAGCTCGGCGCGCCCCGCCTCAACCAGATGGGTCGCGCGCCGAAGCATCACCTGGCCGATCCGGCTCTCGCCGCTGCGCTCCTAGCCACCGACGCCACGAGGCTGCTGCGCGCCAGCGGACCCGGCGACTCGGACCCCGGCCTACGGAACCTGCACCACGGCCCGCTACTCGGGGCGCTCTTTGAGTCTCTGGTCACCCTGTCTGTTCGTTCCCTGGCTGAATCGCTCGGGCTTGAGGTGTCACACCTGCGGACTCATCGCGGACAGCGTGAAATCGATCTCATCGTACACTCCGCCGATGGCCGCGCAATCGGTTGCGAAGTGAAACTCTCACCTGCAATAGATGACCACGATGTCCGGCACCTCAACTGGCTGCACGATGAAATGGGAGACCTGCTCATCGACAGAATTGTCATCACCACCGGCGAGCACGCCTACCGCCGACCCGACGGAGTCGCCATAATTCCCCTCGCGTTGCTCGGACCCTAGTCTCGTGTGTTCGCGCGTGAGACTGGCCGTTGGGATGCGCTGCTAGAAGGCTTGGCGGCGCATCTGGCGCCAACTTCGGACAGCCAAGCAGGATCACCCTCGTCGGGGCAGGCCAACCAGTTGCGCAAAAACTCCACCCCGGGAAGTGCTGATGCAACCAGCGGGGCGACGTTGTTGTTATTCATCAATAATCCCGTGCGTTAGGACACATCGACTGCATACAATTCAGGAATGCCCGCTAAGACCCATATTCCCTCTCACGATAAGCGGTTGGTAACCAACGTTACTTCCCGGCGCCTGGGCTGGCGGCGGTTGTGGACACCGATGGCGTTGTGGGCGTTTGCGTTGCTGCTCGGCTCGGTGCTGCTGACCACAGCCGCGACCGTGACCATCGGCTGGATGGCCACCGAACCCACCACTCGGCATCTCTGGTATCTGGCGGCAACCGTACTCGGTGGGGCGCTGGCGGGCTATTTTGGCCAATTCGTATGGAATGCCGTGGTGCAGCGCGCCGAGGGGCGGCTGCGGGCCGACCTGCTGACGGCGGCACTTGAACAACCGGTGAAGGTACTCACCGAACAGCCCTCGGGGGAGATTCTCGACCGGGTGGATGATGACACCGATGCACTCGGCTACACCATCCGCTGGGTGATGTGGCAGGTGGCGAGGGTGCTGCTGGCGACGCCGCTGTTGGTGGTGGTCGCCGGAATCACCTGGTGGCCCGCCTGGATCGTCTTCCCCGCGCTGCTGACCGTACTGGTCCTGATTACTCGCCCACTGCTCGGCGAGATCGTCCGTCGCAAGGTAGCCGAGGAGGAGGCATGGTCAGCCCACGCCGCCGTCTTCGAGGAGGCGGTCTCCGCCCGCGATGACTTACGCACCTCGCTGGGTCAGCCCTTCGCCGTGCGGCGCCTGGCCGAACTAAGCGCAGCCATCCACCAAAGGGTCAAGGATTTGCTCGGCGTCGAAATCCGCTTGATGGCTCGCACTCGGGTGCTGCTGCTCGGCCTGCTCGCTGGCGTCACTATTGTCGGCGCCGCCATCACCTCCGGTGGTGGATTAGACATTGCGCAACTCATCACGCTGTCCCTGGTCACCGCCAACGTGGTAGCCATCGCCCAGGATCTCACCGATCACCTGCCCGGTATTCAAGAGGGCATCGGTGCCCTCACTCGAATCCGCGCCCTGTTGGATGCGCCAGCAGACCCGATAGGTGGCGAGGCGGTGCCGACCGGGGCAATCGACATCGAAGTGCATCACCTGGACTTCACCTTCGACGATGGCCAGGGGGAGTTCGCCCTGCGCGATGTGACGCTGGCGGTGCCAGCCGGGCAGGTCATCGCCCTGGTGGGCCGTTCGGGTTCTGGTAAGACAACCCTGGCCTCGATGCTGACCCGAGCGGTGGAGCCGCCGAACGGATCGATCCGCCTGGGCGGGATCGATGTGCGCGACCTTGACCTGCATGCCCTGCGAAACGCCGTGGGCATCGTGACCCAGCGCACGGAACTGCTGGCGGGCACGCTGCGGCAGAACGTGACCCTCTTCGCCGAGGTGGCCCCCGGCACGGTGGAGCGGGCCATCGCCGAACTGGGCCTGACCGAATGGGTGGCGGGTCTGCCCGATGGGCTGGAGACCCTGCTCGGCGCGGGTGGCACCAATCTCTCGGCGGGGGAGGAACAACTCGTCGCCTTCACACGGCTGCTCGTGCGCGACGTGCAGGTGGTGGTGCTTGACGAGGCCACCGCTCGCATGGATCCGCTAACCGAGGCGCGGGTGGTCGCCGCCGCGCAACGGCTGCTTAACGGGCGTACGGGCGTGCTGGTGGCACACCGCTTAAGCACTATTGAACGTGCCGACCTAGTGGCGGTACTTGACCACGGGCGGGTATCTCAGTTTGGTCCCCGTACCGAGTTGGCAACTCAGGTGGGTCCGTACCGCACCCTGCTTGATGCGGCAGCGGTGACGGGCAGCCTAGATGATGAGGCAGACGAGCCAGAGGTAGAAGCCGACGAGACTCTGGCGACCCCAGAATCAGCTGAGGTTGGCACCAAGCGGCGCCAGGGCGAGATCATCGAACGTCGGGCGCCACATCAAGGTGCGGGTCTGCTGCGGGCGGTGGCTCGGGCGCTCGGCGCCAATCCGCTTTGGGGTCTGCTCGGGACGACGGCCTTCACCATCTCGATGGTGCTTGCCCCGGCTGGCCCACTGGTCGGCTTCTTCTGGGCGCGCACCATCGTCAACATCGAGGCCGGAACCCCGGTGTTCTGGCTGCTGTTGGGTATGTCCGCAGCCTTGGCGGGTTCGGTCGTCACGGTGCTTTACGGCGTCTGGGGCGGAAGTCAATGGTGGAACCAGAACAACCTGCGCGTGCGCATGGCGGTATTGCGCGGCCAAACCGAGCAGCGCCGCCTGCCCGCTACGCCACCTGGCGAGGTGGTCGCCCGAGCAATGGATTCCGAGAGGCTGCTCGGATACGCCTACAGTTGCATCGACCTGCTGAGCGGATTTGTGGTGGTGGGCATAACCACCCTGCTGGGCGGCTCGTGGCTGGTTGGCGCTGTGCTGCTGGTGATCCTGGTGGCTTCGGCCGCCGCCTCCGTCCTCGGGCGCCCCATCGCTGGGCGGTCGGCCAAGGCCGCCGCCGATGCACGGGCCAACTTCGGCCGAGTGCTGGTCTCGGCGGTGACCGCCGCTCGCACGGTGAAGCTCTCGGCGCGCACCGAGCAGGTTCACGCTCACCTAATGACGGTAGATCAGCGGCGCATCAAGGCATCGGTGTTCGAGCATCGAGTGCGGGCGCTGCTCGGCGGCGCGACCAACATCCTGTGCAGCCTGGGCGCCGTACTCGCCTGGTTCCTGCTATATCAGGGCACCTGGAACCTGACCACCACGCTATTGGTATCCACCACGCTGGGAGGCTTCGGCTACTTCGGCTACGTGGCTGGCGCGGTAATCACCGAGGCGCCGGGGGCACGGGCCTGGCAGCGAGCCGCCCAGGAACTCACCGACGGCGCCGACCTATTCGCCTTGCCCAACGGGGTGTCGCTGGTGACCGGTGCGGCGCCAGCGCCTACGGCCACTCCATGCGACCACCTAGAGCAGCTAGAGCTGCGCAACCTGACGGTGGCCTTCGACGACGATGGGACGATTGGTGTCTCCAACGTAACGCTCACAGTGCGACGCGGGGAGCTGGTGCTGCTGGCGGGACAGGTAGGAAGCGGCAAGTCGGCGCTGCTGGCAACCCTCGCCGGGCTGATGTCATACACGGGTGAGGTGCGGTGGAATGGCACGCCGGTTGCCGACCCCGAAGCCTTCCTGCGACCGGGCCAGGTGGCGTATGTGGCCCAAGTGCCGCAGGTGCTATCCGGGACATTCGCCGAGAACATCGCTCTGGATCACGTTGATCGGGATCTGAGTAGACCGATTCGTGACGCTCGGCTAGAAGCCGATGTGGCCGAGGCCGGTGGCCTAGAGACGCGGGTGGGACATCGCGGGGCGAAGCTCTCCGGCGGGCAGGTGCAGCGCCTAGCGCTGGCCCGGGCACTAGCCGCAGACGCCGAGCTGCTGGTGGCCGACGATGTGTCGTCGGCCCTGGACGCGATCACCGAGGTAGAGCTTTGGGAAACGCTTCGCGCGCGGGGCACCACCGTGATCGGCTCAACCTCCAAGACCGCCGCCCTATCCCGCGCAGATCGCGTAGTGGTGCTGGCAGAAGGCGAGATCGCAGCCATTGGCCCCTGGGCCGAATTATCCGGGCAATGGGGACACCTGGCCGGATAACAGACCAGAGTCGCTTCGGTCAGCATTGGCGCAGCCAGAACTTTGCCACCGTTTGGTGACGTTATCTTGCAACAAGAGAAAAAAGTTGAGGAGATTCTGTGTTTTTCGCGCGATGATACGTGTCAGAGCAAGCGCTGTGCGCCAAGTTACGCGACATGTTTCTCTCTTCAGGCAGCGCTTCGTCATCGCGGGTTGTGAAATGGTTGTTGATGGCAAGTGCTGCTGAGCGCAGTGAATTAGAAGGGTAAGCAGTGGAAGACACCCCCGTGGTTTTGGTATCGGAAAGTCAGAGGCGCCGTAGGGCGCTGCTCTGGCTGGCTGGCGTCACCGCCGTGACGGTCGCCCTGGCGGGCGGCAGCACCTTCGCCCTGTGGTCGGCGAGCAGTGCTTCCCTGGCCGCCGGACGTATCTCAGGCGGGGACCTAGACATTCAAGTGCTGGGTGAACGCACCTTCTGGGACGTCTCATTTGACCGCGCAGACGGAATGGAGCGCATCATCTCGGGTGAGCCGTATTGGTGGTATCGGGATTGGTGGGGAGACAACGTTCTTCGCGGCCACCAGATCGACACCGCCGATTGGCGACTCATCCCCGGCGATGAGGTAGCAATGGTCCTGCCCGTAGAGATAACACTTTCGGGCGACAACATGCTCGCCTACGTGACCGTTGACATCGGTGATTACGAGTTCGACACGGACTTCCTGGAACTCTGGCTCCGTATCTATCAGGTGACGCGACCAGATTGGTCGGAAGACGCTTCAGATGTGGACCAGGGGGATCTTGACTGGTGGATGTTCATGTATCCCGACGTGACCTATCGGCAGCTCCCCATCCGAGGCATCAGTAGCCCCTATGGCTGGTGGCTTCAGGAGGTGTTCATGGAGATTCCACTATCGATGGTTGGTGACCTGCCGGTGATGTTCCTGACGCCCTGGGGCGTAGGGACGCCACCAACCTGGCTGGAGACCACGGTGGGGCGGTATGACGTGGTCAGGGTCATCTATGAGTGTGACCCCTACGAAACCGAGAATTGTTGGCAGTCCAGAAACCTGTTCAGATGGGAACTGGGCTGTGACGACGCCATGATGGATTGGTACTGGGATCCCGAGACCGAAGACTGGGGGATCAGAACAGGTTTGTTCGTCAGAGATGGCGACTGGGGGAATGTACAGGTGCCGACTCACTGCATAGACCCCTTCCGAAACCAGTTTTACTTCGTGATTCATGCCCGAAGCCTGCCCTTGGCCAAGCGCGGGCAAAATTGCGAGGAAGATCACACCGGAACCCGGTGTACCAACGACTACGATTACTGGGAAAATGTACGTCGTGGAGTTTCTGGCTGGTGGAATCACTGGCAGTACAATGAAGAAGCGAACGAATGGTTGCCCCCGGCGACTATCGGCCGAGATTACACTAACGCTCTTTCCTTGCTGCCGGATATCAACATTACGGTACAACAGATTCGGGTTAACCCGCCTATTAACTTCTCTCTCTTTGGCGAGTAATCCGCCCTAGCCCACGGAGGCGAGCAGAAGAGCGCGAGCATCGGCGGCGGTGACCACCGATCCAGTTACCAGCACACCCATGCTGACGCCTTCTGCATTTTGTGCCGCTGCCGCTTCTATGGCCGCCTCAAGCGCCACCGTGAGTGAATCCACTAGATGAAGCCGCTCTGCACCATAGCTGTTTAGGGCAAGGGTGCGCAGATCATCCGGCGGCAGGGAACGCTCCGAGGAGTTGCGGGTCAACACCACCTCAGCTAATACCGGTTCCAAGGCGGCGAGAATACCGGCGGCGTCCTTATCGGCCATCACGCTAACCACGCCGATAAAGCGCAGCGAGGGGAACGACTCTCGGAGGGCGGCGGTCAGCGCGGCAATTCCATGCGGGTTGTGGGCCACATCCACCAGTACCGGCGGTGCGGTACGCATCAGCTCCAGCCGCCCCGGGGAAGTCGCGGCGGCGAATCCCTTAGCCACTACGGCAGCATCGAGGGCCTTGCCCTCGCCGCCTAGTAGCGCCTCGACGGCACCCAACGCCAGCAGCGCGTTGTGTCCCATGTGTTCGCCAGGTAGAGGCAAGAAAATGCCGGGGTAGCAGCCCGTCGTAGTGCGTAGGTCTATCACCTGCCCGTCGGCAGTTAGCTTTCGCGAGATCAGCTCCAGTTCAACGCCCTCGCGTACCAAGCAGGCCCCGACCTCGCTCGCTCGCTGGGCCAAAGCGGTGGCCGCGTCGGCGGGCTGCTGGGAGATCACGGCGGTGGCACCGGGCTTGATGATCCCCGCTTTAGTGCGCGCAATCTTGGCGGTGGTGTTCCCAAGCCATTCCATGTGGTCCAGATCGATGGGGGTGACCACCGCCACCTCGCCGTCGGCCACGTTGGTGGCATCCCACTGGCCCCCCATGCCCACCTCAATCACGGCGACATCTACGGGAGCCTCGGCGAAGGCGACAAACGCCAGGAGAGTCAGCACCTCAAAGAAGCTCAGCCGCTGCTCGCCCGCCTGAGCGAACTCCCGGTCCGTGGCCTCGATACAAGGCGCGGCACGCCGGTAGGCCGCCATGAACTGGGTGGCAGACAGGGGCGTCCCCTCCACTTGGATTCGCTCGGTCACCGAGGTTAGGTGCGGTGAGGTAAACAGCCCCGTGCGCAGGCCATGCGCGCGCACCAGCGATTCGACCATACGGGCCGTGCTGGTCTTGCCATTAGTGCCGGTTAGGTGCACTACCCGGAAGGCGTGCTGCGGATTGCCCAACAGCTCGGCGGCTCGCCGCACTCGTTCCACCGAAGGAATGGTCGATGGGCCAGGAACGCGGCCAGTGATTTCGGCGAGTATCTCGGCCAGCGCGGCCTGGTCAGTTTCGCAATTCGTCACACTCGTCAGTCTACTGTCGCCGCCCTCTCCGGCGCAGTAGGGGCACCTGGCCGGGTAGGAGAAACGGCCCCCGCAACGCTGCGGGAGCCGTTTTCCGGTGTTACGCGATTACTTGGCGGTCAAGCCAGCCATCGTGATGTAGTTGAATGGCTGGTTGAAGTGCGGCATGAAGAAGATGTCCACCAGCGGCAGTTCGTTGATGGTCACGCCCTTGGCGATGGCCAGCGAGAACAGGTGAATCCCCAAGGACACGTCTCGGTGCGAGGCCAGCTGTGCGCCGATGATGCGGCGGGATTCGTTGTCGTAGACCACGCGCAGCTTGACCGTGTCATTGTCGGCCATGAACGCCGGCTTTTGTAGGTCTTCGACATCGCTAAAGCCCACATCGATGCCCTTTTCTTTGGCCTTCTCGACCGTCAGGCCGGTGGAGAACATCTTGTAGTCCCAGATGCAGATGCCGTTGGAGCCTTGCACCCCGGCCGATTGCAGCGGCGTGCCGCCAGCGTTGTGACCGGCGACGATGCCCGAGCGCACCGCGTTGGTGGCTAGCGCGATGTAGTCGGTGGCTCCGGTTGCGTTGTTGTACACGGTGGCACAGTCACCCGCCGCGAATACCTCGGGGCGGGAGGTCTGCTGATTCAAGTTCACCTTGAACGCGCCACCCTCGCCCAGTTCAAGCAGGCCGTTGGCCAGTTCGGTGTTGGGGCGGAAGCCCACCGAAAGCACAACCATCTCCACATTGAACTCGCCCTTGTCGGTGACAATGGCGCGCACGCGGCCTTCCTCGTCGCCCTTGATCTCCAGCAATTGCTCGCCGTAGTGCAGGTCCACGCCGCCGCCGCGCAGCGCCGCGTCAATGCCCGAGGTGAAATCCTTGTCAAAGTAGCCGGTTAGGCTCTGCCCCTGCACCTCGACGAGCATCGTGTTGCGGCCCCGACGCTTGGCAGCCTCGGCCATCTCCACGCCGATGTAACCGGCGCCGATCACGGCTACGGACTTAATGCGGGCGTCGCTCAGCTTTCGGTCGATCACCTGACCATCGTTGTAGGTCTTGACGAAGTGCACGCCATCAAGGTCGGTGCCGGGAATTGGCGGAGTGATCGGGCTTGAACCCGTAGCGAAGATCAGCGTGTCGTAGGTTTCTTCGATGACGCGACCTTCAATGGTGCGGGCGGTGACCACGCGGCGATCAAAATCGACGCCGGTGACGGTGGTCTGCATGTTCACCTGCGCTCCCTGGCTTTCGAGGGCTTCCTTCGACGAGTAGAACAGGCCGTCGGTGCCCGCAATCTGCTTGCCGATGTACAGCGCGGTGCCGCAGCCCAGGTACGAGGTGCGCTCGTTCGGATCGAAGATGACCACCTCGTGGCCGGGATAGTTGCCTAGCAGAGTGTTGGCGGCGGCAGTGCCCGCGTGGTTGACGCCGATGATGATGGTCTTGGCCATGTGAACTCCCTTGTGTGAAAGTGGATAGCAGGCTGAAGCTTACGCGCCTGAAGGTTTACGCGACGCTCCATGCGACGAAACGCGACTGGCGCACATCACTGGGGCCGTCACTGCCCGAAGATTGACCGGTCCACTTCCCACCATGCCCAAGAAAGGCTCCTGCGTGTCCAGCGAAACTCACGTTAGCAAACCGACTGGCTCCTGGTTCGAGCGGTTCTTCCGTCTCAAGGAGAACAACACCAACATCCGCACCGAGGTGATGGCCGGTGTCACCACCTTCTTTGCCACCGCCTTTACCATTTTGTCCATCCCCGGCATGATCGCCGGGGCCGCCCCCGATACCTTCGGACCCGTCGATACCCGCCTGGTCAGCGCCATCTTCATCGGCGCCACCCTGGCCGCCGCCTTCGGCACCTTCCTGAAGGCGTTCTACGCCAAGATTCCGTTCGTGCAGGCACCCGGCATGGGCATCGGCTCATACTTCGCGGTCACCGTGATGCCCGCGATGGCGTTGCTCGCGGCGGACGGTCGCGAACTAAGTCGCGCTCAGGCATACCAGATGGGTCTGGTGCTGGTGCTCATCGCCGGTGTGCTGTTCTTCCTTACCTCGTTTTGGGGCATCCGCGCCAAGATCATCGAGGGTATCCCCGCCAACATCAAGATCGCGATGGGTTCGGGCATCGGCCTGTTCATCACGTTCCTAGGCTTGCGTCAGGCGGGTATTGCTCGCCCTGCCGGTGGCACTTTCGTTACCCTGGTGAACTTCTCCAACTGGGAGGCGGACGCCGGCGGCGTGATTTGGGCGCGGGGCGCCGTCCTGGCCATCGTTGGTCTACTGATTATCGCTGCCTTGTCTGCGTGGAAGATCAAGGGCGCCATCCTGATCGGCATCGTCATCACGGCAGTCGCGGCCCATGTCACCGGCCATGCTGCTCGGCCCTATGGCGGCTTCAACATGGGGGAGCAGTGGGGCGACTTCTTCGAGCTGTCGTTCTTCCGCTTCGACTTCGGTGGCCTGTTCGCCGGTGGCGTCACGGGCGCCACCATCTCCACCCTTGTCGGCATGGTGCTGGTGTTCACCCTGGTGAATATGCTCGACGCTCTTGGCACCATCTTCGGCATCTCACACGCTGCGGGCATGGTGAACGAGGAGGGCGAGGTAAACCGGATGGAACAGGGTCTGACCGCCGACGCCGTCGGCACCGTCGCCTCCGGCGTGTTTGGCACCTCATCTACCACCACCGTCGTCTCGTCGGCCTCCGGCATCGGCGAGGGTGGCCGCACGGGCCTGACCTCGCTGACCACGGGTGTGCTGTTCGTGGTCGCGCTGCTTCTGGCACCGTTCGTGCCGTGGATTCCCGTTGTCGCCACGGCCCCGGCGCTGATCTTTGTGGGCTGCCTGATGATGGCCAACATCAAGAATGTCGATTTCACCTCGGACATTACCGAGGGCATCCCCGCATTCCTCACCATCGCGTTGATGCCGCTGACCTTCTCGATTGCCAACGGTATCGCCTTCGGGCTGGCCTCGTACATCGTGCTGAAGCTCGCCACCGGCAAGTGGCGGCAGATCAGCTGGGTGTCCGTAATCATCGCCGCCCTATTCATCGCCCAGTTCGTGCTGGTGTAGGCCACGGCCGGGCTTCGCGTGCTGTTCGGTGCGCGAAGCCCGGCTTTTTGGCATCATGGCCCCATGACAAAGCGAGTGCTGTGCGTGTTGATGGCTCTGCTGGGTGCGATTGCGTTCGCCGGTTGCGGCGGTTCCGACGACGCGGTTGTGCTGGTGGATGTTCGTACCCCCGAGGAGTTCACCGAGGCGCACCTAGCGGGCGCCATCAATGTGAACTGGCAAGATGTCGAGGGCTTCGCCCGATGGGCCGCAGCGCAGAACCCAGCCGATGAGTTCGTGCTCTACTGCCGCACCGGCAACCGCGCCGAGGAGGCGTTGACCTTCTTGGCTTCCCTTGGCTTTGAACACGTCACCAACGTTGGTTCCCTGGAGAGCGCAGCCCTCTACACCGGCCACAACATCGTGCCGTAAGGCAGCCCCGCGCAGCCGCAGAACATATGAGGAAAGCGCGCGGCATCATCTTGATACCACAGGTAACGTTTGCTCTGCTGTAGTTAATTTGCGCTCCTCGTAGCAACCCATCGGTTGCTGTGATCTAATTAAGCATGATCGAACGCAGCAACCTTCGGGGTCGTTCTAGCCGGAGTGCGCTCTACGCGCGCTTGGACGAGGCGATGACTGACTTGCGAATCCGGCTGGGTGGCTTGCCATCACCGGATCGCGCACAGGCGATCTGGGATGACATCTGGGTACACGAGGCGCACTCATCAACCGCGATTGAGGGAAACACATTGGTGCTACGCGAGGTGGCGGAGTTGCTTGTGGAGGGCAGAGCCGTCGGTGCCAAGCCGCTTGCCGAGTACCTAGAGGTACAGGGTTATGGCGAGGCAGCTCGTTGGGTGTATCGCCAAGCGATCACCCCGAGGCTGGATGGTGAAGATCTAATCTCGCTGACAGAGGTTCGCTATGTTCACGAAATGGCCATGTCAAAGGTTTGGTCAGTGGCGCCGCACTCGGACGCATTTGAGCAGGAGCGACCCGGTTCCTTCCGCCGTCATGACATTCGTGCTTTTCCCGGTGGGATGAAGCCGCCATCCCATGCCCTGGTGGACGCGAAAATGCGCGATTGGCTTGATGAAGCCAACGCCATCCGGGAGGCTTCTGGACATCTAATTGAGGCGCTAGCTGACATACACGCAAGCTTCGAGCGAGTCCATCCCTTCATTGATGGCAATGGTCGCACCGGGCGACTGTTGGTGAACCTTATTCTGGTGAGGCTCGGCTACGCGCCAGCGATCATTCAAAAACGCGAACGCACACAATACCTAGCCGCATTACGTAAGGCGGATAGCGAAAAGGTTGGTCCACTCGCCGAGATTTTGACTCGCGCGGTGCTTGACAATATCAACCGATTTGTCATTCCGGCGATTGCCACGCATGACGCGCTCGTGCCATTGCCTTCTCTCGCCACGCCTGAAGTTAGTCACATTGCGCTAGTCAACGCCGCTCGGCGGGGTCGTCTGCGTGCCCAGCGCGATCACTCGGGGCAATGGCAGTCAACTCGTGAATGGGTAGACGCTTACCTAGTCTCGCGCTACCGGGCGTAAATGGAGCATCGATGGCGTTGTCTCACGGTGGAGGCGGTCAGGCGCGCCGTTCGATGTTGGGATGAGGCGCCGTGATAGACATGTGTAGGTGGGGTTACGTGTTTCGTATCGGCTGCCGGGTGGGCGAGCCAGGAATCGTTGCTTTCGACGTCGGGTTACCGGGTTTTGCCTGGGCGGCGTGCTGTTGACAGGCGGGGCTGTTGCGTTCGTTGCGCATGATGGTGAGCAGTTTGACTTCGCCGGGCTTTGGGATCGGGCGATTGGGTTTATCACGGGAATGGCCCACCAGCGAAGGCGGACGTAGTGACGGTATCTCGGGTGATCGACGGTGACACCATAGAGGTGCTGCGAGACGGTGAGACCGTGCGCGTGGAGCGTCCGGTTAGCGGTGTAACTGGCCACTTTGGTTAGTGTTCTTCGGCTGCTGGTGCGCGTAAGGGGTGCAGTCGTGGCGGTGATCTCCACCGATCCGGAGCTGGACAGCGCGATCATCTTGGGCGGCGATGAGAGAATCCAGGCTTTTGACCGCTCTGCGGGGTGGTTCTGTGAGTATCTGCGGTCAATATGTCCTGTTGGTCCGCTAGTCGTTGTTAGGCTCGTGGGTGTGATCGACCAACAAGGGTCGGCAGGTTCTGAACAAAGGAGTGCCTGGAATGTCTGGGATCGTCAGCAATCACGCGTCGGTGTTGTCGCGGTGTGGGGCGTTAGCGGGTCGGCTCGCGGGTGATCGACAGGCATGCGCTCAGTTTCGGCCTTCGGTTCGGGGGTCGTTGGCTGCGGTTGATGGTGTCGCGCGCACCGAGGTTGAACGGCTTTATGGTGAGGTTGGTGAAGTGATGGCCGCGACTGTGCAGGTCATGAGTGGCCTGTCTGGTTTCTTGCGGGTTGCGGCCGGGCGGATTGCTGAGGTAGATGCGGCTGCGGCCGGAAGTAACGTCGCTACTGGGGGAGGTTCGTGATGAGTCTGCAAGGGTACACGGGGCCGCCTGCTAAGCGGTACCTATCTCGCTGTGAGGAGGCGATGGGTCATGCGCATCGTGAGATTGCGTGGGCCTCGACCTTCGCTCCTGGAGTGCAACCAGCTCGACAGTTGCCATTACCGTATCTGGCGGCAGCGGCGAATGTTCGGCCCTCTGGTGTTGCTCGGGGTGTGGGCGCTTCGACTCATGTGGTTGTTGATCGGGATGCGCTCGTGGCTGTCCGCACCAAGACCAGAGCATTTGTTTCGAGCGTTCTTCCCAGGGTGCAGGCCGGGTTACGTGAGTGCGACTCCATCGTGCAGACCGACTTGCGGTTGCCGCAGGCGTCGGCTGGAGTGCAGTTCGTCACTGCTCGGCTGCGGCAGTTGTTGCCGCAGTACACGCGGATGGTTCAGGACTCAGATCGGCTGGTAGGTGACTACACCCGGACAATGTTGACCATCGGGGGTGCGGGAGAGTCGATGGCGTTGGTTCACTCTCAGGCTGAGGGGGTGCGGTTGGAAACTGAGCGGGTGATGCGTAGGCAGTTGAGTGAGGTGCAGGATTACGCTGGGAATCTTCGCAATCGGGCAGGCAGGGTAACCGGTGATGCCACAGTGTTGCAACGCTCAACTACCACTCCTAACACAACAACTGCGGCCGGGGGCCGGGAAACGGTGGCCCAGCAGATAGACCGGCTAACTGGGCAGGCGGCGAATATGCGTACCGCTGCGGGTCGGATGGACAACCTTGCTTCCGATCTGACCGATGCGATCCGGAAAAGCAACCGCATCTTCGCTGAAGACGCAGAAGAGGTAGCCGGACGCGACCGGCAATATGGCAATCAGGCCCGCCGCTTAGCCGACCTGATGGAGAGCTTCCGCAAGCAGATCATCGCTATCGGTCAGTCCTTCAACCCAGATGGCTCCTTTAATTTCGGGCCTTTGTTGAGCCTGGACAATTGGAATGCTATCCGCCGTGACCTGAAGCCCGATCAACTCGCCAACCTTCTAGCCGCGCTTGGCGATCATGCACAGGTTCGCTCCTTGTGGGACACCCTTAGCCCCGCTCAACGTGAAGCCCTGGTTAACGCCACCCCGGCCATCATCGGTAACCTCGATGGCATTCCGTTTGGGTATCGCGCTCAAGCTAACGTTATCAACATGGAGAACTCGCTTCGGTACATTGAAGAATTCTTGGCCGAGATGGGCTTTAAGCTCGATGAGCTAGGCAACTTGTCGGGTAGTCTTACGTTGCCGCAAGAAATTGACCCGAACAACCCCTTCCCCTGGGAGACGAGACCGCCTAGCCCCCTGGCTGGCTGGCCACCAAGCATCTTGGCAGACATGCATAGCACCATCACAAGCTTGCTGACCACACCTGTCACCCGGTTCGATCAAAATGGCGTCGAGGTGCCGGGAACGGGGTTACATGTGGTGGCCTTCGATCTGGAGAGTAGCTCGATTATCACCTACCACGGCATGTTCGATCCGGCGACCGGGGATATCCCTTCCTGGGTGACTCATATCGGGGTAGACATTCCGGGCACCGGCACAAGCATTCGTTCCTTCCTGGATGCGGGTGAAGGCAGGCTTGGTGGGGCTGCCGGGTTCGCTCAGAACATATATGAAGCCGCGAATGAGAGACGGCTTGGCCAGGAGGTGGGTGGTTCTACCGCGATGTTTAGCTTTGGTGATGGGCGGTTCCCGCAATGTGTACTTACGGATTCTCCTCGTCGCCAGTTTTCTGATAATTTGGCTGGCAATTTGGTCAGTTTTTCTTCGCTGCTTAAACACGGGTCGCCCGGTGCCGAGGTGCGGTTCTCTGCTCATTCCTATGGGACGGCGGTGCTGGGCACCGCACAGCTCGGTGCCGATGGCAGGCCCGCGCTGTTCGGGCATGGCTTCATGTATATCGCCGGGGCCGGGCTAGGCCGGGATGTGACCTCGACTCAAGACTTCCCTAACACTGCGGATGCTCCACACTTTGACACGACATCCGGAACCGATTTCATTAACCTCTTTCAGTGGTTCCACGGCCCCGCAACCAGAAACGACGCAAATATCTGCCAACTAGACCCCGGCAACTTCTACAACGAGCGTGGCGAGGCAACCGGGTCCGTGTCCTCCTTCCCCTTGATCGATGGCTCACACTCATCGGTTCGAAACCCGAACACTAGCGCCTTTAATCAATACGTGCAGTTCTTCAATGGCGAACTTGACTGGCGATGGCAAGCCTGTGTCGATGGGCAGCTCCCACCGCGCCCATCAGGCCGGAGGTGATGATGTGAGTGGGGTTAGCGGTAGTGGGCAGGGTGCTGGGCGGTGGTTTGGTGTGCGCTATCGTTGGTGGTTTGGGTTGGGGGTGGTGTTGGTTGTTGCGGTTGTGCGGGGGTTGGTTCAGTCTCCGTCGCCGCCGGGGATACCAGTTGCTGATTTTCAGACTCGGGCGGAAGAGTTTGGC
>Ga0131853_10012644_pt1 | contig 15472 bp, 7 predicted proteins | sample TergutLab28metaG_FD_92764 | JGI IMG/M metagenome (GOLD analysis project Ga0131853, IMG submission 92764) | Labiotermes labralis P1 segment gut microbial communities from Petit-Saut dam, French Guiana - Lab288 P1 (version 2) (version 2) | ecosystem: Host-associated > Arthropoda: Insects >...
AGGCTGAGTGGACCCCGTTCCAGACCCATTACTACTCAGAAAATCTGGTAGCGCCGGGGATCGAACCCGGGACCTCTGAATCTGTAGCCAGAAACTCTGACCACTAGACCACAGAGGCGGTCCGAAATATATCTACATAACAAATTTATTCTTAAAAGAGCAAGAAACAGTTAACTACTCGAAACATATTCTATCTAGAATGAATATCCCGCGAATAGCTCCGATTCCGTGCCAAATGAAGCCAACCTACGCCCGTACGTACTATTTCCTCACGAACAATTTTAATATTATACACCCCATGTAAGCTTAAGTCTCTGTATTGGTATTTCCGCTTGAGGTTTCCTGATCATAAGTCTGTAGGTATTTATAATCTCTCTGGTGTGTGATATATATCCCTCCCACTTCATTAAATTAATCAACCTAATAATGTCCGATGACAAGATCATATCATGAAGCTCCTCTCTATGCAGTTTTCTCTGACTTCACTTCCTTCCACTCAGGTCTGATTTCTCTCATACTTTATTCCGACCTCAAAGATCCTCATAAAACGTCTTCTGTTTATGTGACAGACCAATTATCAGAGTCCTTCCAGACAATAGGCTCATTGCGCTGATAAACAGTGCTTCTTTAAGGTCGGCTATCAGCTGTATCAGTAATGACGTTGAATGAATGTTTTTTTTTTCCCAGTTAAGCCGGTGTAATATGATATATGACAGCTTCGATTCTACAATGATATCGAATTTCATACATGTTATACAGTTTTAACAAAACATGTGACGTATGAAGGCAGAATATTTTTTGGTATCCGGCAGCGACATGACGGATTAAGCAGTGTAATTCTGCAGCTGGAAAGATATGTAGGATCTGGTTTTAATTCTGTCACTGATACAAAAATTGAACGAATATAATTCAATAGATAACTTCTATCACCTTTATTATACTGCAAATCCGATGGTAAACACTAGTATGTGCTATCGCTAAAATTTAAGTGCATGTGTCTCCCCATTATCTACAGTTTGAATTGGGATTTTCATTTTACTTGGCCGAGTGTAAAACGGGATTTTAAATGCAAACATGCAGTTTGCTGACGGTTGTTTCAAATCCTTTCGTATTTCAATGTCACTTTTTGGAAAAACATTTTAGAACAAAATTTGTAAATGAAATTACTAACGACGCCAGGGAAGATAAGACGGGTGAGCCACGTAGCACGAATGAGAGAGAAAACAAAATATGCTAAATTAAGTTGGAAAACCTTAAAAGAATAGACCAGTTTGTTTATTAGGCATCAAGAGTCAAGATAACTTGAAAATATAAGTAAAATAAAAGGTAAAGTTCACCCCAGAACAGGCCACGAAGGCCCAGAGGGGAAGCAGATGTATAGCTCTACTCTTCCTTCAACCTCGGCGCTAGATGGGGTGGGTGGTCAACTCCACACCCCGGTCGCGTAACCCCCGGCAAAGAACCGGTACCCATTGTATAGGAGACTGGGTGTTCAACAGAGCCACCCTGGACGGGTGCGGAAAATCTCGCCCCCACCGGGATCCGATCTCCGAACGTCCAGTCCGTAGCGAGTAGCTATACCGACTGCACTATCCCGGCCCCAGCTTCAAAATGTTCTTCATACAAATACGTTTTAAGGGTGGTTACAGAATTCAAATGCCTTAGAAAGGGTGCAATGGCGAACACCTCTCAACATATTAATGTAGGTGTGAACAAATCCCAAGTGCCATGTCACCGTAACGATTAAATCCTGTACGGGAGCGCCTAATGTTTCTGCGTTCTCATTACTGAATTTTTTCATATCATCACCTATAATTTTGAAGTGGTTTCTAAACTTTTGAAACATTTTTACATTTCTGCGTTAATCAACTTCAAATTTCCATAAAAATGGAAAATTATTTATCGTCTGACCGACCAACAGTTTCTCGACAATCCACTTCGTTGACGTCAGCTACCTTGTATTTTGTAACGTACATTTGGCTGAGAGTTTTGTAACGTTTCTATCAAAAGGTCACTACAAACGGGCTGCCAGTCGGGTCATGACCTGTGGCAGTGCTGATCTGACCCTCCTGCAGAACACTGCAATCGATCTACACCCCCACTGCTTCTACTCCTGTTACCTGCTATCACATTTAATTAGCCATCACAGCCCTGTAAAATTACTGAACCATCAGATTAAATTTTGGGAACTCTCGATATCTTCGCGGTCAGAACATCGTCACCCAACATCCACATACACAGTAACAGTACATGAAGCTTGGTCACTTGCCGCAGAAAAAGAACATAATCAGTTTTAAGTTATAGTAGGCTTATATTCGGACGTCGAAGGAGAATAATTTCACGTGACTCTCATTATAAGCACTGTCGTTAAGCTCATATTCACATATCCCACTTTTTATTTCAGCTTCCTACATTCCCCTAAGCCATCTCAATCAACTGACATTAAAAATCACCCCAATATGTGCTGCAAACAGCAACTCAAACACTTTACAGCCTAGTAGTTACTTTATGTAACCTACCACAAGGTGAAAGGATAACAAATTTTACATTCCGCCCACACAGTGTATTTATGTATTGTATGGGTCTCAGAACTAACAGCGATTGGTTCCCTCTACAACACTAAATGATTTGTTTTCCTAACTGAAGCGGAGTGTGTTTACTGCGCTATAAAACTGAACAATTAAATATAATTGAGGCCAATGTTTGTCTTTGTTGATCCCAGCGGTCTTGCGGTCTAAGACGTGAGTCTGCGGCCGCTCGCTTTCTGGGAATGCGGGTTGGAATCCCGCCAGGATCATGGATGCCTGTCTTTTGTGAGTGTTGTGTGTTGTCAGGTAAAGGTCTCCGTGTCGCACTGACCACTCGTCCGAAGGTGGCCTGCCGAGCGTGGTGAGTCTGGGTGTAATCGTGAAGCCTCGATAATGAGGAGGCCTTGACCCCACCAGGAACTGTTGAACAATACAAACAAATATTGCCTTTCCAAGGGTTAAGCAAGTTCTAGTGTCACTCGTCATAGTCAAGATTAATTACTTTCGACTTTGCTTACCACTGTATTACGCTTTCGTCTTTATTTACTTGTTTTATTTACTTCGTGTTCTCTGTAAGTCTTGACTGTGCTCGTATCTTAATGCAAATGAAAATTATATTACTGTGCAATTTAATCTTGAAGTCTGAAATCTCGCTAGTTCGCACAAGTACAGATATAGTTGCAACACTTCAAACTTGATGTTTTTGAATGTTGCAGCATAACTTCTAAGAACTTGTTCTTTCTCTTTTGCGGGCGTGTAAGAAAGCAGCGGCTCTGCTCCTGCCCATAATAGGGCAAGATAATCTAGACTAATGACTCTTAATAAATTGGAAGAGTTTTAGGAAGATTAGAAGAGGGCCGCTGGCTTGTTAGCTCCAGATTGTTTAAGTTTTGTGTTATCGTTCATTGAAGGTTCCTGATTAAAATGGCAAGTTTACCAACAGTAAGATGTGAGGTATTGCTGTTAGTCTCTCCACGCAATATTTAATTGCCCGGACAGGGAAAAACATTTCACGACAACTAGGTACATAATCAACCAAGTAATAAGCAAGTAGCCTACAAACTACCTAACGCAGTATTAACTAAATAAAGAGCACAATCGAAGGGTGGATTTTGAGAATATGATAATAGCTAAGCTGATCAAGAAATTCCACACATCTAATTCGACGTAAATTATGATTACTGTGGAAATAATTTCCACGACCAGAACCTACCCTCAGTTAATTCACTCAGCTCAACATGCAAACCCCACTTCATACCTTTCAGTCCCAAGACATACACGACAATCTAAATAGCCTCTCACTTATAGATCTTGCTACTAAGTAATGTTCTCTCGTTCTGCAATGAAGTTAACGTCGATTCAGCGACTGCATCCACAATAACTCGGACTTCCGTTACTTTTCCAAACAAGGGATCGATGTAGAAATAAATTAAAGAGGGCTAGGAGTAGATGGAAGGAAAACGAGTCTTAGAGAAGCAGGAAGTAACTGGATGATTATTAGCTGCAATTAATTCCCCTAATACAAGATAAAATAGCCGGTGTCTGTGGGGAAGGTGATTTGCTACCCCTTTCCATAGTAACGGGAAAGTTTTGATTGGCTGAATAAGTATCAAGTGATCAAGGAGAACTTTATAAACTAAAGGTATGTATTTCGCCCTGAGTTGCCTACTTAAACAGCTCAACCAGGAAAATGAAAATCATGAAACCGTCACGATCTTTATCAGAAACCTAATAGTGATAAAAAAAAAATAAACAGATAGACCATCAAAACGCAACTTTGTAAAATAATGATTCACTCAGCTACATGTTCCGACCCCATGGGGTCATCATCAGGCTGATATCAAAAGCATATTAACCTTTTGACGCCTAATATCAACTATAGTGGTCGTACCGCACCGCTAACCTCTAAAGTTGCATTTTATATATTTATTAAACAAATATATGTACTGAATATTTTAAACATGGTATATACTCTCTGTTTTTTTCCTCTTCAAAATGCAGTTTGTTTCATAATTCTAACGTATTTGGTTCCTGTATTATTCACATTTTATATACAGAATGTGCTAAAATTTAAAAAAAAAATAATTCCGGCGCCAAAAGGTTAAGAATATATATATATATATATATATATATATATATATATATCTTAGTATGTATATATAATGATGTGTATACTTCTTTTATCACCAGGCTGATATCTAAAACATGTTAAAGAAGTATACACATCATATTATGGACATAATATAACGTGTGTACTATAATATGATGTGTCTACTTCCTTAATGTGTTTTAGATATCAGCCTGGTGATGACCTCATGGGGTCGAAACATGTAGCTGGGTGAATCATTATTTTACAAAGTTGTGTTTCGATGATCTAACTGTTTGCTTCTTATTTATATTCCAACGCAAATGGATGCATAAATTTAGAAAATAACCTGACAGTGTTCAGCACAGTACGGGGAACTGTATGGTACTCTCATATGTACTTATTACAATTCGAAACAACTAACACACGCGATTTTATTAAAATTTCAATAATTCGTATTAAAACACACCAGCTCCTGCATGTTTCGGGAGCACACAATTGTGCACAACAGTTGCTGAACGTTTTCTGCACGTAGCACAGCTGCAGAGAACTCCCCATTACGTAACATACCTTATATATATAATAGGTAGAGCCAAAGTTGTGCACTGAATGCAGTAATCGGAACATCGAGCAGCTCCGATTACTTTATTCTGGGCACAACTTGGTCTTCTACATATATATTGCACACCGAGAAGTTTCCGGCATCTGTGCTCCCTGATGACGGAACAGTGAGGCCCGAAACACGTACGAGCTGGTGTGTTGTAACATTATTGTAATTTTAATAAAATTGTGTGCATTCATCAGTTCGAATTGTAATAACTGAAATATGATGCACGGGATGGAGAATGTGAAACTCGTACATAAGTTTGCACCTTCGTTCACAGTAATTTCGAATTCCTTTCCTAATCGCATATCGCACAATACATGAAAAACAGACACTTCTCCATTAGGGTTGAATAATATTGTGGACATTGGCCATTATGCACTGTGTTTAGATAGCGGATGTGTTTGCCTTAAGCAGAAGCTAGACTAACAATGGAGAAAGGCAGAAGTCAGAGCGGAGAAAGGTAGTGGTATAAATAAACACAGTATGATGTCCAAATTATTAGTCAGACTTACTGCAATACACCTTCAGCAGAATGCTTTAAACGTAACTTCGTAATAAAGCTTTTGTATATACACGAATTATAGAATTTTGTAGAAATCTTTTTTTAGTTTTTTATACGAACGCGTCTGCAAATGGCATTATAGTAACCCTCTACTCAGGCAGCAACAGTAGCAGCAGCTGGCAGAACGCGTTGCACGCACAGGTGCTGAAAAATACGAAAGAAATTTTGGACCGGAAACGTGAAATAAGAAATAGCTGGAATACCACATGGATAATATTCAGGGGAATAAACAAATAGGAGTCAGTGTGTGGATGGAAATATAGAAGAAGATTAAGTAGAATAATGGACATCAACACTGCACTGAAGGAAGAGGACACTGTTGAATCAGCTTAACCTTCAGACGCCTAATGTCAACTATAGTTGACGTACCGCACCGCTAACCTCTGAAGTTACATTTTATATATGTATTCAACAAATATAGGTACTGAATATTTTAAACATGGTATATACTCTTCGTTTTTTTTCTCTTCAAAATGCAGTTTGTTTCATAATTCTAACGTATTTTTTTCCTGTATTATTCACATTTTATATACAGGTGTGCTAAAATTAAAAAAATAATTCCGGCGCCAAAAGGTTAATCAAGGTCGGCTACAAAAATAGGACTCTGGGTTATGCAATTAGACATGCAGACAGACAGTGACACTGTGGATACAGTTTTATCCGCTGGAAATGTTAACTGCATGTCACCAAAATCAGCATAGCCTATTGTTTTATAGGCGGCAACAAGAATTAATGCAATTTAGAGCAAGAAAGATACAAAAGACAAGAAAAACATTTTTCTGAAGACGAAAAGATAAGAGTTGCAATGACTCGTAATAAGTGGGATTCAAAGATCATGAGGATAAGCAAATTCACAGAGAGGAGAGTAAACGCACGTTGTTACGACTTTTCTCAGTTTTCGAACTTCAATCGGACAAAAGTCAATAAGACACTCGACAAATCCATGGTGTCAGGACGCCATAGAACCTAGATATTCCGTCGTATTGTCTAATATTTAGTTTCAGTTCGTCAGTCAGTTTTTGGATATTCAATCCAAAATTTATTGTTCCACAGAGATATTCAATTCCGGCAACGAAAATCTGAACACAAAAATCTCTATGTACCTGTCATTTGAATCGTGGGTTTATCTAGTACGGTAAATGGTTGGGGGCCATTTCGACCGCAGTGTCAATAATTGTCACGAAGTTTGGCTTTTGTTTGATAACAAGCTGGAGTCCAATACGCAAATAATATTTGCGTAACCTGTCTCTTTTTCTAGTCCCAAGTGCCTTGATCGGCTGTGTAGACTCTGGTGGCTATTGTTCCAGGGGTAAAACAGCTGAAACCTGAAGTTGGTCACTCATCTCCATCTAGTGTCGAGGTTAAGAACGATTAGATCTATAGGCTTACTCCCACTTCTCCAATATGCCTTCACGACCTGCACGCAAACTTCCAATTGTCTTTACTTCCTAGTCTGAAGAAAAATTTGTCAAATAGTGAGTAATGACGGAACACTGTTAACTCACATTTTCTATTTAATCAGAAATAATTGGTGTATATCTCTATGCTTCACTAATGGGCCTATGTTTCGATCACACAGCGTTGGTATTAAATTAAGAATTATGTAAACCAAAGTGTTTTCAGGCGCTTTCGCAAAATTTTGAAATGTGATTATTAACTTTGTCATATCTGTCCGTCCTTCTGTCTGCATGAAAAAAATTCGGTTCGCGCTGGACGGGTATTTATTAAATTTGATATTTGAGAATTTTTGCAAAATAAAGTCCGGAAATTTCAAAATTTGTAAATATCGTTACAAATAACAGGCACTGTACAAGAAGACGTATCTACATTTTTTATAATATCTCGCTTAATTCTTCTTAGAATGAGAAATATTTCGGATGAAAGTAGTAGACAAAGCCGAAACAAACATTTTTTTCCGGTAACTTTTTTTTTTAGAAAATCTCACCCTTTATGATTTTATGTTGAAAAATGTGGTACAGCCAGACAACCCGTGTAAAACAATATAATGCAGTACGGAGGAGTTGCGATTTGCATGCCGGATAACAAAGGCAAGAAAACACGCTCATAATATTGAATACATATTGATTCACAGTTGATTAATTCCGTCTTATCTCGTAATACGTTTTACGGCAACACAACAACTGAGAAAACGCGCAGCGACTTATCTGTGTTTACGATCTGGTCAGCCAAATTGTATGTGCAGGGAAGGTCATAAGCAAACGAAATTCTTTTATTTGAATGTAGCAACGGGCACTTTGCATGAAGACCCACGTACGTTTTATTGCCGTCGGCGACATAAATGTGCCATAAAAGCATTACTGTGCAACACTCAATATTTTTTATACAGCTGACAGTGACATGTAGCTCAACAACACACACACACACACAGAACACACTGTAGCATTACCACCGCAACAATGATGAAGCGAACGCGCTACAGTGTTATATCATACGTACATTGCCTACTTTGTCGAAGGAAAAATTGTGAATTAACTTGGGTTTCAGTGTGAAAACAGGGAATTATTGCTCAAATAAATAATTATAAATGTTTTAATAAACACTGTGCGAACATAAAGATGGTTTTGTCTCAGTTCTCTCGGAAAAGCTGCTCAAACAACATCCGTAACATAAATGGCGCCGACGATTCTTCGGTGTTAGAGGCGGGCAGGGCTTACGGCACGGTGCATCTGGCAGATCCAACAAGTAAACTGATTTAGGATACTAATGTACACTACAAGGAGCCCTCTTTGGAATACTAATTATCAGATCGCGTGCGTGAACCTTAGGGGGAGAAGCTAATTCATGTACATGAAACAACGGACAATCAAGGGCGAATATTTCTAGCCACGCGCGAAACAAGAATGTGCACATTCTTATGAGAACTGAACAGAAAAGTGAAGTCAGCGTGGCCGAATCGTATTAGTTAACAACCATAATATTTATAACCGATTATGTTACATTTATAATTGTGTAGATGACAACACTGGTTTCATAATTCACAACTAAACAAAAAATTTACCAGATTTGTAAAGCTGGAAGTTCATTTCCTCATTCACAAATTCCTGCCCTTGGACTACATCACGAGCCAGTTGTATCCAGTTTACATCCACTCAGCCTATGTATGATATTTATCAATCTTACAATTAAAAACCAACTGTGCACACTGCTGTACATGTTTAGCTCATCTTGTCCAGATTGGGCTGCAACATGTTAGACATACATCAAAAGTATTTGGATAGTCCCAAGAGCAATGTACGTAGTTGGTCTTAATTATAATGGTTGATGAAGGATTTATGCGGTAAAAGTACGTCATCACAGGAATGCATTTTAATATTTTGTCATATATCATGTCTTTTATTTATCCAACTGAAGGCACAACTAGACTGCTGTAGAAAATATTGTTAAAACTTACATTAAGATTTACATTAAAATGCTCCCACATGTTTCGGTTTAACAGACCATCATCAGGGAGCTTATTGTTGTGATTTGTTAAAGTTATAATTATTAAAATAGTTAGTTAAAAACGTCGTTGTGAATCAGTTCGGTCGTGTGGCTGCATATTTATAACTTTAGAAAAGCACAACAATAAGCTCCCTGATGATGGTTGTTAAACCGAAACATGTAGGAGCACTTTAATGTAAATTTTAATGTAAGTTTTAACTATATTTTCTAGAGCAGTCTAGTTGTGCATTCAGTTGGATAAATAAAAGACGTGATAATATCAAGATGCACGGAAAAACTGTGAAAATTTATCATATCTGTTACTAAATGAATGAAGTGGTCTTTGCCTAGAGGTCTTCCGAGAGAAGTGATTATTTTTCTCATCACTGAGCTACATCTCACTGTCAACAATACACAAAACACTGAGTGTTGCATAAAAATATGTTTACGGTAAATTTATTTCGCCGGCAACAATGAAACATCTTTAGGTGTGCATGTAAAGTGCCCGATTTTTTTTTTCTGTTATAAATACGTAAATTTGAGTTTCTTGACAGATTTTCATAAAAGTTCCCAGTATTAAATTTCACAGAAATCCGTCAATTGGGAACAGGGCTGATGCATACGGACAGACTAACATGGCAAATTATACAGGCGCTCTTCGTGACTATGCGAACGCCCATAAAATTCCATCACTGAACATTATCTTTTGCCAGAAAATCCAAAACACACACCCAACACTTCGAGGTGTGTTTTAATACGAGTGGGTGCTGATAAGTCCTTAGTCCGACCTACTTCCCAATGTCGTCGAACGGAATCGATAGTGTAGTTGGAAAGAGGAGTCTGTTCATGTGCCAAATTGCTAGTCGTTTCCTGTTACAGGGGCTGAAAGGAAGCGTGTCAGGCGACGCGTGCCATTTCAAAAACATGGAGACGCGAGCTGTCATCAAGATTTTTTTTTTTCCTGCAAGGCAAGGCGCCGAAGGAAATTCACGCCATTATGATAGAAATGTTGGTGATCATGTACCATCGTATCCCACCGTCAAAAACTGGGTGGTCCTGTTTAAACGTGGTGATTTTTCCACCTGTGATGCGCCTCGTCCTGGATGACCCAAAACACTGACCACCCCGGAGATTATTGATCAAATCCACGAGCTGATCTTGGAAGACCGCCGGATTTCGGCTAAATCAATAGCTGAGCAACTGGGCATCTCACGTGAGCGGGTTAAGTCCATCATTCATGAAGATTTGGACATGCGGAAGCTCTCCGCGAAGTGGATCCCGAAATGCCTGGACGCGGAACAAAACGTCAAAGCTGCCAGTCGTCTGAGCAACTTTTGGAATTTTTTCGGTGCGATCCAAATGATTTCCTGTCGCGATTGATGACCACAGACGAAACTTAGTTATATCACTATGACCCGGAGACAAAGTAACAATCAATGGAGTGGCGGCATAGCGAATCACCCCGCCCAAAAAAAAATCCCGAGTGCAAAAATCCGATGGAAAAGTTTTCGCCTCAATTTTTTTGGATCAAGACGGCATCTGTTTATCTTCCAAAGGGCCAAACTATCAACGCGCAATATTACTCATCTCTGCTGGTGCAATTGAAGGACATTTTGAAGGAAAACGCCGCGGAAAGGTCACCAAGGGAGTCTTGTTCTTGCACGACAATGCCTTGGCTCATCGGGCATTTGCAACCCAGAAGAAAATGGCCTAACTGGGCTTCCAGTGTCTTGATCACTCACACTATTCTCCGGATCTGACCCCGTCGGACTACCACCTGTTCCCTGGACTGAAAAACAATTGAAAGATCGCCATTTTTCGTCCGACGCAGAGCTCATTGCTGCCTCGGAGACCTGGTTGGACGGACAAACTTCTGATTTTTTTTGAGTGGCTTGCAGAAGTTAGAGCAACGGGCTAAGAAGTGTATTGAGCTTCGTTGGGAGTATGTTGAATAAATCCCGAGTTTGGTCGCTGTAGCTTGTTTCCTTCCTGGTCGGGTTAAGGACTTATCAGCACCCCCTCGTATTGTACTACCGTACATGATGAAGCTCAGATTGTGGTGGCAAACCTCACTGAATGTAAATGTTGCTCAACGCAGACCTAGATATGATGACTTGCTTTTCTTGACATGTGACGCCCCATGACTTTGTAATCCGTTCCCCGCCTTCCGAAACAACCCTGTCCCTTCATCGAAAAGGTCCAGAATTCCGATTAGAATATTTCGTACACCTTTTTTGACATCCAAACCCGTGAAGAAGGAGACATTACTTTCTCTAGAAAGAATGGTAACGGGTTTGCCAGACGCAGTGTCATGTCCCAGAAGAAAGTTGTCCTCAAAGACACTTCTTTACAAAACCTCAACTCTCGCAGGCCTATATTTGCTGGTGGCATGGTCTTTAGCAATTTTATAGACGAGTAATTAATAAATACAGGACGTGGCGCTTGGCTCTTTGGAATACCCTAGGCAAGACAAAGTCGGCTTGCGTTTCGTTGCATAATGTAGCCGAATCTCCTCTCCATCGGGTGTGTTGAAAACAGTATGAAGAGTGTTAATAAATTATTTGCTATATCTTGTTGAAGTACACAAGGTCGGGCGGGACAACGTTATTTCTGAATCAGCATTCAAGTAACACTTCTATTTTGTAAAAATGGGACGGACTACTGAACGTCGCTTAACAAGCAGGTATTTTCGTGCACAGGGAAACTACGTTGGGAGTAGAGAACGTAGACTTGTTAAACGCAAGATGTCGTACATAAGAGGTTATTGCTGTCATATTACTGTTGTATATGCGCGGGCCCCAACCCAAGTGAAACGTTATTACAAAGGGGAAGGTTTTATTAGGAAACACAGTCAGTATCTGATGAATTCCCTAAACACATTTTTAGAAGATATCAGGGCAAAGGTAGGGTTGAAGACATATTAAAGCCGACAACTGGAAACAAGGGTTTTCATAAACACCCACCGAACAATGACATAAACAAGTACGTAAAACTTAACAGTTCAAATGTGACAACGTCGCACAATTTCGCAACTGTTAACAGCAATTTAGCCGGCAAAAACTACACGACTTCAAAGATTTCCATAATTAGAAGTCTACCAGCCACCTAACTGCCTGCGTGGCACAAGTGACAGCGCAAAAGTACGAAGAGTTTTAGAATTTAATGATGATATGGTCGCACCCATACCTCCCTGCGAAAATTGGTCAGTGTTAAATTTTTAAAGGTCATTAATTCAAAATTATGACAGCTTGTATATGAAAAACGTGATTTCAGTTTACCAGATTTGTAAAACTCGGCTAGCCAAATTAGCTGCCGAAACAAGTAGCGAGACTGAATCTGTGTTCTACTAAAAGTAAAAGAGTAAATTTTGACGTTTTGCTGACCGTGCATCTCAGTATATTTATCTCAGTATTTAACCAACTTGATGAACAAAATTTGTTTCACAATAAGTTTTATTTCATGCCTCTATATGTTTCGAGAACATGTGCTCGAAACATGTAGAGGCATGAAATAAAACTTATTGTGAAACAAAAATTTTGTGCATCGTTGGTTAAATACTGAGATAAAAAAAGTAAAAGAGTAAGGTTTGTTGGACTGTGGAGATACAATTTTGACATTAGAAATCACACACACGACAAAAAATGTTCAATTGCAAATAATTTTATATAATAAATATTATAGGATCATAGTGGATTTAGAGTTATATACATATGTATGCACACTTTAGTTAGTTAGTTAGTTTGCGTGGTATGTGACTAATCTCTTCCTGAAAATGAGGGTCGACTGGAAGGCTGAAATGGAATGCATGTGTAAGAAAAGATTTCTGGGCTCATTTGAAATACTATTACGGTATTTGCCAAGAGGCAGGTTTACTGAGGAAACCCACGAAAAACCTCAGAAAGCGTAGTCGTATACTGAATATTATTCGATCTCTTAACTGTCCCGCAATACAAGACATAAATATTACAGGCCGAGCCGCCTTGCTCTGTGCACATATGCATAAAGATGTCCGTATCTTTACACATATAAACTGAATGATATCCGAGGGCCTCGTTCAGTGTTCAGCATATCTCGCCATTGATCCTTAACCTATGCAAAAAAAAAAAGCAACAAGCAAATTTTCGATTACTTTCTTTAATATGCATTTAATATTGTTTCAACAGCTTCACCTAGTCTTTCCAAAAGATTTTCCTCTCACCTATTCTGACTACATTTAATAATATCTTCTAACAGTACAAATTATACAGTTCCATGTTATGTCATTATATATGTACGGAGAAAAACCGTCAGTACTCGAATTTTAGACTTATCCTGTAGAAAGAAACCTTACGCTACCTGTCTAAAGGAGAAGAAAATATTTCATAATACGTTCATTTTATTTTATGCTGTAACTTTAGTTAGACACGTGTAAAACACAAAATAAATATTCATATAAACCATAAACAAAAGAGGAAATCTTGTTACAACAGCATAAATGAGATAGAAAACGCTGCAAACCTGTATGTGTGTTTGTGTGTCTGTGCGTGTGTCTGTGCGTGTGTGTGTGTATCCACGCGCAAGGAGAGAATGAATGAGAGAGTGTCGGCTACGAAACGAAATTGCAAATCCTCATGTTCGATGAATGGATCCCGAAATTCAATTACACCTCAATATCTTTGGGAATCGAGTAAACAATTTCGTTCCTCGGATAAAAAGTGACACTTGTCTCTCAGGAGGTATTCCAACTTCCAGCCTCTTCTCACTTCTCGCATTTCGGCCCTCAGTTATCTTTTGACCACAAGGGAAATTAAGAGAAATGTAGATATAAAAGTTGTCCGTGTGCTTAATTAATAATCACCCCAAGGATACAACGCGGAATGCACATGTCCTACTCATTTTTAAACTCTGCTTTAGGTGCAGACGAGTGGTAAATTCTCGTCCCGGTCGCTTTACAACATGGAAAGACCTCTTCCGGTACCCACTCAGTACGAGCGTGGATATGACACATTGCTTGCCTAAAAATTGTGTCAAAGAGAAAAACCTTCTGCCACCGCCAGGAAACGAACACACAGGCCGTAACCCAATCACTATACCCAATGATATATCACGACTTTGTTTAAGGCGATTCTTCCTGTTGCCTTCCCAGTACAAGCCACGGTACAGTACTCTTAGTCTAAACACAGTTGTTTGTTTACTGTACAGAACAACCGGCTGTAGATTACAGCCATGATCAGGCCATCAATAAGAATAAAATGGAAACATATTGGTAGTGTGACAAAAGAAAACATATTCGCTAAAACCGCATTTTAAAAAAATTATCATACAAAAATTTGTAGGCGGTAGAGTTATTCTGAAAACATATTAGAATTCAGCGTGGAAAAATATATAATACAAAGTAGCTTTCATGTGCAAAAATTGTATTCCAGTGTCATCATTAGCCTATCAAAAACATCATTACATACCCGGTCCAAATAATTCTCCTAAATATGTAAAATCTCCACTATTTCAAAGTTAATTCTGAACCGTAAGAAGCCTTACCGCCTAATCGGTGAGAGATTAATAGCATACTAACGCCATTTATATCATAGCTGCCATAATTATAATCGTCATCATCGTCATAATCATGGTCAGCCTCACAAATAAAGTGTCTCTAGTCTGAATGTAACTTGCAGGTTCACTTAGGTAAAAAAAACTGTACTTATAACATAACTTAATGACGATGGTAAGAAACGTCAAATTTTGATAACATGAACTGACGTTCCAGGGTAATTTCAGACTACATAGACGAAAGACAGAAACAATACGTACAAATTATTTATACATTGTTTCTGTAAGAAAGTGTATAAACATAACGACACTTCAAGAAATCGAAGTTAGTTTACACAATTTTAACGAATACCTAAACCGTGCTTCAGTGATAAGTTCACCAAAATTTTTTGTTTTACTCCTGCTTTTATTATAATAACAGCGTTAAACAGAATATTTAAATATTTAAACAGAAAGCAATAAAAATTCTGAATCGAAGAAGATTCGAGTCAACAAGCTAAACCTGAAACTAACTGCATTTTTTAAGCTCATGGTTCCGTGCATCATAATTCAATGTTAATAAAAATTCAACCAGAAGCAACAGTATGTAGATATTTATATACTGCAAAGTCACTCTACTTGTTTCGGGTGTCACAGCACCCATCATCAGGAGTACTAAAAACTGTAACCGCAGCCTCCGGTACAAGTCATAATACCGGTACAGCTACTTCCCTCTAACGTGG
>Ga0131853_10012645_pt1 | contig 15471 bp, 20 predicted proteins | sample TergutLab28metaG_FD_92764 | JGI IMG/M metagenome (GOLD analysis project Ga0131853, IMG submission 92764) | Labiotermes labralis P1 segment gut microbial communities from Petit-Saut dam, French Guiana - Lab288 P1 (version 2) (version 2) | ecosystem: Host-associated > Arthropoda: Insects >...
AAAAAAAAAAAAAAAACACAAAAAAAAACAAAATTAAAAAAAAAAAACACAACAGCTAGAAAGGAAAAAAAAAAAAAGATAAAAAAAAAAAAAAAAAAAAAAAAAAAAAAAAAAAAAAAAAAAAAAAAAAAAAAAAAAAAAGCAAGATTGTCAATATTAAAGCCCAAAAAATAGAAAATAGGGTAATCTGTTTCTTATATCAAAAGATACCCATCACAAATCTGTTCCTCTACAACATCACTCAACCACACTTTCAAGTCCTAGGATGTTTATGGTAGTGTATTTGTTGGCACATACCAAATCTTTGGCTGGGCAAAATAAATTCTGCATCATGACAACACACTTTCCCACACAACACTTTCACTAAAACAAGTTATTTGGGAGGATGAAACCCAGTAAACAACAATCCAAAACTAAGTCTGTGAATGACAGCAATGTAATGACAGTACAAAAATGGCTTTTGAACAATGAATTCCAGCTGGGTTTCCAGGTACTGATGATATATTCAAGGCATATGTACGTCTCATAATAAACAGCTGGAAAGAAATCACACACGCACTACTAGTTGGTTCCAAGGTTCCTCTACACAGAACCAGTTCAGTTATTTGTCTATCTTGTTAAGATGAGAAAATTTTGACTCCCCAATCTTACCTGACTACTGTATGCACTGGAATATTCTCAGTCATTTACCTCTACTTCAGTGTGGTACACTGGAATTTGAAGTAAGGGGGACTGGGGTAGCATATTATCCTACTTCTATTCAAACCATTTAGCTACCTGCAATATTATTATAACTGGTCTACATTCTTACTACATTAATTTAAAGGACTTAGACTCCTTAGATGTTAAACTGGAAGAACAAAAGCTCATAAGTTAAAATAACAGGGCAATGCATTTCGAAGCCCATGCCACATGACCACTTATATGCACTTCGAAATTTCTGTCGGTAGTCAAACTTTCAGACTTTCTTGTGAATAAATATTCACTCATACACCCTTCCCCTCTCCCCCACTTCTGCCACACACACACACACAAAAGTGAACTGAGTAGATTTGTGTTGATAAAAATATGTCACACTATCAAACAAACTGATGCCCTAAACTTTAATTGTTATTTTCTTGTTTTCTTAAAATAATTCAGTACTTTTTAATTTATGAATAATAATGAATAAACAGCTAGGCGTAGATGGGTGGATAATATTAGGATGGATCTCCAGGAGGTGGGATGTGGGTATGTGGACTGGAGTGGGTTGGCCCAGGATAGAGACAGGTGGCGAACGCTTGTGAGTACGGTAATGAACCTTCGGGTTCCATGAAATGCGGGGAATTTCTTGATTAGCTGCAAACCAGTTAGCTTCTCAAGAAGGACTCTGCACCATGGAGTAAGTAAGTAATGAATAAACAGCTGACATTATTTACACAATGACTGATCGTTACATGCAGTATTTTCATGCATTCCATGCCACCTTCATTCCAAACCATGTAACTCAGTCTTCTGCAAAGTAAAGAAAAAATGTACACATCATCATTTCTGAAGATGCACGTACATCGATTTAAGTGTTAAGTAAATGGTGACAACTAAAAATTAAGAGTAAGAAACTAGCACCTCATTACAATTTGGAGGCCATAATACAGCATGTATTATTAAATATACTGCCTGCAATCATCACACTGGTCTTGAAAAATGGGAAAACAGCTTGGGGAATCAAGACACTGAATTCCTTGGCTTTTAAGTTGTATTTCTCCTAAAAGTCACATATAAAACTGTACAGTTTGTTACTGCAACAGTTTTCATAATCATAATATCCTTACCTGATGTCTTTCAAGCAAAGCCTCAGCCCCTGTTACATCATTAGCCAGCTCATCGCTAGACACCAACCCCATCATGCTATTGATCCATGACATGAGATCTCGGTAGTCACTGAGGAAACGTTGCAAGTCATATGAATCCAGCAATTTCTCCTTACGGCTATTGGCCTTTGCAGTCAATTGTGTCCATTCCTCATTTATCTCCTTCTGCTTAGCATATGTCTGATCGGCAGTTTCAGGATGTGTTTGCATCAGCCGGTTGGCAGTTTCATCCAACTGACGTATCTGTCATAAAAAAATCAGGATGGTTATATGAATTTCCAGTGCTATTGTTTTTAAAAATAAGCAGTAAATACAACATTAACAGAAACACAGTTTGTCACCTTGTCTCCCAAGGCAGCCAAATCTCTTTCAAGGCCCTCATGTTTGCGTTGCAGAGCCTGAACACTTCGAAGGTCTTTGCCTAGGTCGTCATTGTTCAATGCTTCATCCTTCTCCTGAATCCAGTCTTTGGTTTCATCCACATCACGATGGAAACGCTGTACTTCATGGGCAGAGCCTAACTGAGTGGCACGTTCTGATGTAAGCTGCTGCAGTGATGCCCACTTCTGGTTCAGATCCTGAACAAAGAATATAAATTCAAGTACGTAACACTTGCATTTCAAGCTGGTTGTCCCAAGTGTTCATGTCAGTATACGAAAAATGGAAAAATCTGTCGTGAGAGAACCAGTAATGGGTGTGGGGTAGATACTGTGATTTAACTGTTCACCCATCAGTCTCACATATTTTTACAATTAGCACCAATCATCAGCTGCATTCACATCACAATTAAATTTGTTTGAATGCTCACCTCGATCTGTGTCTGGATCTTCAAGGCAGCCTCAGTTTGCCCAAGACTCATAAGCTGCATAGCTATCTCATTCATTTCTGCAAGACGAACTTCATTAGCTTTAAGATCAGCCTGGAAATCATCAAACTTCTTCTGCATCACCTCCACTTGCTCCAGGTCTTCACCCACATCAGCCACCTGAACTTCAGCATAGTTCTCCTGAAGATTAAAAACACATGACCATGCAGCTTCAGTAAAGCATTAATCTTACCCACATACATGCTTCATGGAGTCAGGAATGGGCAGCAAATATGAAGACACTACAAGAAATCGTAACGCCCATGATTTGGAATTATCCATTCAAACACTGCAATGAATGGCAGGGCAGATATGTAGATACTCTGATTTACCTTGTCTTTAATCCATGCAGCAAGTTCAGCAGCTTCACGAACCAGCACATATGCTTTAACAGTCTCACTGAGCTTGTTCTGTCTCTCTCTGGCAAGAGCTAACAACTGATCATATTGAGCCTGGATCTGGTTCTGTCTGGCTGCTATGGAATTCTTATCAGCCAAGTTCTGTTGTGATGCTGACAAGCCTGCTTCTATCTTCTTCACATATGCAGCAGGCACAAAACCTTGACGATCATTCACTTCAACCTTCCACCAGTCCTGCAAATAATTAACATAAATGAAATTACGGGCAACTATGCGACTCAAATGAAAGCACACGTAACACAGCATATTCAAGCACCTTGTTGTTGGAGTTCAGAAGAGTTAGCACATCCCCCTTTTTCATGGAAACTTCACGAGGCGACTTCTCAGTATAATCATACAGAGCCACAACACACTCCTTGCCTGACACATCTATGACTGGGGTCTCTTGTTGCTGAAAAAGTAATATCACAGCTGTATGAAGAATTCAGGAACTGTTATGGACCACAGTCTGACAACACAAAAGAGTTTTAAGGTTGTAAGGGTGGTGTGAATGTGACACTGCATCACATCCCACTAGGCAGGTCTCTGATTTGTTATTAATTTTACCAAATACTCACTCTACAAGATTGTGCTTGTTCCCTCAGAGCTGAAATGGTGTTGCCAAATGCCTCTAGATCTGACACAAGGGCTTCATGCTTCTTAAGCAGAGCTTCGCCGGAATCCTCATCCTTTCCATAATCTGTATTGCACACAATTGGTTCCTTTTCCTTCATCCATGACTCAGCCTCATTGGCGTCTGCAAAGTACTGGTGTGCTTGCAATGAATCTTCCAGGTCTTGTTTGCGCTGTGGATACAGAAATGACGATATTAAGCACACAATTTAGGTATAACAATTCACAAATTTCCATGCATGTGCCTTTCTTCATGTGCAGGTAATGAATCTTCCAGGCCTTGTTTGTGCTATGTATGTGGAAATGGTAGTATTAAGCACAGACCATTGTACAATAATAAAAAGTCTCCATCCATGTACACTACATAAAGCAGGTGAAATTATAATTCAAATAAGATAAATAAATAAAAGCATCATAAATCAGTTGGTATGTACATTTCTGCTACTGGTATGGTGTTAACTGCAGCCTCACCTTAACCTGTAAGACTTTACAGTAAGCACAAAGGATCAAAACCATTAAGGAACATTTTGCTTCCTTAAAGGTGGTTTTCTAAACTTGGTATATATTTCCTACATTATGTGCCACGCAGTAAACTTACAAACTTAACTTCCAACATGCCGACTTTAACATATTACTGGCTGTTGGCAAATGCCATGCCTTTTCTGTTTACGTCAGAAAGCTACTTTCTTCTACAATCCCAATTCTGGGATGTTTCATTACATCAGTCATTATAGTAGCACATCAAAAATGTTGCATGCCTGAATACACACTTATCACATACATCCTGCTGACAGTATTCCTTATATCGAGAAGAAGTAAAACTACTTGCGTTAAGTCATCTCAACCTGCACTAACAAACCATGCTCTGCATAAAAACATGTGGCATTTTACAAGTCCTTTGCACAGCCTTTCTTGTTTTAGGCTACAGGCTTAATGATATTAAATGAAAATTCTGACCACCGATATATGAATTTGTAACAAAAATATTGGTACTGGAAATGAAATCCTGAGACATGACATGCACTTTCATTTCCATAATATGTCATATCAGACTAACAATGCTACATGTGTGACATCAGACATACAGTTTAAACTAAAATTAACACATACTTACATAGTACATATGGTGTAAAATACAATAGAACTGTTATGGTACTTGCCTGCAGAGCCTTCTCTTTGAGTTGTGTCCAGTGATCATTAAGAGTGCCAGTTCTTTGTTTGATCTCCTCACTAGCAAAGTGACCATCATTAAGCATTTGCTGGCTCGACTGACAGACTGCTGCAATTCGATTCTCATGATTGTTTATCTCTGCTAACACGGCTTGATGTTTCTTGATCAGATTCTGGACTCCGATCAGATCACGACCTGAATTCATCAGAAGCATAAAATACGAGGAGGAAAAGGAAATTCATCAGCTCTCTTCACAGGTGATAAATTTTAAAACTTGGTTTTATGTCCTGATACACATCAGTGGGTTTGAGACCTATTTTTGATCATAATAAGTGACCTTTCAATTGTTTTATCAGATACTTAACTACCAAAGAATAATGTAAAATTACTACAATGAAGTGAAAATTAGTCACTGGAAACATAAAGGAAACAAAATGAATCTGTCATACCTCTATTTGTTGATGCTGCTACAGGCTCCTTTTCTCTGATCCATGCTTCTTCATCTTCAATGTCACGGAACAGCTGCTGCACTTGAAGCGAATCTAACAGACGCTGTTTACGTATGTTCATGGGTCGCTGAAGTGCAGAGTATCGCTCAGTCAAGGCAACCTAATTAATGCAAGTATTATTTCCATTATACAGTAAGGTTTAACATGTTATTAAATGAAACAATTGCAAATGTATTGTATTTCTGGCATCCAGATCACACAGCACACAAATACCTCTTCTGTGCACATGCACACACATATAAATCCCCCCCCCGTCTCTTCACTGTTGTAGAAACCAGCACATATTTCTAACTGTACAATATATACTGTACTTTCCAAGTTGTTTCACAAGACAATTTTTAACACAATATGTCTCTACAACAGACCAGTGGTTATTTTCTTCTGTCAAATAAACAAAACTCTTCCTCCCTGCATTCAACTGTACCACCTCACACGACCAACAGGTTCCATGCAGCAAAAGGTCTTGATAAGCCAATACCACATTTACCCAAATAACTCAAATGTAAAACGTATCAGGCGGGTGGAGGTGGGGGGAAGGTGTTCACTATACAAACACAAAGTTAAACATGCTTTCTACAAGTATCTTAGTGAAAATTAAAGAATGTGGTGGATGGGGGTAGCTCCAAACCTGAAGGTTCATTAACATAGAGCAGCCCATCAATTAAACATATCCTTAGCCAGATGAACCTAGTCCATACCCTCCAATTCTATTTCTTTAACAGCCATTTTTAATACTATCCTACCATCTGTATCTCAACCTTGAGCTCTTCATCCTAATAGCTGGTTAAGAATACAATCATGAAACCCCTCGTTACAAAGCGGAATCCAGCCTCCCACCGCCTTCTTCCTCTTAGATCTAAAAGTATATTCCTCAGCAACCTGTTCTCTAAACACACTGACTTTTCTTCCTCTAATAGACAGTTGAACTTTCACACCTACACAAAACGAAAGCAAAAAGTGCAGTTTTGTAAATTTTATTCTTTACAGTTTTAGGCAGCAGACAAAAGGCACAAGATGCTGCACTAATGCAAGCAAGCATTACTTCGAAACATGACACACACACACACCTCCTTAGCTTTGATGTTGTCAGCATCGAAGTGACCCCGCTCTACAAACTGGCTAGCTGCCACTCTAATTCCCTCAATTCGGTCTTGGTGAGATCCAACATCAGCTTCAAGCAGGGCATGCTTCTTCTGAAGATTCTGAACACTAGTTAAATCCTAGAAACAGGAAAACTCACAGTTTAGTCACAAATTTTAAATAACATTACAATGCTACATTTAAGGTCTCCTTCTTCATCATCACAAAATTTCAACTTCCCCAAACCCTTATATGCACTTGTGAAAATAGTCTCCTAACCCAAAACCTATTAAACATGATGTACCCAAGTTAATGGCATTTCTGCAAATGAACAAAAGAAATTCTGTGGAACCTTGGTCTAAGTTCCTATAAAAATACAATTCAATTTTCATATGAGTAACATCTGTCAACTCCTAGATTGTACGTGATTTTTCTGAAACACCCTACCCTTCAAATAATAACACAGAAAATGCCCACAAATGTTTAGATGTGACAAAGTTACTCAGAAGAATTGTCCTAGTTCAAAAAGCACTGGGTACTACTTCAAAAGGATTTTCCTCATAACACTGGCAGGAGTAAATTTAAGTAAGGCAGTGACACAGTCAGGTCCATCACTTTTTTTTGTTGTTGTTAAACCGTACCACATTCATTGCAAATACCACATCCCCGCAGGAAAGAGACAAACTCATCTCGTGACATTACCATCACAGGAACAAAAACACAAACATTCCCACACCTGACAAAGAGGACAAAACTGTAACTCTCTGTGCATGCAGAGGGTTAATAGGGCTTTGTTTCAGTAATGCCAGAAGTGTCAATCTCTTTTTTAACATATAATTATCACAGTAGAAGTGAAGCTCACCTGGAAATTATCATAACACATCTTCCAACACAGTGCTATGAAACCCCTAAGCAACATCTTCAATCCCAGTGCTCAATGTTTTGTTTCTAAATCACAAAAGCATACCCACATACAAGGGTGACAAGAAAAGGCCAATGCTCCCCTATGTCACAGCTGGAAACCCTAACAACTGAAGATTTTATAACTTTATAAATGGCCCATTTGTGGCACAAAACAAGTAGGACTGCCAATCTTGACAATAAGACCAACAAATGCACGTATGTGAAATGTGTTTATCACGTCATTCATTACCAATATATGTAGATTAATATATCCAATAACATACAGATATGGAACATATTGAACAGTATTAATTACATTTTGATTACAATAAAATGAACATAAAACTGTCATGAACATACCTTTCCATAATCCTCACTCATAAGCTGGCCCTCTATTTCAGATAACCACAACTCCACGTCCTCCACTGTGCGATTAAACTGCTGCTGCTGTGATGCTTCTTGCAGCTTTGACCCCTTCTTGTCAGTTGCCACAACCAATGTCTCCCACAACTGAATAATCTCATCCATACGAGCCTGGATTCGATCTGCACGAAAGGCAGGAATCAAATGAAACTTTTATAGCATCATGTCTTCCAAAAACCCTATGCAGTGACATTTCAATCCAAACCTGCATAATGCTGCTCTTGTTGTCCACTTACTTTGTGTGTAATAAACACATTGAGTATGCCCTTAATTCAGTGATACACATCAATTACTGAAGTTAGACAACATCAAATTATACAATTTAAAATAATGAAAGCATTTTACTGCTATAATTTCAGCTTTTTTTTACAGACTCCCATTGTACACTGGCTACGTGGAGGAATCATTTGTATCAGCTATTCAATGTACATGGGGTTAAGTTAGAATTAAATACAGCAGAGCCACTAGTGCCTGGGCCCAATGCCTTTGAGGTTGAGATGGCTAGATGGCTAGTGAAAAGCCAAAAAGACACAAATCACCAGGTACTGATCAAATGCCAGAAGAAACAGCAAGGGGTAAGAAAATTCGTTTTGAGATGCATTAACTTATTAATTCTATTTGGAATAAGGATGAATTGCCTGAAGAGAGGAAGCAAGTGATCACTGTACCTATTTATAAGAAGGGTGATAAAACAGACTGTAGTAATTATAGAGACATTTCACTTTTGTCAAGTACATACAAAATTTTATCCAATATCCTGCTGTCATGGTTAACTCTGTATGCAAAGGAAATTATTGGGGACTATAACTGTGGATTTTGACACAACAGGTCAATGAACTAGATATATTCTACATTTGCTAAATACTTGAGAAAAAATGAAAATACAATGATGCAGTGCATGAGCTATTTATAGACTTCAAGCAAGCTCTTGTATATTTTCATTGAGTTTGGTATGCCAATGAAAGTAATAAGGATAATAAAAATGTGTCTAAATGAAACCTATAGCAGAGTCTGGGTACAAAAACATTCATCTGACAAGTTTCCTATTATGAATGGTTTGAAACAAGGAGATTCTTTATTGCCATTGTTTTTCAACTTCACATAAAGTATGTCATTAAGACAGTTCTGGTAAACCATGATGGCTTGGAATTAAATGTTACACATCAGCTTCTAGTTTATGCTATGATGTTAATATGTTGGGTGGAAGCATATATACCACAAAAAAAGCGCAGAAGCTTCAGCAGTTGCTAGTAAGGAGATTAGACTACAGTAACTGCTAATAAAACTAAGAGTGCAGGAAGAAGTCACAATATGAAGACTGAAAATAAATTATTTGAAAGGGTGAACAACAAAATATGTGGGAACAACCCTAATATATCAAAATTCTATTCAGGAAAAAATTATGAGCACATTGAAGTCAGAGACTGCTTGCTATCATTTACTGCACTATCTTTTGTCTTCCAGTTTGCTATCCAAAAATGTAATGATTAAGATATACAAAACTATAATTTTGCTTGTTGTTTTGTATGGGTGTGAAACTTGATCACTCACACTGAGGGAGGAATGTAAGCTAAGGGCATTTGAGAAAATGGGGTTGAGGAGAATATTTGGACCTAAGAGGGCCAAGATGACAGGGAAGTGGAGAAAACCATATAATGTGGAGCTGAATGATCTATACTGCTCACCAGGTAATCCAGACAAGAAGATGGGTGGGACATGTAGAATGTATGGAGGAAGGGAGAGCTGCATACTGGGTTTTGGTGGGGAAACTTAATGGAAAGAGACCACTTGGAAGAACCGAGCATACATGAGAGGATAATATTAAAATAGCTCTTCAGGAAGTGGGATAGGGGGTACAGACTGGATTGGTCAGGCTCAATATAGCGACAGGCTCTTGTAAACATGGCAATGAACCTTCAGATTCCATAAAATGCAGGAAATTTCTAGACTAGCAGAGAACAAGTTAGTGCCACAAGAAAGACTCTGTTCCATGAAGTGAGTAAGTTCAACAGTCATAACCACCTGCTGAAACTACAAAAGAATTTTTTAAATGTCAATAAAAATATAATTTTGAAGCTTATATTTATATGTAATCTGTTAAGGGCTCAAACTTTCATGTCTCCTGCATACAAACCATTCCCATTTTTTAAAGGAAATATCATTATGAAGTTAAATACTGAATTGTAATCATTCAACAACATTTTTAAGTTGCACTGATGTGATTGAACAGAGGACAATGGATTTTATTGTTAACAGAAATATTACAATTATTGCAAAGTTCTCTTTCTGCAAAGATAAAACTGTTTTCTATAATTAACATATGTCACCATGTGCATGTGTTATTACCTGCTGCATAGTGACTAGCTTCAATGAGCTCTTGACCAGTTGAAGTTATATCTTCCATGCGAGTTTTGTTTGCATTCAGCTCCTGCTCAAAGTTCTGATGTTTCTGAACCTTCCCATTCAAATTTGTAGGATCCTAACAATAAAACATTCATTATTTATACAATACCTGAAAAACTTATTACATCACTTTTGTAAAAACAAGACAATATGTATGAGATTTATTTAGCCATTCATGTAGTAGAATTTAAAAATAAAACAAATGCTTACAAGATAACTGTCATCGGTAGCAAATTTAAGCTTCTCATTGATCCAGCCCTTGGTCTCATCACAGTCTCTTTCAAACTGCTGCAGGCGGTTGGAATCTTCTAGAATTGCTCGACGAAGGGCAGACTTCTCCAGCAGTGCATTGCGACGTTCCAGTAACTAAGAATACAAATCATGTTACAAAATCATCCTATCCATAATACTACCTACCACTTGAGTAAAACTCATTATTAAAATCTTCATGCAGAATACCCAGGAAATACAATCTTTCACTTTCTTCATTATGTTCACCCTTCCCCCTGAATCTGTCACATCTACATAAATTTTCATACTCTTGTCTCCTCACAATAAGGATTTTCATGGCTACATGGTGGCAGATGTTATGGGCAGCCTTTCCTGCACATTACTTGACCCAAATTTTTAATGTCCAAGTAACATTAAACGACACATTTGAATTTGATACATAAACACAAATAACAGGCAGGGATATCACCTCAAAGACTTTTCACACTTCATGCAATAAGTGAAGAAGAGAGAATGAATATTAGCCAAAATTTTAATTGTACCTTCATTTTACCAAGTGCTTATTTCATTCAACACAAAATTTCAAGAGGTACTTAAAACTGCACCCTGCTAACTTACCACAGAAATCTTCTTTAGAAATAGGTATATTAGAATAGTTTAACATTTAGTAACATTTCAAAGTACCGACACTCACCATAGCTCTGCGCTGAGCTACATCATCAGCTGCGTAGTGTTGGCCTTCGATCAGCTTTGTTGCAAACTCATCCAGTGCTTTAATTTTCTCTTCTTGAGCAGCTAGAGACTTCTCAAAATCTTCATGTTTCTTAATAAGAGCCTCAACAGAATCCAGTGAGTCACCAAGATCTTCGTTGGCCAGAAAAGCCTGTAAGCAACAGACAAATAACAAAAGTACACATAAGCATACAACACCACCCCTAAGATGAGACAAATGTAAAAGCGCTTACTTCTTGCTTTGCCATCCAAGTATCAGCTTGTTCGGTGTCTCGGTAGAAAAGCTGCAGATCCATACACTGCTCATATAAAATACGGCGTTCTTCCCACATTGACAGCAGTGATGTTTTCTCTGAGGCAAGAACCACAAGCTTTTCTTTCACTTCCTCAGATGCATAATGTTCTCTATCTAAAAGTAACTGTCCAGCTTCAGCAGTGGCACGAAAGCTGTCTTCGCGTGCATCAATTTCACCCTGAAAACACAAATTATATGCTAATTATGATATAAAATGCATGCAGAGCTATGGTATTGGAACCATTTATGAAATCCTATTCTTTTCTGATTATTGTATGATCTTAAGAACAAATCCCGTATCAGAACTCCTGGCCTCATCAAACATTATGGAAAACTTTGAAGGAACACCAACACAATTCTGAAAAAAGTACACAGAATTAACAAGATTGAAAGGGTGGAAAAGATCTTCATAATTCAGTATCTGGCAAGTTATCACCCCACACGTTAAACTTACTATCACATTAACAGACCAAAAATCTGCACAACTGACTTCAGCCCAAAGTGATGTACACAGGAGAAAAAAAGATTACTGCCTTGCTGGAAATCTTAACTTTGAAACAGTGTACACATTAATTTCTCCCTTTTAAAGTTCATCTTATCTTACTATTACACAGGATGAAGAACTTAATTCACGTAAGGATGCATCATAATTTCTTTCAGTCCAATTCAAAAACAAAAGCATAACAAAAGATCCAGCTGAAATACATCCATAGTCTTAACTTTAAAATTATACACATTCATATTTCACAAATTCACAGTTTGTTAGTTCAGCATAACTCAATGACTATGTTTACACTGTACTGTAGACCATCATCAGCATTTCTGTAATGGATAATGTAACAAGTTTCTGGTGCAAGCAGTTTCACTTGTTTTATTAGCTGAATGCAACCTTCTATAATTCTGCTGTTGGTACACTTATCTTCTGTCTAGCTGTACCAGTAACCAGTTACCAATAACAGTTATTATTTAAAACACAGTATCATAAGCCACATGGTAATTATAAATAAACTTACTTTATGTTCTTGGTGACGTTCTAACAGTGCTTCAGCTCCAGCCACATCCTTCGCAAGTTCATCAGCAGAGATGATTGCCTTCATATCATTGATCCAAGATATAAGATCACGAAAGTCAGCCAGGAAACGATGTAGATAATACGATTCATCCAGCTTCTGCCTACGTTCCTGTCAAAGAAAAGAAAATGCATGATGAATGAAGAAATAACTATTTTGCACCAAAATCCCTGATGAACTGGAATTACATGAGATAATGAAATTACCCATACATATCTATTTTACACCAAAAATCCCAGCAGAAATGGAATTACATGAGATAATGAAGTCACCTGTACATGCTACTATATTCTCTTTGTTCTGTAAGACTATTTAATGGTGCTGTATCAACTATGCACAGTGTCATGTAAACAATTCCAAGAAGATTAAAACAACACACTGTAACAAATGTGGAAGCATTCATTCACCATCTTGTAACCATAATGTTAACAACATACACCTACGGGGGCAAAACTTATATACCAGTCACGTTTCAGCTATTTTAATCACACTTTTAGAGCAAAACATTCATACTATGATATACTGGTCATATGCTATTAAGTGCAACCCATCAAGAAATAATCCTGCTACCCACTGAATAGAAGGCTAGACAGCCCCAGGGCCAGTCAGGACAGTTTGGAGAAGAGAAAAATCTCTTTCTTCTGCAGGGATTCAAATCCCGGATCACTGAGACCGCAGTCTGTTCATTACACTGACTCTGCCACTCTGGCTCCTTTAAGCGCTGAAATCACAACAATTATGGACAGCCTGCACAGAAGATAAACTGCATCCTGTCTGCAGCTGCTGCACCATTAAGAATGTAAGGCTGATAGAAAAATATTCTTTTTCTTCTGACAAATTTGCCATTTATTGAACACATTTCTTAAATAAAACATGCCTGTCATTACTAACATTTTATTATTCTCGGTGTGAAGAAGCAACATTACTCTGCTCCTAATGTAACCACATGTGTAAATATGTGAATAGTCAAAGATGCTATATCTGGCAACTCTGTACCATAAAGGTTGCCCGATATTACAAAATTACACCTAAAATGCATCTTATTGTACCTTGCAACCTCATGGTCAGACATATTTACTATGCCACCACATACCCTGTAATGTGTATATAAACCTAAAAAACAACAAGATGCCAAAATTTCATGCTTTTGATCATCATATTCACAACAATGAATTATATACATGTTTGCTGTCACTAATGTAACTGTGTAAAAGGTAAAATGATCCCGTTACAGGCCCAGTGTGGCCCAGAGGGTGGGTAGAGGTATTGCTCTACTCTTCCATGACCACAGCACTAGAAGGAGGTGAGTGGTCAGCAGCATGGCCTGGCTGCACTTTACCCCCAGGAAAGACCTGGTACCCATTTTACAGGAGGCTGGGTGGGCCCCAGGGCCGGTTTGTACAGGCGGAAAATCTCGTTCCCACAGGGATTCGATCCCAGACCATCCAGCCCATAGTCAGTCGCTATACCAAGTGAGCTACCTGGCAATATAACTGTGTGCTTACATAATTTTACCTGGTAAATAATCTTTCATCATCAACTTTGGTATTTCAACTCTTAGAATCAGTGTTGGGTGCTGCCAGTACATGGAATTATGAAATGTAATGAGTCCCTGTAAATTTGGTTAAAGGAGCTTTCCAGACTACCCAGTGCTACACACCCTATCTCCCCACTGTACATCTAAAAAATATTTCATCCCTGCTTTGCATTATGGTATTGAATGTTACACAGATGTATGTGATGATTGAAATGTTGAATGCTATCTTATACAGCCCTCTCTCCAATTATAAACTTCTGCAGATCAATACAGACATTTAATTCTGGTCCCTGAGGGGTAAGACAAAGGCACAAACAAAACCACTTCAACTTAGCTTATCTTATTTTTTACATTCCCTTCACACACATTAAAATTAACCCTTTAAATGCCGAGTTAAATCCCAACTGTAAGTCCCAGCTCACCGAATTTTTCTTCGGGGTATTTAAATTTTGCGCATGATGTTCGCAAAACCTTAATATTTCGAGAACTAAATGGGATAAATTTGTGAAACAAAAAGCATTTTGTGGGGAAGGATACAGACATTGCTCAGAATGCCTTAAAAATGCTGTAATTTCCTTACTGCATAATGGAGAAGATAAGTTTCTAAACGAACTTGTAAATATCCATGTTCTTTTACTTTCATTGCTATCAAAGGCTTCATCTCTTTCTATGGAGGACGGACGAATAGATGTCTTACAAGGTGGTCTTTGTATGGTAATCTTCAAAACAGTTTCGATCAACACAAAGCACCACTTCACACTTGACACATCTCAATATCACTGTTCGCTTCATGCCCCCCAAAGACACACGCGACATCGCCGTTTCGTGTTACTGCAGCCAGGCCAGTGCTTATTGTGACATGTGTCCAGTCTTCCAGTGTTATAAGAAGCTGAGGGTGGTCTCCCTACAGGCATGGATGGTCATGGCTCATGCCCAGACTGTGCCAGCTTCTCTCTGATAAGGGCGAGTCGAAAATCTCTGTGTGAGATTTTCTTCCCACCACATGAAGATAACAGGATGTAACTGTTGACAATGGCCAGGTCTAACAGGTCGAAAAAGAGTTTTTTTTATCCACTTCCATGTTCGATGGCTGACCGTGTAGCTATTGGCCATCCTAATCTGCATTTTTTCTGGGCCAAGTCATCAAAGAGTTCAGGGGAGGAAAAGAAGTTGTCCATATACAGTTTATGGCCACATCCTTCTACACCCCTAGACAGATTAGTCACTGTAGCGTGGGTTGCTGTCAGGTGTCTGTCTTTACCGAGGTAAACATTCATGTCATATGTGTATCCAGTAGAGTCGCATAGTTTGAACATTTTGATGCCGAAACTTTTGCGTTTTTTCCGGATGTACTCTTTGAATAATACCCTT
>Ga0131853_10012646_pt1 | contig 15470 bp, 16 predicted proteins | sample TergutLab28metaG_FD_92764 | JGI IMG/M metagenome (GOLD analysis project Ga0131853, IMG submission 92764) | Labiotermes labralis P1 segment gut microbial communities from Petit-Saut dam, French Guiana - Lab288 P1 (version 2) (version 2) | ecosystem: Host-associated > Arthropoda: Insects >...
GAGAAAAAAACGGAGAGTATACACCATGTTTAAAATATTCGGTACATATATTTGTTGAATAAATATATAAAATGCAACTTTGGAGGTTAGCGGTGCGGTACGTCAACTATAGTTGACGTTAGGCTTCAAAGGTTAAGTTTTTCTACAAATTCTGAGGTACATTGCGATGTATTCTTAATATTTAATTCACTCTCCGGCCACCCTATTCTTGTAGTCAGCTTTGGTTGTCTCAATAGGGAGTCTAAGCGTTTGGCAAAATAGAAAACCTGCCACGTCACATCTATATCACTGAAAAAGAGCTGCATATGTTTTCTACAAGAGACAATAAATTCACGCATACAAAAATGGACAGGCTATCTAGCCAAATTGTAGAAAATTTGTTATAAAAATAAATTCTAAATGATAATCCTGTAGGACGAGGAAGCACGATTATAGTCTCGGTAGACCTCATAAATATTATGCTTAAAAAGGCACAGGACAGTAATGTGACGTTAAAGATTTATGTGAAGCCATAAACTCTAAACTTACTTCAGTCCACCGATACACTTTGAAGACTCAAGACGTCTACGAATCAAATAGATTTATGCAAATTTATCATTTTTGTCAGTCACCTGATGAAGGTCGAAATGAGATATAGACCCAACTTACGAGACTTTAACAGCCGTGTGCCTATATAGAAGTTTCCTTATAATATCTGCACTTATGTTAGGTATCGAAATTATTTTCGTGCAAATGTTTGAAGTAGAAACATGCAAGTTTTTCACGAAATAGTTTCAACCAGAAAATCAAATTAGCGAGAGGTAACTGTCGCATATTCTCTGTAAATTCTTAACTATTATAATTATGTTCATCAAAGTACGAGGCTTATTCAGAAAGCAAGTACCGTTTCGCTGTAAAAAAAAATCGAGTAAGGATTCGTACAAAATTTTATTGTTATCAGATTCTACATTCTTCAAACTATTTTTCCACATATTCGCCGCCATTATTGAGGCACTTATCGTAGCGGGGCACAAGTTTTTATACCTTCCTCGTAGAATACGGCCGCCTGCGATGGTAGCCACTACTGACAATGTCATACAGTAGAGTCCTTGAAATCTGAGGAAAGTGCAGTAACAGAACAGAAATTGTGAAAAGTCTGTCGTCACGCACTCTTTCGTTGACCTTACGCACCAAATCATCATTCACCAAAGATTGACGCCCACTTCGCGCCTCATCGTGCAGGTTCTCTCGTCCTTCAATGAATATCCGAACCCATTTCCTGACCATGCCATCACTCGTCGCATTGTTACCATACACTTGACAGATTTGGTGATGAATTTCACTTGGTAGGACATTCCTAGCGTTCAAAAAACAAATTATAGACCTTATTTCACAGTCGGCGGCCCCTTCAATTGTCTTAAACATGTTTAACGCACAAGAACAAACATAAACATAACACGGATTTCATGAAATGGCGTCTGTGACTTCTGAAGTGACAGACGAAGTCACTATATATTCGCAAAGTGACCGTCTCGAGGATGTTCGGAAGATATGCGCAGACGGTACTTGCTTTCCGAATAACCTACGTACTATTTTTGAAAGTTATAAATAATTTCTAACACTAAAGTTACACAATAGAACAGGTCAAGAATGGCCGGAGGGGGAGTAGAGGTATAGCTCTATTCTTTCTTTAACCTCGGCGCTAGAGAGGGTGGGTGGTCAACGTCACTCCCCGGCCGACCTGGTAATCGTTGTGTAGGAGGCTGGGTGGGCCCTAGGGGGCAGTCTGGACGGTTATACAAAATCTCGCACCCAACCGGAATTCGATCCCCGGATCGTCTAGCCCGTAGCAAGTTGCTATTCCGACTGCGCTATACTATTTGCTAACAATAACCCCTTTTAATTGAGCAACTTTCATATACACCAGACAGCCAGAATTGACCAGAAGAAAAACTTAATTTAACGGACAGCTGATATTAAGAAGTGTGTAGCAGAGGGTCAAGAGTGTAACAGTGCTGCGTCTAAGGAGGGTGCAAGTCAGTCGAATTCTGCCACTGCGACATACAGTGATATTCAGAGGTAATTAATTTCTTCTCGTGCCGACTGCATATCCGTCGTGCCTAACACCAATATCCTGTGTAATACCTTCTAACATTAACAGTAGTGGAACACGGGAAACTGGTCTCAGTTGTACTCCAAACCTTGAGGTCAAAAAGCTGCTCTCCAATAAAGTACACAATCTTATATCAGCGTTTTTCTATTTCGCATACATTCCTTCTGAGACTTAAGATAACGACAGATGTTCTGGATAAACATGTTACCTCTTGATAGGGAGTTCAAATTACGTTTCTTCTCTATTGTGCTAATGACGGTAGGAGGTTCTTCCAACTCTTTTAATTATCCAACTAAAAACGAAGCACAAAATCCTTAAGCAAATCAATTTTCACAGTCATCTCAGATTCTTCTTATTTTTGTAGCATAGAGAATTTAAAGCAATTAATACACGAAATTGTTCTTCCTTTTACTTCGGTCTAACTTTCTATTCCTTCCTTCACACACTCTTCAACTTTTCAAACTTAGCTCACACAGGGTGAAAGAAAAACGCACGGCCAAACGTAAGACAAAATAAAAGAAATAATTTTTAAAAATATAGGCCTTCTGAATCATGGTTTGCGAGTTATATCCTCCAGAAAATTATCTGTGAAAATGGAAGTGTCCTTCTTTAGCTACAACGCAGGATGATGCACGTTTGAACAATGACTGTTGACTGGCTGGAAAACACCAGGTGTCTTAAGAATCACGTCACATCCATTCTGTATTTGTTGTTGTAAGATGTGGATTTGCAGACTATTGTTCTTATGTGGTTCAGGCATAATGGTGCTCCACCACATTTGTTGCTCAGATATAATGGTACTCCACCACATTTGTGGCTCGAACATAAAGGTGCTCCACCACATTTGTGTCTCAGGCATAATGGTGCTCCACCACATTTGTTGCTCAGATATAATGGTACTCCACCACATTTGTGGCTCAAACATAAAGGTGCTCCACCACATTTGTGTCTCAGGCATAATGGTGCTCCACCACATTTGTTGCTCAGATATAATGGTACTCCACCACATTTGTGGCTCGAACATAAAGGTGCTCCACCACATTTGTGTCTGAGGCATGATGGTGCTCCACCATATTTTCTTCCAACAGTAAGGGCACTTTTGAGCACTGTACTTCCAGAGCAATGGATAGGGCAATGAGGAACAACAGCATCGACTATTCGTTCCCATGGTTTCATTTCCTTAGATATTTAACTCTTGGGAGATATCTAAAGTCTTCTGTTTAAGGAAGAGCAGTTGATGATGTTCCGAACTTGCAACAACGACTGCAGAATGGGCTTGAGTTGATTTGCGCGACACCTGAAATTTTCCGATCAGTCCGGCAATTAGTGTTCAGTCGGGCAAGGTCTGTGACAGTGTTTTAACCGACATTAACTTATTATAGGAATCGGATGGGATGGCAACATGCCGTGAATAGAAACTAAATTAAGGGTACTGAGGTCCATAAAACTCAAAATTATTATAACGGTTACCTCCTAGATATGGGGGGAATATACAACACATTAGCAAGTATGTCCTATATAAAATCGAAATTTGAATAGCATAGTCAAGAAATACAAGTATTATGTAGGCTTTACAAGATGGGATGATGACAAGACTGAGGAGGATATCGTATAATTTATCTTCAAAGATAAAAAGGCCACACAAAATAAAGCTTTTGCATTTTTCTCCTCTTTACTCACAGAAGTCACTTTTAATAAAATTTAGTCTTTTATGACGGAGTCTGGAAAATTTTATGCATACAGCAGCACTTGGATTTGAAGTGACGAGGGTAGATGAGAGTAAGAGTGTGACTAAATTATTGGAAGTTACGGGGTTAATTGCGATAAGAGTAATATTAGAACACTGGTATTAAATACGTCCTTTAGTTGTGACACATGTCGGAAAATACTTACCAACAGTCGAATCAGAAATTTTGCCATATGCTTTACAGTTCCGAAGCACGAACACTGAAGTATACTGATGATGGATTTTGTCTGCTGTTTTATAAGTGTGTAAATGTTGATATTTCTCATTAGGTTGAGGGAGTGTGTGATCAGGGTGCTGAAGAAGATATTTAGACACAAGCGGGAGGAAGTAACATGGAATTCGAAATAAATGCAGAATGAGTGGCTTCATGATTTGTACTGCTTCTCACCAAGTATTTGTTTGAACAAATCAAAGAGAATGAGATGGGTGGGTTATGTGGCACGTAGGGAGTGAAAAGAGAAATTTTATAGAGTGTTTATGTGTAAAACCTGAAAGAAAGGGAATTCTTGAAATACAAAGGCGTAGGCGGGAAAATTATATTGACTTGGTCTTAAAGTAATAGGGCAATAGAATGTGGACTGTAACACCACGCTGAGGAAAGGCACAAAGGCCAACCTGTGGAAAGCCGTAGGGAAACTTGGGTTCCATAAATTGCAGGAAGTGTCTTATTAGATAACAAAATATTAGCTTCTTGACAAGGACGCTGCTCAATGGAGTTATTAATGATTGTTTATACCAATAATTTCAAGTTTGAGATCGTGTAAACTTTTTCCCGCCACATTGCGTAGGAAATTAGTTACTTTGTAATATATAATTGGAATTAAATGTGTTAATTAGGCCTTCTCTCTTGTAAGTGTATGTTTCTTACGAACACAGAACACTAAATTTCAATCTTGTAATATTATTCTTTTGCAGGGGTGGGCAAAAGAATTTTACGGCACGCCCAGTGAATGAAAAAATAAATTCGCCACAATAAACATAATTGCATTCGAATAGAATGTAAATAATCTTATTGAAGGAAGGAACTCAGAAAGTGCTTGAGTAAGCTTCTTTCTGGCATACGATGGTTCAAAGGTAAACTTATCAAGGAAGTTCAGTAACGGAGAAAATTTTATGTTCAATTCGATAAAATTTTCCTCTGACCAGATGAAGAAACTTTGACTGAATATCTGAATTTGCTGCAGTTCCATTTGTCAGATCTGTCGAATAGCATGCCCACTGATTCTATGCATCGAACATAAAAGAACGCCATTGTATTCTTTCTCTCACCGAAGAAATTATTTAACATAATTTTTTTTCAGAAAAATAAATTCAGCATTAAAGTGCAAAATCCCGTTTTGAAATGTGGCTCTTATTCAACAAAGTAGTTTCAAGTCCATTTCGCCACAAATCCAAAAACGTTTCGCCTTTCAGGGAATGTTTTTTTACAGTTAAATACTCATTTATACTCTTATATACAAAAATGTATCGAAGAATTTTGTTAACTTTCGTTATATCACTTTACACGATTTTGTTTCCTGTAATTCATACGTTCCATCAATCTGCATTGCTAGCCATACCGTGAAAGTACTTTTATTAGCCTATATGAAGTAGTGTCTGCAATACACATACTTTTCCATTAGCAATCCCCTTTCATATTAATTCACTTTCATGTAGTGATGTACGTGCCTCAGCCTGACAGTAGTAACGGTGTAAACGATGAAAGCTGTTGTACGAATTCTATGAAGCAAAAGAGCGGAAACTCACATCTGATAGAGGGGAGGGACGAGTATTATATCCGCGCAAATGCGTATGTTAGCGAGTGATGTTATATTGAAGAGCTGGACTCCCATAATATACTTCTAAAAGCACAGTCAAAAAATCACGCAAATGACTGGTTAATTATCTTATGCATCTGATACGAATTTTATGGTACATGAGTGTGGAGTGCATATTAATTGTACCAGATAGTCAGGAGGGTTTTTTTCTACAAGCGTGTCTAAAACTAAAGCGACTTTGCACGAACACATATTCAGATTATATACAAAATATGTGATAAGATCTTCGTTATTCTGTGTGTATAAATAAAAATATTTTATTTCGGCTTTTTGTAACATTATAGATTTAAGTTCTTCTTTATATCTAATGTTATTTGCAGTTCATTTTCTTTTTTATTAAATTCACAACACATGCATACACACAGATATAGAGAAGCACACACGAATATATATATATATATATATATAAACCCATGATTGTTAGATTTAATTCTCGCGTTATTAAAGACCCCCTTCTATCATTGGAATTTATGCGGCCTAAAATTAGATGAAGAAAAGAAGTGTAGATGAATGTAGAAAATTACATTACTTAACTTCAAGTACCTGATAGCTTAATAATTTACAAGTGAACTCTATGTATGTATTGTTAGGGACAGACAGTTTCAGTACATATCGTATTGACTAACTTTGTTAAATATCTAATACGTTCAGCTAAATACACGCAGAAAATACCGGATAAGAGAAATTTATTCCAGACCAAGCAGATTTAGCTGCAGAGTAAGCAGTTTATTTTTACATGAGTTCAAACCATCAGAGACTCTGGCAGCAGGTTATAAATGGCTGAGAGCAGCTATCACATTTAACACTAGTGTAACAGCGACAAGTTTCTCATTTTTTATGTGAACTGGAGAAACAAATGAGCTTTGTGAAGCAAAGCACAGCAGGTATTAAGTCGTCTCTTGGAGTTAAAATGCCACCCACCCACCTACACATTTCGTGCTGTATTGTTGATACACAGATCAGTATCTCAACAGGAGACAGGCTATTCACGGCGGACTGAATGTCGAGTTTCAACAAATCTTTTTCTGCACGCAGAGTGTAATAACCTTATAATGCTCTGCAAATATCCTCTCAAGAGAAATTAACACGAAAGCAAACCCTTCCATTAAAACGCGAAACAAACTCAGCCTAATGACATAACCACCGATTTTAAAGAATTTATGTTTTTTGGAAGTTAAGCCTCTCGGGCCCAATACATGATCAGTACAATTTAGCATTAACTGTCATAAACAAATTATTCGAAATAATCTGTAGTCCCTTAATCCATTCTACCCTTACACTACTTACCCACACAGTACGTGGTATATACAGGTCCCATGTTTACATATATATATATATATATATATATAAATAATTATATATACATATAATTTTGGTATGTGAATAGCATATATACCTATAATTATTTATACTATACATCTGCTCATAAATATTTCAATTTTATTCCTACATTGAAAGAATTCAATCCGCTTAAAATTTTAATATGCTGTTTTATAAGGCATGTTTCTTTATTTTCCTCTCAATTTCTCCGAGTAGAAACAAATTATGCCACCTTTAGCACTTCGACACCGTAATATTTCTTGACTTCATCAACGAAGGGTAAACGTAAGGGGTATGCAATATCTATCAATATTTTCAATAACAAATAAAACACACTTTATAAATATTTTCCTTAATTGGCTCCTAGTTTCGACCATAAACTCGGGTCATCATCGGGCTACGATATAAGAATATGAATGTATACAGACCAAATACAAATATAAAGATAACGGGTACAAATTATTACGTACATTTAGTGCAACTTCTTCCATTTTCACCGTATTTCATAAAGAGTAATTAAAGTATTTTTACTATAAAATTTCTGTGGCAAAGTGTCATTTTATGTGAAAGCTCTAAAGTGTCGCCCTAAGGCAAAATATTCGATTCACGTACGAGTTACAGAGGAAGCGCAGAGAAAACTATGGTCTGGGCTCTCTCGCAGGATGATTAGAACTTGTCCTTAGCTGTGGCTCTAGGCACGGAGGATAACTTGAAAAACTTTTTGAGAGAACTGAGGAGGGGTATGAATGGGCTAAACTTGCAGACTGAACGTAGACTGGAAATGGATGTATCTCAGAGTACCAAATAGAACATAACTTTAAATGTAACAAACTACATGGCATTCAGTTGTAAGAAATTGGTTTGAAACCAAACTAATCATACATAAAATAACTGCACTTGCTATTTTGAAGTTACGCGTATTAACTCCGAGAGTTAACCATGTTCATGCTGAAATTATCTCTTCTGATGACGTGCAACACGTACAAGACAAGCAACTCAATATTTGAAACTTGACACCAGCTGTCTACTACCAGGTAGAAGCAGACTTATCCATACACAACACAGGAACACTAAACTCGTCACCACCAGTACACTCATATATGACACAGCCGAAATCGTCCGTGATACTTTATACTCGTACATATGCTTAGAAGCGACGTCGAAAACTACTGAAAAACATAAAATAATAATAATAATAATAATGCAAAAGAACAGTACATAAAAAGCCATAATAGAATGTGTGTGCACAACTAGACGTCAACATATGCAAGGAAATAGGGGTACAATTGGACAATTGTACTGGTATGAACATGTGCCAAAATCAGTAGAAACAAGTTAAGGAGGCAAGGTAACCACAATGTGGAATCAACAAGTAGAAACTGACAGAACTATCCCCAACAATAAACCAGACATTATAATCCGTGATAATGAAAAGGGAACATGTATGTTAACAGATGTTGCAATCTCGGGAGACAGAAATGTGATTTAAAAAAAAGCCCAGAAGATTCTAAAATATAAAGACCTTAGAATAGAAATATAGCGCATGTGGAATGTAAAAACAAAGGTGATGCCAGTAGTAATAGGGGCGACTGTGACTATTTCCACGTCATTCAGAAAATACGTGAGCAACATACCACGAAAATATGAAGTCAAGGAACTATAGAAAACAGCCATATTGGTCACTGCACACATACTTGGGAAGGAACTAATATAAAAATACAATAGATTCAACACTGGAACTAACGATATAAGAACCATGAATAGTAACAACAGAATAGCTGCAACATTGTATTCCCTAGGGCATAGTTTTTCTCAGGAACATAAGTATAAATACCTTACATAAAGGAGATGATAATGATGATTATGATGATAATAATAAAAACAAAAATAATGAGCTCTTGGAAGAGACCAAATAGGGAATTTCTGGCACAAGCAACGTGCAGAAACTCACACTTATTTAGCAACTCCTTTTAACTAACTGATTAAGGAAGGTCGAATACCCGACTGGTTAACGATAGGAGTAACAATTCTTCTTCCAAAGAATAGAAACGCTGAAAGACCAAAGAATTACAGACCCATAACATGACTGCCCGCAATGTGGGAAACCACCACATCTATCAAAAACAAAGAATACAATAGGACATTAATGAGAGAAATTTGGTTCTTAAAGAGCAGAGAGGTTGCCATAGAGAATCGAAAGGCTGCAAAAGTCAGCTACTAATAACAAAAGCAATATTACAAAAAAGTAAGAGCAAGAAGAAAAATGCATGCATGGATAGATTATCAGAAAGCTTTGGACAGTGCGGCTCACAGTTGGATAAACAAATCCTTGGTGTTAATTGGGATTAACAACGAAATAATATATTTTACTAAGAAAGCCACGAATATATGGAAGGCAAGTTTGCGCCTATATACAGAAGGGAGATAACAGAAACAGAAGATTTATGAATACAACCTTAAATACTTAAAGGAAATTCATTGCCACCACTGCTGTTTTGCATTAACTTAATCCCCTCACAGAGCAGTTGAAGAAGCTGAATACAGAATATGAAGAACACACAACAGAAACAAAAGTATCACATTTAAATTTCATGGATGATTTGAAGCTGATAGGTAAAACAGAATAAGAAGTCTAAACACAAATGCCAGCAGCTAGAACCTTCAGTGATGATATCCGTATGGAAATTGGACTTTTGAGGAGTGTGCTAAGGTTGTACTGAATAGAGGAAAAATAGTTCACTCGCTAAATCTAATACTTGACTTCAACTGAAAAATACAGGAGATAGAAAAAGGAATAACATAGAGGTACATAGAGATTGAAGAAAGTGAGAGCTTACAACATCAGATAATGACAGAAAGTTTGAAAAAGGAATAAAGCAGGATTTTAAGAATGATTCTGATATTTTAGTTGAATACCAAGAATAAAATTACAGCAATTAGCTGTTCCGGTTTTGGTAATATAATTGGGGAATAGAAGAAATAAGAAAATTTGACAAAATCTAGAAAGTTTTAAAATGCATAATTCAAAAGTTGATATCGATAGACTCTATGTGAAAAGAAAAGAAGGATGAAGATGCTTGTTAAAAAATTAAGTGTCATAAAGCAGAGATAATATTGCAGAATATTTGAATACGAAATATATGGAAGACCAATTAGTATTTATTGATAAAAGTCACGAAAACAATCAACCAAATACGAATTCAACAATTAGAGTGACAGCGAAGATCGCAGAAGAATTAAACCAATCAAATGAGAACACTGAAACGAAAAAGGAAGGCGTTCAACACATAAAAGCACAATTACGAATGTCCTGAAAGAAAAATTGAAAAGCAAAGTATTGCATGACCAGTACGTTAGAAGTACGGTCAGAAAGCTTATTAGCGAAAAAGACACGTTCCTATGGCTGTAGAGGGGAAATCTGAAAGGAGAGACTGAAAGTTAAATAATAGCAACAATAGATCAGGCATTACAAACTAAACACCATTCGACAAAAACTTTACAAACAGAAACGGACAGCAAATGCAGACACTGTAAACAATTTGATGAGACATTGGAACATATCATATCAGCACACCCAATATTAACAAAAGAAAAATGCTTAAGAAGTATGACAGAATGTGTGCTCAAATACACTTTCACATACGCAAGGAAGTGTGGGTGAAATTAGGAAATGAACATTGGTATGACCAATTACTAAAATCAGTCGAAACAAATCATGAAGGTAATGTTGCCATAGTATGGAACCAACACGTGCGAACTGAAAGAAATTTTCCTAACAGTAAATCGGACATCATAATCTGTGATAATAAACAAGGAACATGCACGTTAATATGTATTGCAAATCCTGGAGACAGAAATGTGATCAAGAAAGAAGCCGAGAGAATTTTAAAATATAAAGTCCTCATAATAGAAATTCAGTTTAGGTGCAATGTAAGATCAAAAGTGATGCCAGTCATAAAAAGGGCGACTGAAACCATTTCAAAATCACTCGTACAGTACCTGAGTAAATAAGAGGAAAACAAGAAATTAAGGTACTACATAAGACAGCCATACTGCACACTTCACTCACTGTGGGGATCGTGCTAATGTAACAGTAAAAAATATTAAAAATTCATAACAAATTTTTTTTTACGTTTTGCTGAACGTGCATCTCAGTATATTTATCTCAGTAATTAACCAACTTGGTGCACAAAATTTTAGTTTCACTATAAGTTTATTTCATGCCTCTACATGTTTCGACCACATGTGCTCGAAACATGTAGAGGCATGAAATAAACTTATTGTAAAACAAAACTTTTGTGCATCAAGTTGGTTAATTACTGAGATAAATTCATAACAACATTACATGTAGCAGAGATTGTAAATTAAAAACAGCTGCAAGACTGTAGACCCTGGGAACATGGTTTGGTTCAAGAATACAATCTTAAATACCCTGCATTAAGGTGATAACAAGGATGATGATGATGATGATGATGATGATGATAATAATAATAATAATAATAATACCTGTACTGGAGGAGATATGGAAATAGACCCTGATGGTGAATTAAACGCAGCACCAAATCAGGTATTAAAAATAAAATATGATGCAACAAAAATATCGCAGAGAGAAGCAAATAACAAATGCCGACTATGATAAACCTTTGATGAGACGGTATACTACATTAAATAAGCAAACCAAAGATTGTCAAAAAATAATACATAAAGACACGCGATTGAATGTGTGCTCAATTGCACTTTAACACGCATTAGAAAATTGGAGAAAAATTGGAAAATTAACACTGCTATGAGAACATACCAAAATTAGTGGATGTGGAATATGAAAACAATGTGATACTAATAATAATAAGCGCAACTAAAACCATCTCAAAATAATTAAAGAAACACCTTAACAAACTAACGCGAAAGCCAGCAACCATGGAATTAAAGAAAACAGCCATACTAAATACCGCAAACATACTTCGGAAAGTACTAATGTAATGGCACCAAAAGTTAAAAATTGGAAATAATAGTATATATACCAACGATTGTAAATACAGAATATGTGTAACATTACAATTCCTAGAAACATATGTTTCAAGTACATAATTCTAAATACTGAGCATAAAATTGAGAGCAAATGATAACACATACTTACTTATTCACTCCTTGAAGCAGGGTCCTTCTTGAGAAGCCAACCGGTTTATAGCTGGTCAAGAAATTCCCCGTATTTATGGAACCCGAAGGTTCATTGCCGCATTCACAAGTGCCCGCCACCTGTTCCTGTCATGAGTCAGCTCGATCCAGTCCGTACTTCCACATGCCACTTCCTGAAGATCCTTCTTAATATTACCCCCCATCGACACTTGGGTCTCCCAATTGGTCTCCTTCCTCAGGTTTCCCCACCAAAACTCTGTATACTCGTACGCCTTTCCTCTCCCACAAACGCACTTCGTGTCCCGCCCATCTCATTCTTCTCGATTTTATCACCCGAACATTATTGGATGAGCTCTTCTTTATGTAGTTTTCTCCACTCCCTTGTTACCTAGTCCCCCTTAGGCCAAAATATAATCCTTAACACCCTATTCTCAAACACCCTCAACCCACATTCCTCTCTCAATGTGAGCGATCAAGTTTCACACTCGTACAAAAAAGGCAAAATTATAGTTCTCTATATCTTAATCTTTAAATTTTTGGATAGCAAACTGGAAGACGAAAGATTCTGCACCGAATGATGGGAAGCATTCCCTGATTTCAATCTGCTCTTAACTTCTTTCTGAATAGAATTTTGATTTGATAAAGTTTTTTTTCCAAATATTTGAACTCTTCCACCCTTTCAAAGGAACTATTATCAATCTTCATACTGTAACTTTATTCTGCATTCTGATCTCGAGACACGACCATGTACTTAGATCTATCATCATTTACTTCTACTCCAATCTCCTTACTAGTCACTATCAAAGCGTCTGCGTTTTCCTTTATAGTGTCTATGCTCCCTCCCAGTGTATTAACATCATCTGCATAAACCAGAAAATGAAGTGTACCATTTAATTTCAGGCCATCCTGGTCTAACTGAAACCTCTTAATGAAGTATGATGAAGCAAAGATGAAAAGCAATGGCGAAAGAGCAGCTCCTTGTTTCAAATCATTTCTAATAGGATATATGTCAGACGAATTCTTGCCTACCCGGACTCTGCTATATGATTCATTCAGACACATTTTTATTAGCCTTACCAGTTTCATGAGGATACCAGACTCAATCAGATTATTATACAAAATCCCTCTCCTAACTGAACAATAAGGTTTCTTGAAGTCTATAAAGAGCCAGTTTCACTGCTTCATTTTATTCCCATTTTTTCTCAAGTATTTGACGAATGCAGATTTTATGATCACTAGTTTACCTGTTGCTTCGAAATCCACACTGATGATCTGTAATAATTTTCTCTGCATATCGAGTGAACCTTAACAGCAAGATGTTGGTACAATTTTTACGTAGTTTGCAAAACTGATATGCCCCTATAATTACAACAATTCGTTTTATCGCCTTCTTGTAAATAGGTACAATGATCGACTCTTTCCACTCCTCATACAATTCCTCCTTATTAAAAACAGACGTTTCATGTTTGTGTATCTCATAGCGAGTTGTTTTACCCCCTGCCTTAACCAATTTTGCTGGGATTTGATCAATACCTGGTGATTTGTGACTTATTACTTTTTAATAACCAACTCAACCTCAAAGACACTTGTCTCAGGCACTTGTGGTTCATCTATATGTATTTCTCTCGGCCTAACATCATTAACTCCATGTATTTTCAAGAGTTGAGAGAAATAGTTCTTCCACCTAGCCAAAATACTGTGTCAGTCTGCTATCAAATCACACTTCTCATCTTTACTTTATTAGTTCTAGGCAGGTAACCCTTCTGAAAGTCATTGATACCACTACACAAGACCCCCAATATTTTTTATCTCACAGTTAGTTTCAAGTTCCTGAATTTTAGCTTTCAGATAAGCTTTTTTTGTTCTTGAAGTGTCTGCTAGCTTCAGGTCTTACGTTGTTCAGGTTATGTACATTGTTTTGGCTTGCATCCTGTATCCACTGCAATTTAGCAAGGTTCCTTTGATCTAAAAAACGTAAACATTTTCATCAAACTATGGTTCTTGATGCTTCAATTTCTGCAGACATGAACTCTCTTTAGCTGAGGTTTTGATATTCCCTTTGATGTTCTCCCAAACCCTATTTATGTCCTCGTCATCACTTAAGTTCTCCAAAGCTGCAAACGTGTTTGTAATCTCAATCTGATACTGTTTCCTAACCTCCCGCTTATTTAGCTTTCTGAGATTAAATCTATCCCTATCAAACTCTTGTGCTGTTTGTTTACTTACTGCCAATCTTCCCCTAACTTTTACGAAAACCAGATAGTTATCAGTGCCACAAACAGCTCCTCTGAAACTTCGTAAATCTAGTACACTCGAAAGTCATCTCCTATCTATCAAATGTGATCAAGCTGGCCCTGTGTCTTCCCATCAGTAGAGGTACAGATGTACATATGGATGTTTCAGTGTGGGAAAATCTGAGTAAATTTGTTTAATACGAACACACTTATCATCTTTATATAGGACCTTTACATGTAGTTTGTTGTGTACGATTAATAATTCAATAACATTTACATTTGTGAACATATTGGTACTGAGTCTTGATTTTAGAATGCAACCGAAACTGAAAGACAAGAGATGCCATAAGTTACAGAATGAAGTTGACACTCGTGTTTCTACACGTTTGTAAAAGTTTCCTTCCTACGCGTCATTTCCTCCAGGGATTCCCCTTTTGCCTTCCATGTATCAAATAACGCTTTGTTGATATATTCCAAGAAGAACTTTTCTTCACTGAAGTAGTCAATCTCGGTAGCTCATAATATCGCAAAACTTTAAGTTTGTATACTTCTTTATTTCCAGTGTGTTTCTGAAAGTGAAAGTAATAACTTATCATCGAGCCTTTAGAGTCGGTATTTGATTTTACCAGATTTGATTCTGATGTGGCGAACTCAAAAGTTATGAGGCGCCTTAACACAATAAAAGCAAAGAGCTTGTTACAGACATTGTGAACTACAACTATGGGAAGCTGAAACAGTGTGTGTGAATGAAGTTATTATGTTAATTCTACCATAAGTTTAAAAGCATACACCGACAGGAAAAAATAAAAGACAGTACCTTTTTAGTTGTCTGACGATACACTCTACACCATAATGATGTATGAATTCACAATCAAATTACCACTGATATCTCGCTAATAACAAACGGCAACATATTTTGACCTAAGACTAGCGACAGGAAAATCAGTTTAACAACATAAAGCATGCATTTTTTGACGTTTTGCTGACCGTGCATCTAAGTCTATTTATCTCAGTATTTAACCAACTTGATGCACAAAATTTGTTTCACAATAAGTTTTATTTCATGCCTCTACATGTTTCGAGCACATGTGCTCGAAACATGTAGAGGCATGCAATAAAACTTA
>Ga0131853_10012647_pt1 | contig 15469 bp, 7 predicted proteins | sample TergutLab28metaG_FD_92764 | JGI IMG/M metagenome (GOLD analysis project Ga0131853, IMG submission 92764) | Labiotermes labralis P1 segment gut microbial communities from Petit-Saut dam, French Guiana - Lab288 P1 (version 2) (version 2) | ecosystem: Host-associated > Arthropoda: Insects >...
ATATATATATATATATAATGTGACCAGACAAATTCATAGAACACAAAAACAAAGGCGACGTTCCTCCACTGTATCGTCACAAATAATTTCTCTAACATCCATTCTCATAATGCTCCATCCATACTTTTCTCAGTGTTCTGAACTGAACACATTACTACATTTCCCTACCAAAAGTGTTACATGCATTTCACTTTACTCCCATTTCAACTATTTTAACCTTTTATTATTTGTTGGAAGCCTTCCACAACCAACGTTAAAAATTTACCACCACAGTATGATAATGTGCCGAATTTTATATTGCTGCACATTTATGTCCCCTGAAATTTCCTAACAGTTCATGTATAACAAACATGACAGGAGTTTTATATCCTTCCACACCAAAGAACCTACCTTTTTCTCAGTTTTTAAACAAATTAATTCACGTTAATAGAAATGAGACTGTAAATAAAAAGCATGGGAAACAGCTAAGCTAGTTGAGGATTCTAATCTTTTGAGACATGATGCAGTGTTGCATAAATGATTCCAACATTTCCAGGGATCAATGGTCTTGGATTACTCTTCATTACCAACCTGATCCTTCACACCATGACACAATGTCACATTCCAGAAGACTTAAAAGGATCAGGTAGTCTGGGCCTTGAAGATGGGACTAACAGGTCGTCCCAGTTACCAACTACCAATCTAGTCTGCATAACATCCCAGAAGAATGAAGACCTCAAGCCTGTAATGATTTTTAAAGGAGTCTCAGCCCCGCACAACCCTCAAGCCTAACGGTTTATATAGCGACAAGCCCATAAGAAAGTAAAACAGAACTGTGGAACTGACGAAGAACATGGAAGAATTAAAATTAGAGTCTTATGGGATATTATAGCATGAAGTTGGTGACATATACTGCTTCTATCTTCACAGTGATACCAACCTACTGAGCTAAACTGTGTCACAAATGTCACAGCCACAAAAACTGCATGACACTTAATTTTGAAGTTAAACATACAGTTTGTATGATATGACATATTCATTTTACCTGCAGTACATGTGGGTAATGAAACACTTCCCTGCCGCGACATCTCAAAGTGTAGTTTCCCTGATGACTCCCAGTGCATGTTTCAAGCAACAGCAGTTCTGAGTGCTCCTGTGCAAGATGCCACAACTCTCTCTCATATTCAGGATGCAGATTGATCTGACTAGATACAACCAACCATGGTCTAGAACAAGAAAGTGAGATTGTCACAATTTACTTCATGAACTGGTAGGACCAAACATAGAGACCCCACAATGTTTGTGCAAGACTATTTATGGTACCTTGCAAACTTGTGATGAGTATCTGGCGTAAGTTGTGCCACCAACGGACTATAGACAGGCAAGGAGACATCAAAACCCAACCTGTATGTCCAGGAGGAGAAGCCAGCTCCTGCCACAATGGCATGCCCTATTGACAGCTCTACCACAGTGCTATAGTCTGGAACTGCACCAGGTACCATGTTGAATATCAAATGGTTCTCCCCTTCCTTCCAGCTGTACAAACACAAAAAACATTGCTGTTACTACAAATTTCCATATGAGGATTTAGCTGCAAGTTATCACAGTGGTGACAACAAAAATTACCGTCACCTGGGATGGAATACCACACTGTCTGGTACAATATGGAACATGCTGCCTCACATTCAAGGTGCGACATGCCTCGTGACAGTAAGATGTGATCTTTTAATGTAGTTTTATTTTACGACACTGTTACTAGCTTCGATTTCATTGAAGGATGAATGAATTGGAAAGGATGTGCAAGGAAGTGGTAGTGGCCAAATTTAAGGCATTATACCACAATCTGAGTGAAGGGACTGAGATTTGAACCTGGGACTTCTGAAGCTGGTGTGATATCTACCTGATCACAGCACATTCAACAGACTGCAGAATTATTTAAGTGCAAGTAAAATAGGGCAACTGGACACAACAATTGGTGTACCAACACTAACAGTCTTGAGGGTATTTGTCATGGACTCCTGAGATAAATGATGTTTACAGTGTGTGCATTTCACAAATGCGGAAAATGTGGGGAACACATCTATGGAAAGAGTTTGGCAAAAAAAGGATTAATTAACATGCACTACCTTAGTTAAAAACAATACAGCATGATAATATTAAAGAGGATGAGATGGGCATGGCATGTGAAGTCACATGTGCACGAAATTTTAGCAACAAATCTTGGTGGCAATGACCATTCGGTAGACCCATATGTAAATGGTGGTACATTATTCCAACAGACCATAAGGAAAGAGAATGGTTCAATTGGTTCAGGAGAGGGACCAATGGTGGGCTCTTGTAAACATCATAATGAACATTCAAACTGCATAAAATGCATAGTTTCTTACTATACTTACTATGGTAAAGATGCCAAAGCTTCAGACGTTTCCATGACCCTAAAACGGTTCTGATTTAGTGTGTCAATTGAAGGTACAAGGATGCATGCTTCTTCTGGATTTGGTGTATAATACTTGCTTTCTAAGATTGTTTGAAGGATGAAATAGAACTCTCGTGACATCTGACCTCCCACTGGAATGTCTCGCTCATCCACATATTTTCTCACGGGATAAACATACACTTGTATCTTACTACTACCTGTATGGCCACATCTGTATACATTAAAACAGTCATAGTAACTACAGTGAGGATTTCTTCCTTCAGAAAGTGGAGCATTAGTTGCAATTACAACTTCTGGTACCCTATCAAGATCATCCAGTGAAATGTGCTGATAAACTTTTCCATGTCCTTCATACACACCAGTTGGCAAGTAATGAATTACTGCAACAATTGCAAGAGAGAGCAACAAAATGACAAACAGCCCTAAGAAGAAATGTCTGTAGCGATTAAGAAGTGGCCCTGGCTTGAGGGCCATTTTTGATGTCATTATTGGTGTTGAAGTTTCATTTCTTCAAAATCTTGGCAGTTCCTGTAAGACAACAGAACATACACTTACTAAACTGTGAAAGGCAAATTCTTACATGTTAAGCAGTTTCGCCTCACCTCATTTTACTGGTATAGTTTACGCAGGTGATTAAGTTACATGTGTGGCAACATAATGCATTCTGACTTCTTGAAGCTAATAATTTTATAAAAGTTTTTATGTATTATCACTGGGTAAGCTACATTTAACATTACTTCAATAAAGATAACACATACTAATCCAGCTCCTTAACTCAGTCATTTCTTAACACATCAAGTTATGTGATTCATCACACCAATTACTTACACCAATAACTGCACTGAAGGAAAATATAATATTGATAACTGTTTTCCTTCTTTTTGTTTCTTACGCCAATCCAACCTAGTGTGAACCACGAGCCCACAAAAAAATTATACTTAAAGATAAGCTCACTTATAATATGAGATCATTCTGATGGTCTCAACAAACTATAAAGTATCTGAAGCAAACATTTCTCAGTCCTCTCCTGGGCCACTTTACATACCAGTAAATCAAAGAATACCTTTCCCATCTTGGTACCCGTGAACAGTTCAACTTTTAATTACATAACCCTACCTTAATCCTAACTAATACTTTTCATTCTGCTTCAGAGACTACAGAACTGTTGGACAAGGCACAAAGACACACACATACGCGAAGTCGTCCAATAAATAATGAAGATTTGCTGTATGTGACTGTTACACCGCCTTCGTGTAATTTACTCACAGTTAAACGAAATGTATAACAGAAGCAGTGACATATTCATTACAAATACAACAACAAACGTACAAAATTACCTCTCCTACTTCACGTCATTAATTACAAATTCACCGTGAGCAAAATCGCATTCCCTTCATTTATGATATACATTTACGTCGTACATGAGAATATTACACTCTAATATCACTCCATCTTCCAGCGCCCAACCTACACTAATGCCTCCTATTCCAACATTCTATAATCCATGACCGTACCGTCACGAAGTGGTCATGAACAATTATTACATAATAATTACACCTGACATGTGCCTCAGCATCCTCTCCAGCTCGAGGTCAACACCACGGAGATGATCTGTGGGGATACTTTGACCGCGTTGTGGACTCTTTAACATACGACCATACAACTTTAGATAATCCGTGGTATGGAGGGCATTCAGGAGCTATTATAATCTTTGACTTGTATGAATCCAGAAAAACTGAACTTACAAATGTCCATATAAATTAACAATTTAAATTAATTTATGTGATTTTTATAATAAAAGTCTTGTTTAAAAAGTTTCTATTATCCTAATAATTTCATATTTAGGCAAAAAAATGCAGTGCCGCTGGGTTAGAGACTGCTGTCGTATCCATGCATTGCCCTATTTCCTGTTCCTGAATGTCGGTTCTGTCGATCGGTATGGTGTAATGTATGTAAGGTGGGTAGTCGTATTTGCGAATTTAGTAACATATTTGATTGTGTTGTGGTTGCTTCTTACGTGTTCATACCTAATTTTATATCTCATTTTATAGTTGTTTGTGAGGTAAATGCAATGCAATTTTAATTCTAATGCACAGTACACATCGTGCTGCCAGCACGTGTCATTGAGTGAATTTTGTAAATGTAATGCATTTGCTTTTACGTTATCTCGTAGGAGTGTGTAGTTGTATAACATTCAGCTACACGTTTCCCACAGTTTAAAATTATTTGTCGATTTATTTTTCATTCAGATTTGGGTATTGGCGGTTTTTGGAGGGTGTGTTGCAGGATTGATACGGCTTTGATCATTTAAAACAGAAGAGAGTGAAATTTAATGTGAGGAGGATACGTCGTCTGATATCAGGTAAGCCAGAGTGTTACTAATTATTTTAAATATATTTTTACAGTTTTTATAGAATTAGTTATAACCGATATGCCCAAATCTGAATGCATTAGGTTTCAAATGTGCCACAATCTATGAAGTGCATTGGAAGCAAAGCTGTTCAAGACGTTCTTAATTTTTCAGGTAGCGTAGTAAAGTCACCATGCCACAGAACGAGTATATTGAGCGCCACCGTAAGTTGTACGGCTATCGGTTGGATTACCATGAACGCAAAAGGAAAAAAGAGGCTCGCCAGCCTCATAAACTGGCTGAGAAAGCTAAAAAGCTTCGAGGATTGAAAGCCAAAATGTTCAACAAGCAACGCAGATCGGAGAAGATTCAGATGAAGAAGAAAATCAAAATGCATGAGGAAAAACTTGTCAAGAAGAACAATGAAAAAGTGGCAGAAGGTGCATTACCTGTATACCTCTTAGATCGAGATGTTCAGTCTCGTGCCAAAGTACTTTCAAACATGATAAAACAGAAGAGGAAAGAAAAAGCTGGGAAATGGGATGTCCCTATTCCAAAAGTTAAAGCACAAGCTGATTCTGAAGTTTTCAGGGTTCTGCGGAGTGGAAAGTCCCGGCGTAAGGCTTGGAAGAGAATGGTGACCAAAGTAACTTTTGTTGGTGAAGGCTTTACACGTAAACCACCAAAGTTTGAACGTTTCATTCGACCAATGGCATTGAGATTCAAGAAGGCACATGTTACCCATCCAGAGCTGAAAGCCACATTCTGTTTACCAATCATTGGGGTGAAGAAAAACCCTAGCTCTCCCATGTATACATCTTTAGGGGTAATTACTAAAGGCACAATCATTGAAGTGAATGTCAGCGAATTGGGTCTTGTCACACAAGCGGGTAAAGTAGTGTGGGGAAAGTATGCGCAGGTTACCAACAATCCAGAGAATGATGGGTGCATTAATGCAGTGTTACTTGTGTGATGTTTCTGAATTGTGGATAGTCAGGTTTTGCACTGAAAATGTGTTGAAATGTATCATTGCTATTTGTATGTGCTGGAAAATAATAAAATTGAAATAATGGCATATATTGTTTAATTCATTCCCTGAATTCACTATCCTCTTGTAAGGCTGATGAAAGTGTCAGGTCGGGACTTGTGTATGCAGCTCTCAGTGGTTTGCTGTTCATGGTTAGGACATTGCTTTAGGCAGGTTGAATTTACCCTGTTCGATGGCACAGATAATCAATCATACATAATGTGTGTTTTTCTGCTATTCATCTGTACAGTCCAAACTTTTTGATGGGATGCTGTGACCGTGTGAAAAATGTACTGTGTGGTGCATTATTTGAAGGAGAATTAAAAATGTATTGGCCAAATGGTCATTATGGAATGGAGTCATTAGTAATTGTGATAGAACTGTTGCAAGATGTCTAAGCTTCAAATTACTAGTGGCATTAGTTACAATGGATTAACATCTCACATTAATCATCAATCATTCAGTTACTAATAATGCTTGGAGATGGACAGCGGATTGCTTTTCTTTACAAGTTTTGATAATAAGTCACTTTGAAACAAATTGTGAGAAAGATTTTGTTCACAGTACTTTCCATTTAGGCAGTACAGACTTAAGCAATTGATGATGGCAGGGGTTGTGGTGTGACAGTAGCATGTCACAGAAACCTCTGGAGATTCTTGTAATTTCTTCACTGAATATTATGCACAGAAATTTGAATCTAGATGACATAAGGTCAAGTTTCATAATCACTTGGTCAAAAAATGCAAATAATTTGATTCATTTAATTTCCTGTTTTGTGTGCTGACTCAGCAGCCCCTTGGCCAGTTACAAAGTAGGATATAAATGACCACCAGTCATATGAGGGTCCACCTTAGCATTTGCATTAGATCTTCATTAGAGGTACACAAATCCCAGGTGCCATGTCACCATTGCTGTCTAAATTCTGTATGGTGGGTCCTAGTATTGCAGGTCTTCAGTATGGAACTCGCTTTGTGTTACCCTGTAATTTTGAATTGGCTTCAAGGTGACTGGAAAATTGTGCACCGCGATCTTAAGTGACGAGACTTTTCCTGGAGGGGAACATTTGTATTTAATCCCATTCATATCTTTGAAACTTTCACAGAATGGTTAATTACCTTATTGGTAATGGTAACAAATTATATACAGTATGGTTGCATTTTATGTGTGGGATGTGTTCCTGAAGATCGCGCATATTTGAAGAGTAATTTTTCCAAAAGAATAAATGTAAAGTGGAAGGAATGTGGTTTCAAAAGCACATAAATCTGCAACCATTTTAGCATGTGGTTGCTTTTGAGCACACTTCAAACACACTATAAATAAATGAGGAGTAAAAGTTAATTTGGCAATTAATTTTATTTATCAATGCAGAACACTGCCTGAAAAAATCAGAAATATCGTATCCTGACAACATGAACAGGAGGTTGCAGCAGGCACCTAATTGTGTTGTAATCTCCCCCACTTATTTCATTTATTATTTTATTTACATTACATCATACAGTGTCCATAATGTGAGACTTTGTTAATATTCTTAAATTTGACGTTCAGGTGACCGTGCATAATGATAAATTCTTATAATAAAACCAACTAGATGCACTCATTTCTCAAATTTTATTTTTGGAATAAAACTACATGTTTCATACAGTTACTTTGTCCATCATCAGGAGTTTTTCACTGTACACACAGCAATGGTATATGTCATACAGGTCTGCTTGCAAGCTGTATGACATATACCATTGCTGTGTGTACAGTGAAAAACTCCTGATGATGGACAGGGAACTGTCTGAAACATGTAGAGTTTTATTCCAAAAATAAATTTGAGAAATTAGTGCATCTAGTTGGTTTTATTATAAGAAGTAATCTTAAATAGCACTATTTCAGATTTGCATAAATTGCAACCAGACTGTTATGTAGGATCAGGGCTGCTTATGTATGTTCTAATAATGTCAGAATTCCAACCAGAAGTTTACTGTGCCATTGCCAGATGGAATGGCTTTAACATAGCAACCATGTTCACATTGTTGTTCATTTGTACCACTGTGTTCCTTGTGTTGGGCAAAAATGATTAAGTTTTTATCTTTGTTCATATTTATTCTGTTACTGCTTTATGTGCAGGTAAGCAGACATCAGGATGCAGATATTTGTGAAGACACTTACAGGGAAGACCATCACTTTAGAGGTCGAGTCTTCTGATACTATTGAAAATGTGAAATCTAAGATTCAAGACAAAGAAGGTGTGTTGGTGTGTTTTTAGGATAAGGATGAAATAAATTCCCTGATTCTGAAATTTTTTACATAACCATACCATTTACCTGAGTATAGTGTCATCATGTACATAAGACAGCTACTTCATAGTCTTCAGTTTTCAAGAAAATAAATACACAATGTGTTTTACTCTGTGCATGATTGTAAGGTGACCCCCCTCCATTTTACAGATGATGAATTATGAAAACAATTCTCACTTTATATTGGGGTACATGCAGTATATCCTGTTTCCCTAAATATGAAACATTGCTTTCACCATTTCCCTTCTGTGATAGCAACAAGTGGTCATGTTGAAATTTTTCTTCAGACCTGTTTTTTGTATGCCAGATTTTATAGAGCTTTTGACAGCTATGTTTTGGTACCAAGTTGGTGCACCACACTATGCCAAATACAGTATTTGTAGACACTTCACTGACCTCGTACAGGTGAAGAACAATATTCATACAAAAGATTAATGTTATTACTGTATGGTTACATGTAACATGTTTACAGAAATATGGTATGGCATTGACATGAGCCTTTGGGATTTTGTTTAGCAAAGATACGAGTACCAGCCTTTGTTAGTACTTTATTTCTCAACATGTATGTAGGTATCCCACCTGACCAGCAGCGCCTGATTTTTGCTGGAAAGCAACTTGAAGATGGCCGAACTTTGTCTGACTACAATATTCAAAAGGAGTCTACACTTCACCTGGTGCTTCGCCTACGGGGAGGAGCAAAGAAACGCAAGAAGAAGAATTACTCAACACCTAAGAAAATCAAGCACAAGAAGAAGAAAGTCAAGCTTGCTGTGCTGAAGTACTACAAGGTAACAAGTGGATGTGTGCGAGTCCCACTGAGAATATTGCCTTGATTATATGTACCCATTGGCTTTCGTTTTCGTAAATTACTGACGCAGGTTTTGTAGCATGGCAGTTGAGATTTGGTCTGTGTGTCACGTGTGCATTGTCACTGATTTAAACTTTGTTGGTCATGTGTAACACTGATGTAACGGCACTGTCATGCAACCCCAGGTAGCCAGGTACAGCATTTTTAGGCACGTTCGCAAAATTGCGAAAAGCAGCTCTTAGCCTTGTAACTTCTGTCTGTCCATGTGCAACAAATCTACCCCTACTGTATGGATTTTCATGAAATTTGAAATTTTAGTATTTTTCAAAAATATGTCAGGAGAACTTTAGTTTCATTAGAATCTGACAATAATGGATACTTCACATGAAGACCTATGTACATGTATGTTATCTCGCTCAGTTCTTCTTAGCATGAGATGTTTCAGACAAAATTTGTAGAGCAAATCAAAACACGTGTTTTATGCTGAATAACATTTTTCTGAAAACTGGGTCGTTAATGAGATAATGCGGAAAAATGCCAGACAGGCCACAGATTACAATTTATAATATGGCACATGAACTTTGCATGCTGGATAGCTAAAGCTACAGACACACACTGAAAATATATAATACTGATCACTTTTTCACAGCAACAGTGATTTTGCGAATGCACCTCAGGGCTGTCTGGATTTATAATAAAAAACCAGAATCCTTGAGTTAAATCATGGCCACCAGTCCTATAGTACCACAGCAATTAATCTCCCAGGTGATGAACATTAATATATGCATACCAGTACAGCTGATGCACCTTGTTTAGGTGGATGAAAATGGGAAGATCCATCGTCTGCGACGAGAGTGCCCATCTGAACAGTGTGGTGCTGGGGTCTTTATGGCTGCCATGGCAGACAGGCATTACTGTGGGAAATGCGGTTACACCCTGGTGTTCAGCAAACCTGAAGACAAGTGAAATCATGTTGTGTACTACTTTGGACTCTAATAAAGTGATTAACAGTTTGTAATGTTCTGTGACCAATTCATATACATCCCCACTTAAACCTGATCCTGCATTGGGCTGTGCTTCCACCCCCTGCCAATTTGGGTATTTTGTAGTATATAAAATTATTTTTGCATATACTGACTGTCATTATAATCAGTTAATTTGTGTCTGTGCCAATAAATACAATCATATTAGTAGTTTTCTGGGACCAAAAATTTTGAACAGTGCAAGAGGAAACATTTGTTGAAAAATTACATTATTCGTAAAATTTTCTAATAAAATAAAGTTGTTGGTAGATTCTGAAAATTTATATGGAAAAGTCAGCAATGTTGAGAGCTGAAGTACTGGGCAGAATAGACGTGAATTGTGGGTTTCTGACAGCAGTGTATTACACATTCATCTGTTTGGTATTTGATAAGAACACATTTCAGAAATGTTATTGTCCTAGTAGTTGGTGAAAGGGTAGGAGGTACCTACTGCTTGCGGTCTGATGATAGCAGCTATTCTTGATCACTGGCCCAGAAAAAAGAATATATATATATATTTCAGCCATATAGTACAATTTGTAGACTTGGTAGCACACATAAGCCGTTATACTGTTGGTACAGAGAAATGTTTGATTTTCAAGTGTTGCAAGAATGTTTTATTTTTTACAATGACTCCAGTGATATAGAAGATAAAAGCATTGACACTACCTTCTCATAACCTTCGGCACCAGGCGGAAGCAAGTGGCCAGCTTCATGCACAAGTCACTTCATCCCCAGAGAGAGCCCCTGCTACCCACTGGTAGTCAGCGTGGGCCCCGGGACTGTTCTATACGCTGGAGAAAGATAAATGTCTAGTTGTCAGAGCTGAATCCCAGGATTGTGTGAACATTCAGGCACCATAAATTGCTGGGAATTTCTTGACTATTAAGGAACTGCTAGTTTCCCAAGAATAATTCTGTTCCACAGCCTAAGACCCCAAAAATGAATGGATAGAAATGTGGGTGGATCTCGGCCATGCTGGGTGTGGCATTGTAGAGAAAAATGAATAGTGATTTGTTGAAACAGGAGTAAGTACGTGATTGCGTTCCCATGCCTACTGTCAGAACACTTGCAGGATTAAATTTAACACAATCTGACAGATGACCATGCTGGACATAACAGTGCACATCAGAAAATCTGGATACAACAGATACTGCAGAATTATGTATATATATATATATATATATATATATATATCAAACTGAGCAGTTGGATATGGTGGTAACACTGCTGACTTGTATTCAGGAGGTGCTGTGTTTGAATCATGGCTGTGCCCAATTTTCATGAGTACAAATTTTGTATTTTCTTCAGTCACTACAGGTCACAGTAGCTTTGAAGTTAAGTCACAACTCCTTTCATGCCCTTTTCCAGTTCATTATTCACTATTCACCCAACCATTTGATGCTAAGCAGTTTGGGCAACATACAGCATCAATAAATAAACCACATATAGATAATAAATGCCCAGGTCACTGAATTGTTCAGGTAGTTGAAATAAAGGTAAGTGTTCTGAGCATGTAGCAAGGATCAGAAACGCAAAAAATGGTTATATGGTTTTCACTTGGAATTTATAGAAGTGGGTATGTGAATTATTGAATTACCAGTATGTTTTTGACAAGTATGGTAACGAATTCTGTGCTGTCACAATCAAAGGCTTAATTATAACTCTCAACTGGTTCTATTCATGATATATTTACATACAATAAATCAAATTCAGTAGATGCATAATAACATATAACATTACAGCATGCGACATAATTTAAACATAATATGCTCTGCATCATAACACCAAATAAATTTCCGTTTTCAAGTTACATTACTGCGTGAATTTACATCATAACATCATACACTTGTGTGCGCGATATGTGTCAGCTTTTAAGAATGTGCAATCCAGTCATGATTACTTCAGGTGAACATGTGAAAAGGATTAAATGAGGACAGAAGCACAGTCCCTTTCTCCATTAAGCCATATATTGGAACTGGAATTGAAGCCATTGTTAGTTAAAAGGTATGTTAGGATGCAGAATCATGTAGTTTGGTACACAGATTCTGCCAAAACATTGGTACTTATGTATAAAACTATGCATTGCCATGTCTCAGACCATGGTAACCATTGTGACAAATTAAAATCTTGTTTAAATTCCTCCAGCTGTTATGTTGCACTCAGAGTAAATTAGCAGTAACTCAATTAATGTGTTACATTTGACAACTTGCATTAAGGCTTGTACGTATCAAAATGAGAAAATTATACAATTCCTCCTGCACAGAGTCTGTGACTAGATGAATGACCGAAGGTTTCACAGAAGCTGAAAAGGAATGCAATGCAAGAGTTTTCTGCCTTATTTCTAAATTTCTCATAGCATGAATGCTGATATCTTAGATAATAAGTTTCTTAATTCAGTTATAAACACAAATGTGCACATGCATGTCTGCACATGTGCACACACACAAGCAAAGTGTTTTAAAACTAATGTCATTTCAGGAGGGATTACAACGCCTTGATTCCTGATCCAATACTTATAAACAAACACAATAAATGTACAAAAACTGAATTCAAATTTTGTGCAGTCGTGACACTGTGCATATTTTAGTGATTCTAATATTATAAAGCTAAATTAATATTCTGCTAATGTGTTATGACACCACGTAAGCTGGCAGGTGATTACAAATGTTTCTGAGAATCATTTTGCCCACATCTTCTATCATGAAGATGGAGGAAGTATGTTCTCCTAACATACCGGGGTGCTGATAAGTCCTTAGCCCGACCAGAAAGGAAGCAAGCTCGGAAGCCTGTCAGGGACACGTGCGATTTCAACAACACCGAGACGCGAACTGTCATCAAGTTCTTTTTCCTGCAAGGCAAGGCACCAAAGGAAATTCACACCATTCTGACAGAAACATTAGCTTGTTTCCTTCCTGGTCGGGCTAAGGACTTATCAGCATCCCTGTACATTTCCTGTTCACCAATCCTGCCACCTCTGACTACCTTTTGCCTCCTCACATGTATGAATCTGACTAGCCACCTTCCTTGCAACCTGAGTACATCCATCCCTTGCACATTCTGATCCTGAAGATGGAGGCATATTCCTCTGAAACACATACCTACAGGACTATATGGAATCGAACACCAGAAGTCCACGAACTGAAAGTAGGTCAGTGTTGTTTAATTTACATGTAATTACTCTCAATAGTGTGTGAAAATACAATGAGAGTGTAGTGGTTATTGCAGCACATGTACATGCATAATTAACTGTAGTAACTGTTAAGTGTTAACTAGTATTTAATCCTTCAATTCCTCAAATTCTGTCAGCCTCGGTGCACCACAATCATGAATGCCTTTAAGGGTATTACAAATTTAGAACCCCTCTTTCCTGAGCAGTACTTTGAATATAAAACCCAGCATTATTTAAGTGTTAAGAATGTACTGTTAGAAATACAAGTCAACAATGTTAATAAAAATCCAACCAGATGCAACAATATGCAGACATTTATTTACTGCAAAGTCACTCTACATGTTTCAGGTGTCACAGCACCCATAATCAGGAGTAATAAAAACTGTAACCACAGCCTCCGGTACAGGTCATAATATCGGTACAGCTACTTCCCTCCAATGTGGCCTGACTGGGCCACGTTGGAGGGAAGTAGCTGTACCAGTATTATGACCTGTACCGGAGGCTGAGGTTACAGTTTTTATTACTCCTGATAATGGGTGCTGTGACACCCGAAACATGTAGAGTGACTTTGCAGTAAATAAATATCTGCATATTGTTGCATCTGGTTGGATTTTTATTAACATTGAATTATGATGCATGGAACCATGAGTTAAAAAAAAAAAAAAAGAGTCAACAGGTCCACCCACCCCCCAAATTTATCGCTGAGGTTAAAGAAAGAGTATAGCTACACCTCTACTGCTCCTGGGTGCCTTCATGGCAGCTTATAGGGTGAACTTCCTCTTTTTGTACCTTTTCCACATATACATTCTGTATGCATACAAAATTCTTTTAATATACTTACATTAGACCCATTAAATTAAAGACATAATGCATAAAGGACATTTAAATTAAATGATCTGATAAGTGTTAGTGGTACTGATCATATTAAATCCTTTCCATTCAACCGTCACTGAGATGTATATATTTTTATTCTTCTTCATAATACATAAGATTTACAAACACTGATAGTGAAGTTCACACACATTTTTTAGATCACAGATGGGCTTCATATCAATGTAATGGAAATTACACTTGTGTACTCAATTCTAGACATAGCTTCAACTGCACTCAAAACTCAAACTGGTTGCACATTTTACCATCATAGATTTATGAATTTTTTAGTATGAAAAAAAAGCATTTATGGGCTTTGTGTTCAAGTGTAAAGAACAGATGACCCAGACAATGTGATCTAACAAGTAAAATACAGAAAAATAAATTTGTTTATTATTTACATATTGCTATGCCACAAGATACATGTGCTACTAATAATCACTATCCACTATAGTGATCAATATACCTCTATTTTCAAATGCAGTAACTGTGGAGTGTATATTACAAAAAGCACCACACCCTAAAAGATACAGTTGGAACTGAATTCATACATTAATGCTATATGCATTACATAACAAACAGGTTATCAAACAGGGTGACAGAAAATGTAATAACAGTTTGGGAAGCTGTTATGGGGACTAACAGAAACACAAAACCTAAAAGAAACATCCATTCATATCACCACCCATTTTTCATTGTTTAAGAGATGCTGACAGACCTGTAGCTAAGGCTGGTACTGTTTAACATCAGAATGGGAAGAAAAACTCTTTTTATTTTAACTATCCTGGTGGAGAAGGCTCTCCTAAGACACTCATCATGGAATTCTATACAGTTCATTGCTATATTCACAACAGCAGGTCCCTGAACACTGTTCTGGACCAGTTCCCTTTTAGTGAATTTCATTAAACACAATTTTTAAATTACAGATGTAAATGCAGAATATGTATTTGACATTCAGAGGACCGTGCATCGTGCTATATTCTTATAATAAAAACCAACGAGACACACTATTTCTCAAGTTTATTTCGATAAAGAACTCTACATGTCTTGGACAGATCTACTGTCCATCATCAGGAGTCTCAACACTGTATACACAGCAATAGGTATTTGTCATGCTAGTTATGTTGCCTATCTGCTAGCAGTTAACATAACTAGCATAAGAACAGAATATGTAGCTACATAACTCCACACATCAGAATCCTTGAAAAGTCAGTAATCACTCAGCTACTCAAGAAATAATTCCAAGACTTTCATAAAACATGAAGGTTGCAAATTCAGGCTTTCACCACAATGTAAATTTGGCCTTTATGTGATGTATAAGATTCTTACAGTGGAAACTACAGCAGAAATTCTATCAGAGTACATGGCATCATATTCCAAAAGACAATCATGCTCTGTTAGACCAACTTGATGCAACAATTATGATTTATTGATCAACACTTAGCTCAACATGTTTCAGGCACTATTATGCCCATCTTCAGGAGCGCAAGGCCTTGCGCTCCTGAAGATGGGCATAATAGTG
>Ga0131853_10012649_pt1 | contig 15468 bp, 14 predicted proteins | sample TergutLab28metaG_FD_92764 | JGI IMG/M metagenome (GOLD analysis project Ga0131853, IMG submission 92764) | Labiotermes labralis P1 segment gut microbial communities from Petit-Saut dam, French Guiana - Lab288 P1 (version 2) (version 2) | ecosystem: Host-associated > Arthropoda: Insects >...
AAGTTCCCTAGACAACCTGATGATGGCCAACAAAACAGGCCGAAACATGTAGTTGTTTCTATCACAGTCATTAAATACACCTCAGTGATTAAGTTGTGTTTGACTACATACCTTCTCCTAGTTATTGTACAACAGTTTTATGTAATTAATGCTCAGATATATTTCACCTTAACTGTTGGCCATCTTCAGTGAGCTTTCTTTAGCATGTGCAGCATATGTTTCAACTTATATGTCAGACATTCCACATATGATTAAAATTATAATTATGATGATTAAATGATACAATTCTTAAAATCAGTGTTATAGTTAAAATATAGTCAAAATACAGCATAAAATTATTTTGCTATTGATGTAATTGTTGCATCCAAACATCTACATTTCACACTATGAATAAATACATATATTCATTCACAGCATGAACACAAGATACCAGACACCTGATTGCAGAACTTACGTAATTTGAAGAAAGCTTGAAATGTAGATGTTTGGACACAACAATTCTATCAACAGCAAAATGATTTTATACTGTATTTTAACTATAACACTGATTTTAAGAATTCTAACATTTAACCATCATAACAATAATTTTAATCATATGTGGAATTTCTAACATATAAGTTGAAACATAAGTTGCACCCGCTGACGAACGCTCCCTGAAGATGGCCAACAATTAAGCCCGAAACATGTCAGAACATTAATTAACAAATAAAAGTGTTGTGCAACAAGTTGGTGTTGAATGTACATATGTGATCCCAGCAATTTCTTGAGACGGTTAGGTCAACAATATCTGAAATTTTCCTTATGCTTTCTGTAATAATACTGCAAAAGGCATCACTACCTGCACTGACGCTCATCAGCTGTCAGCTGTCGCTGACGAACTTGCTGCTGATCTGTAGGCATTTGATTCCAAGTCTCAGTATCAGCCATCAGTTCCTGAACTTCATGAATTCTCTGCAAAAGTAAGTCAGCAGTCCTGATATATGCATATTCCATCTTACTTAAGTCAGAATTTCTTTCACTAATTTTACATTTAAAAAATAAAGTATCACATACTAATTAGACAGGAATTTTTTGCTTCACAGCATGTTTAGTAAAAAGCACTACATTTGACTGAGATCTCCTTGTATCTAACACCCTACAGTCTGGTTCTGCTGCCTCAACAAGCATATGCTTGTGTACATACACAAGTACAATATAAAATTGCAACAGGGGAGAAGATGTTCTGTCTAATGCAGACTGTTGTAAAACATCTGAAGCCTATTACATAAACAGATATAATGGACACAACTCAATCATTGCAGCATGCTATATATAATAACTGCAGGATTCTGAAAGTTCTGCAGTTAATTCACATGTGGATAATCCATATAATGTATTAAATGTGTCATATCTCCAATTTTACTTCAGGGACTTTATACGTTCCATGTCTGTGCATTAAAGAATGTTTTATATTTATTTGACAAACCAGCCAAGCATCTGTCTGACATGTTTCCTATTAGGAATGGTTTGAAATAGGGAGATGATTTTATCGCCAGTGCTTTTCAACTATGCATTAGAGTATGCCATTAGGAGGATTCAGGTAAACCAGGATGGAATGAAACTGAATGGCACACGTCAGCTTCTGGTTTATGCTGATGATGTTAATATATTGGGGTGAAGAATACCCACTGTAAAGAAAAAAGCAGAAGCTTTAGTAGTTGCTAGAAAGGAGACTGGGCTAGAAGTAAGTGCTGATAAGAATAAGTAAGAGGGGGTGCTGATAAGTCCTTAGCCCGACCAGGAAGGAAAGAAGCTACAGCAACCAAACTTGGCGTTTATTTAACGTACGCTTCGTAAATACACTTCTTAGCCTGTTGCTTTAACTTTTGCAAGCCACTCAAAAAAAAATTCAGAAGGTTGTCCGTCCAACCAGGTCTCTGTGGCAGCAATGACCTCTACGTTGAATGAAAAATAGTGACCTTTCAATTGTTTTTTCAGTCCAGGGAACAGATGGTAGTCCGACGGGGCCAGATCCGGAGAATAGGGTGGGTGATCAAGACACTGTAAGTCCAGGTAGGCCAGTTTCTTCTGGATTGCAAGTGCCCGGTGAGTCGGGGCATTGTCGTGCAAGAACAAGACCCCCTTTGTGACCCTCCCGTGACATTTTTCCTTCAAAATGTCCTTCAAACACACCAGCAGAAATGAGTAATACTTCGTGTTGATAGTTTGGCCTTTTGGAAGAAAATCAATGAGGAGGATGCCATCTTGATCCCAAAAAATCAAGGCGAAAACATTTCCAACGGATTTTTACACTGGAAATTTTTTGGGGCAGGGTAAGCCGCTATGCCGCCACTCCACTGATTGTTGCTTTGTCTCCAGGTCATAGTGATATAACCAGGTTTCGTCCATGGTCAACAATCGCAACAGGAAATCATTTGGATCGCGCTGAAAAAATTCCAAAAGTAGCTCAGACGACTGGCACCATTGATGTTTTTGATCTGCATCCAGGCATTTCGGGACCCACTTCACAGAGAGCTTCCACATGTCCAAATCTTCATGAATGATGGGCCCAACCCGCTCATGTGAGATGTTCAGTTGCTCAGCTATTGATTTAGCCAAAATCTGACAGTCTTCCAAGATTAGCTCATGAATTTGATCAATAATCTTCGGAGTGGTCAACTTTTGGGTCGTCCAGGGTGAGGCACACCACAGGTGGAAAAATCACTGCATTTAAACTAGGCCACCCAGTTTTTGACGGTGGCATACGATGGTGCATGTTCCCCTAACGTTTCTGTCAGAATGGCGTGAATTTCCTGCGGCACCTTGCTTTGCAGGAAAAAAACTTGATGACAGCTTGCATCTCCATGTTGTTGAAATTGCGCGCGTCACCTGACACGCTTCCTTTCAGCCTCTGTAACAAGAAAATACTTGCAATTCGGCACGTGAACAGACTCCTCTTTCCAACGACACTATCGATTCCGTCCTACAACATCGGGAAGAAGGTTGGGCTAAGGACTTATCAGCACCCCCTCATACATGGTCATGTCTTGAGATCAGAATACAAGATGAAGTCACAATATAAATATTGATAATAGTTCCTTTGAGACTGTGGAAAAATTCATATATTTGGAAACAACCTGAACAAATCAAAATTCTATTCAGGAAGAAATTAAGAGCAGATTGAAGTCAGGGAATGCTTGCTATCATTCGGTGCAGAATCTTTTGTCCTCAAGTTTGCTATACAAAAATTTAAAGAATAAGATTCACAGACTATAATTTTGCCTGTTGTTTTGTATGGGTGTGAAATATGGTCGCTCACATTGAGGGAGGAACGTAGGCTGAGGGTGTTTGAGAATAGGGTGTGGAGGTGAATATTTGGCCCTAAGACGGATGTGGTAACAGGGTAGTGGAGAAAACTACGTAGTGAGAAGCTTAATGATCTGTACTCCTCACCCAACACTGTTTGGAAGATAAAATCCAGAAGAGTGAGATGGGTGGGATGTGTAGCATGTATGGGGAAAGGAGAGGCATATACAGGGATTTGGTAGGGAAACCTGAGGGAAAAAGACCAACTGGGATGAATCTTCAGGAAGTGGGATGTTGGGGTATGGACTGGATCGAGCTAGCTCAGGATTGGGACAGGTGGCCGGAACTTATGAATGCAGTAATGAACCTTCAGATACCATAAAATACAGGGAATTTCTTGACTAGCTGAAAACTGGTTAGCTTCTCAAGGACTCTGCTCCATGAAGTAAGTAAATAAGTAAGTAAGTAAGTAAGTAAGTAAGTAAGTTAGTTAGTTAGTATGTGTAGGTTAGTAAGTAAGTAAGTATGAAAAACCAGCCGATGTACATTTATAAATATGTTCAATCACATATTATTACTCTACACCAACACGTTTCAGTCACTCCTGTGACTATCATCATGTTCACAGGAGTGACTAAAACACATATGTGAAGAGTAATAACAGCAATTGAACATATTTATAAGCATGCATTTGTTCGTTTGTCACATAATTATAAAACATTTACATCAGGGGTTAATATATTAAAACAAGTTTATGTACTGTGCACGAAAATGTGCCAGTGTAATGCCCAATTCCAGAACATGAACTTGAACAGTAAATCTGATGTCATCCTTCTTATTCTCTTCCTATTCTCATTCCTTCAAGGTAAGGATCAGGTGCCACTAGCCCATTCAAATGTTTGTATTTAAACCTGATCTAGCCATCTAATTCTGCACGTTCCCACACCTCTCTAGCCTTCTGGATTATACACCAAGCAACTGAACAGTACAAAATGGCAGAAAGTAAGAAAGAAAACATGAACACAGTAGACAAGACATTACACAACATCCTCAAATTCATTCAAAGCATATTACAAACCTTAAGTGACTCTAAACTTTCATCCAGGAGGAACGTTGTATCATTCATCAACATATTAATAAACTTGACAAACTGCTTGCCAGATCTAGAAGTAAAAAAATACACATTTCAACTATCAATGCATCTGGGCTGTGGTATTTAAAAATTTTATGAAATGACAATTCTTCAAGGACAAACAAAGGCTGTTGGGTATTAACTTACGTAGGTAATAACACCCAAGTTAACTGAGTATAAGACAACTCTGCATATACATGACCCTCCCACCACTAAACAATCTTCAATTTTCAGCACAATATCTACAATGAAAATGTTTAGCTCTGTTCCAGGAAAAGAAACTGAAGGTTCAACTACAATGATGGACAGAACGCCAAGAACGTTCAAGCATGTGAGCAACCTTGACTCGTTGACAATGGCCTGACGATGAACTGGACTGTCCCACATGCCCTTCAAGATCAGACTGATGTGGTAGCGTATTGTAAACTTGTCATAAAATTCTGAACTGGAACCTGTAGTCTCCACATCTGAAAGAAGAACACAAAAGGAATCAGAATCTAAAATTCTGTGAAAGTTATCTGTTGCTACAATATTTCTGAATTAGTCTGTCACATTTCTGGTTCAAGAACATTCTTTTGTACATTTATCAATAGTCCAGAAACTGTGGCAGAAGGCAAGCATGCTCTTGTGAATAGTGGAATGACATCCAGGTCCAATAAAAGGAACTTAATTTCTAGATCAGCTAAGTGAATATTAGGCCATCAAGGACAAGTGGTTATAAGCAGTCAATTTTTGTCATGTAATTAGCCTGTGCTGCTCTTTCCTTTTTAAACTGTACTGGAACCGATACACAATTTATTTATTTCACTTCCTCAGAATAGCTACTTTTAATCTCAATATCCTGATAATGTGTTAAATTTTTTATAAACTGAAATAACATTATAAAATCAAAATGTAGGATGAAGTATAAAATGAACACTATCCAGACATACAAACACCATTACTGTACATAATACATTGCACCACATGATACTGAACTATGCTTATGTGTGTTGAATGTGGGACAGAGACCTGGGATACAGCACATATATTCACTACACACAACGTAAGCCAGATAAATACAGCATTCAAAACAATTATGACCTGAACACACACAAATATTAAAATAATCTACAACAATCATAAGGAACAGCACACAATCAAAATGGAGGGGGAGGGGGGATAATTCTATGCACAATATATCAGTGTAGTCAGGGTAGAGTTGTTCCCATAGGTATCATAAAGGTATATGGGTGAGTGGATGTAAAGCTCCACTCATTCTTAATCTCTGCACTAGCGGTGGGTTGTCAACTTCGCACATTGGCCATTCAACCCCAAGAAAGACTCCCAAGTACCCAATGTACAAGAGCTTAGGGGAGTCTCAGAGCCAGACTCAATGGTTTGTAGAAAACTCCTTTTCCTGCCAGGAAGCAAACCACAGTTCCTTGGTCACCTGGCCTGTATCCTCACACCGTGAAGTTGTTATATGAACTGCAGAGTCCTAGTTTTGATGCAACTGCTTCATTATTTCCCCTAAATTCTCATTTTGGAAACACAAATTTTAAACTTTTTTTATGAATAGGCTAAAGCTGATGATATGAAGCCAAATAATGATAATCAGTGTGACTTGTCAGTTTTTACACAGCATATTATGTTACAGGTGAAATCATGTACACTACACACAAAAAAAGAGAAAGTCAAAAATATACACTGAAAGAAAAATAATAAATATTAAGGCTTCACATTTCAGGCCTTATTTTAACATTACATAACATATACATCAAATCATATTGTGATAAAGCAGTACATTAAAAGAATAAAGCACAACATTCTAAACATAGTCTAGATGCGATCAAGATGTCTGTGTTACATGGATAGGGCTATGTTCAAAAACATGGTTGAATTGTTCTGTACCCTGGATCAGATATGTATGCACAGCACACACTTTATATAACCAATCTGAAACCTGTAAAACTTACATAAAATATATTCAACCTCTACCATTAAGCATGATTCTGGAAAGACAAAAAAGAAAATGCTGTCCATGCAGGCAAGGGCATTTAAGGCATCTGAATAGTGTTACATGTCATTTTTATATCAGTATGCAAAGTTATATCCTTTAAATTTAATGTAATATTACTATTACTGTAACCCGTTGACAGGTCCATTATCATTTTGTAATGATCAAAAGCAGAAAAATAATAAATAAATAAATACAAACAAACATAACTTCAGCAATCAACTGCTACACTTGGATTTAAAGGCTGGGTAATAAACATAAATGTTTCACTTGTCTGTACAAGCTTTGTTTAAAACATCTTTTACTCCAAATAGGCTTAATGATGTGGCTATTAAGTATAAATGTGAAACAACATTTTGGGGTTTATATCTGATTGAACATTGAAACTGGGACGTTAATATAAAAACTTCAGGCTCTAACCTGAGTATAAGGTATTATGTTATGCAATCCCATAAAGGTAAAATAAGTCTAAATATTATGAGATGTACTTGACAAATTTTCGCTCACTTTGGGAGGGGGAGGGGGGAGACAAAAAACTGAACTAAAAAGAGAGTGATTAGATTAATATGTAATGAAGGAATAGCTACTTTATACAAGGAACTCTTTAAAGCACTGAATACACTGTAGTGTCATGCATACATATAAAACGGAAACAGTGCACTGATAAAATTAAAAATAAACAAGCTGGAACAAAATTTAGGTAGGCATGATTATAACACATGTCAAAGATGAGATCTTCACTCCCAGTTCCCTAAAACAGTTATTTAAAAAAAAAGTATAAATAACATGAGGATGAAATTATATACTAAATTACCAAGTAACTTTAACAATTCACGGAACACACAACTTTTCTGAAGGAAACTAAAATCATTGTTATTGCAACAGACCTTCTAATCACTACAGGAGTGTCTGTCCTGTGAAGCTTGAATGTGAAAAATATAATTCTATATGAAATGAGGACAAGTTTTAGAGAAACAAAATTGCAAGATGCAGTGGACATGTGTATAATTAACAGTGTGGTACAGACATCACTAGTACTCTATTTAAATGAAGTGAATAATTAGTAGCATAGTAAACCAGTGGAAGTGTTAATATGTTATATCCTGTCTACATATTATTGTAGTGACCAGTAGGATGACTTACATGAACACACATATAAATAGAGGTTGTATTGATGTGTCCTATACACATTTCTCCAAGCATGAACAAAAATACAATACTCCAATAAAGTTCAGCAAGTTATGCTAGATACGCATATAGAAAAGCAAATTGGTCATTATGTGAACTCTCCCTTATGAATTTTACCAAAACTGAAATGCCTCAACTACTTTTCATAAAATTATCCAGTACTAAATTGCATAAACACCCATTTGCTTGTTGTAAAACTGTTACATGTATATGGACAGACATATGAACAGAGTAACTTTAATAGGTTCTCCACATAGATGTAAATAAGCCTAGAAAAGTCTGGTTGCTAAATAAAGCTTAACCTGAAACTGCACTGCAGAATAATGTTTTCTTATATATGATATGTTAAGTACATGCCAAATGTTGAAATTCAGCAGTAAGAAATACATAAACAATAAATACATGATGACCAAACTGTTTTCAAAGAATTCTCTCACCTATTAGAGAAACTCAAACATTGTAATCTTTAGGGAAAAACTTGAGAAGTGAGGGTTAAAATTATAAACAAAGGTTCAGAAAAGATCAGAATGCAAGACATTTTGTTACAATGTAATACACATAAAACCTGAAAAAACACTTCAACTAAAAATTAGCATATTCCAAGTGGAGAAATGTATGGTATTAAGATAACAATTGGAATAAGGCAAACAACACAAGTAACTTCTAAGCATTCAGAGATGTGGGGAAAAATATGTTTCCCTTTAAATATCCTCCCCTACTTTTTGTCACCCTCATGATCATACATAACACTGTGTTTTTTTTTTCTCTTCTAACCTGTGTAGAACTTCATGAGGCATGATGGGAGGTGCAACTCTGAGACAGGATGTGCCATCACACGAGCATGCAGCTGCTCAGTACGAGACTGAATTCCTGGGTTAATCACAAATAAAACTTCGATCATCTTTGCCACCATGTAGGGGTTCTTGATGCAGTGGGGAGAACACACAGCGACTAAAAGCCATGTGATGAGAGAGTCCTCTGTGCAATCAGCCACTACTCCAGGAGTGAACCTGCAATCACGTTGACTGATGTGTTGGCTAGCTTATTACTAGAACACTTTCCATCCCTGCATAAATACATGGGAAGAGTACTACAAGTACCATACACAAGCATATTTATATATATACAGTCAACCCCCAATATAGTGTCACTGTTCCTTCACCCAATATGTGATGTTATATGGAGGTTAGTGGTAAAATGAAATTCTCTAACTTTTTTAAATTTCTAAAGTTTATTTAAAATGATAAAAAGATTTTAATTACAAATAAGACCGTTTTAGTAGAACATTTAATGCAGTACATCATCTTCGCTCTTTCCTTAACCCTTTGGTGCCAGAATTAAATGCCCTGTGCTCTGTGCAAAAATCTGGGGATTTAAATGGCCAGCAATTAATCTGCATGTGCTTGGCAAATGACTTTAGGTGATGTTTGTTTTCTCAGCATCACACTGTGCGTTGATTAAAGTCATCTTTCAGCAACAAAGGATAAGAATCTCAATCTAGCTCTAAAAGTTTTAGCATTGAAATGCCCTACCCATACTACTAATGCTTCCTCCAGTGTTCTGTGTGTTGCACCCTTCACCTTTTTTATGTTAGCACTTGCTAGACTTACCTGCTTATTCTTTTCACCAATACAATGACCACTGATAGGTTTGTCCCCTAATAACGAAAATGGTTGGCTGTAATCCGCTTAGACATTACTGGAAATTAGTCTCTTTCTTTTCACTAACACTTAATACAGCCCTTTTCCCCTTACTTCACTAGTAAAATACAGAGCTAGGATGATTAAAAACTGTAATGTAATGTTGTGTTTGTCTGACAGTGACTTAATAGCTGCAGTATTGCCTTGGTGTACTCTGTTGACCAAAACATTCTCCAAAATGTCTTCGGAACAGTCTAGAACTGATAACCTGAAACTTGAGGGTGCAAGCAAGCAGGGCAAAGAGGAGGCAACATGAAGCTGAGGCTATGAGTTGAGAAATTGTTTGAATGTATAGTAAGTCAACCAAAAACACCAGTATCAAATACAGTGATCACTAGAAGAGTTTATAATAAGATATCTGTACAGCGTAGACTTACATGGGTGTTAATTCAAGGTGGTGCTATAGTGGGAGGAACTACAGGGATGCTGATAAGTCCTTAGCCCGACCAGTAAGGAAACAAGCTGTTTCTGTCAGTATGGCGTGAATTTCCTTCAGTGCCTTGCCTTGCAGGAAAAAAAAAAAAAAAGACTGATGGCAGCTCATGTCTCCATGTTGTTGAAATCGCGCGCATCCATGACATGCTTCCAAGCTTGTTTCCTTCCTGGTCGGGCTAAGGACTTATCAGCACCCCGGTATATCAGGGGTTGAATGTACATATATCCTAGAAACAATACCCTGCAAGTAAACTCCATGATATTCTGCTATATTACTGTCACAATAACATAAACATCATTATAAATGACTTCACATTAAACATAACTTCTGCACTTCAACAACCCACACTTTTACTGCACCAGCTAAAATGACAGTGACAATCTTCTGATACTGATGATGACACACAGGTTTCAAAAATGCACATTTTCTCCTGCACATTGCCAATTATTAAATTAAGAAATAAAAATTACTTACTGCAGAACAAAGAGCAGGAATTCCGCAATATCCTCAACATACCACTCAGGTAATGCTGAGAAGATGGCTGGAGCATCTGGAGGAAGAGGTAAGGAAGGTGGTGTAGCACCAGAGGGCTGTTGAACCAACAGTCCTAAAAGGAACTCTGAAACAGATGTGTAGAACTGCAATGATCGTCGGAGTAATGCCTCATCCAGGAGTCCAGCATCTGCACATGCTTTACTGCGATTCAGTTTCTTTATCTGCTGCTTCCACCGCTTAAGAAGTTCTTTGTTGCGTGCAGCAAAGTGCATTTCTTTCCACTGGGATTCTGTTGCCTGCATTTCATCAACCTATCACAATAAACCCGAAAAAAGTTTCTGAAAATTTCAAGTCGCATATATTAGGACTGAGCACAGAATTCACACACACACAAACTGGTGTGTTTCTTTTAATTTCATTATTTAATAACACAGTCTTCTGCTAAGATCATACAGTGTTGCTGACAGGTGAACAAATGAAAATGGGGCATTGGTGGAATGATACTTACAGAGGAAAATTGAATTCTTTGGCACTTTATAATGTCCAAGAAAGAAGTTCCAAACAATGTACTGGACAGTAGTAAAATGCAATATGAATTACTGAGAAATGATTACTAAAACAGGCTTCATAGAAAAAAATCTGGATGTTATAATTTGTATGTAACTGTCATTCTGGAATTTCTAATGTGGCCAGTGTAACAAAATTTCATAACAAATAAAACCTTATCACCTATAAAATTTCACTGAGCTTTCATTGCAGCAATGGCGAATACTGTTCTTGTAGGTCAGCCACTTTATTAAGGTAACCTCTCCAGTGAAAACAAGTGACCCAACTGTAAGAAATGAAATACAACTTTATATTATGCAAAGTTCACCTTACAACAAGCCATGAAGGCCCAGAGGGGAGTACAGGTATAGCTCTACTCTTCCTTTAACCTTGGTGCAAGATGGGGGTGGATGGTCAATGCCATGCCCCAGCCACTTTAATGCTGGGAAGGACCCGGTATCCATTGTATAGGAGGCTGGGTGGGCCCTGGAATCAATCTGGACAGGTGTTGAAAATCTTGCCCCTACCGGGATTCAATCCCCAGACTGTCCAGCCCATAGCAAGTCGCTGGCCCACATTTATATTACACAAGTTCAGTAAATGTACTTACCAACTTCTGTAGATCCCTCAGAGCACGAAGTCGACGCTGATATTTGTGACAAGCTGGTAAAAGTGCCAGATGATGGCAATGAAGTGTAAGGAACCAGCAATGTGTTGGGAATTTTGGCTCTTTCCACTTGTAAACTGCGGAGCGATCTGCAAATAAAACTCCATCAGTATGACAAATAACCACAACTCACTTCATTGTCAAATACCATTAGTCTGCACATGTCTATTAGGAAACAGTTCTGATATATATATATATATATATATATATACACACACACACACAAACACACACACAGACATATTTTATTAAAAATAAAAAGTGTGTTTATGAAATGCAGACTACAAGAGCAAGAAAGGGAGCAGTTTTTTTTAACTTCTCATACTTTGATTTTCTAAGAACTAACACAGAGTCATCTTGTTTCAGGTGGGTGATGACTTCTTTTGGAATAGAAACTAGATCTTCAGTGATTTATAGGCAGTCCAAAATCTGTTTCAGGTGGACAAAGGTGGAGAACTTCACACACTGGAGGTCTACAGAGCCAGGGAGGGGGAAGAAGAAGAAAATAAAAAGATACTTGGTCTACAAGATAAATTTTCTCAAATAGTAACACATTTTAGAAGCCCTGGTTAACAAATGCCTTTCCTCTTCCCGTCATCATTCACCAGATTCACTAAAGGTAAATAGGAACAGTATTCTTGCACTTAACCTTCATGCCATGAAGGAAAATACAAATTACAATATGACAAAGCATCCCCAGTGGTCAACCCTAACCCAGATGCACTCCATGCACTACAGAATGGGTAACAACTAAGAATTTCTGGATGTCACAACAAAGATAAATATAAACACTGTCTTGCAGGAATAAAATCTTAGACCTCCACTCAAGCCTTGCATATTACTGACCATGGGATCATGGCTCATCAGTATTATTATGTATGCTGCATTGGGATATCTATAATACTTTACTATTTTCAAGCACAGAACTGAATAATTAAAATCCATTATTTTGTATCATCATCAGCCTTCGATTTAACAATTATAGAAACATTCATAATCTAAATGGCTGGAACAATAGGTGACTCCTTAGGACTATACTGGACACTGTGTACTGTGCACTATCTGGAAGTACTGATTAACTAACACGTGTTACTCAAATATTGAAAATTCATGAAATGATACATAATTAAAAAAGGCAAAGATGGGTGAAAACTGCTTCCATCCCATACCACTGCCAACATTAACAATATGTCATAGACATCTAACCTTCAGAAAACAGGGAGAAGAATTAACCCATTCAGCCAAAGTACAGTACTGCACAGGAATGGTGGCCACTACAATTTCTATCCTTTTTAGAGTGCCCCAGGCATTTAATACTGGCAAGTAAGGGTTAATAGCTGGGAAAGATTATGAACATCTTTCAGTCACTATGAGATATATGACCAACAAATACATATGCAGATATTGTACATTTAATATATTATAAACAACATGGCCTCCTACATGTTTCATCCACCTATTGTGGCCCTGAAGATGGCCACAATAGGTGGCCAAAAGAATGCAGGAGGCTATACTGCTTATAATAAAATAAATTTATATATCTGCATATACACTTGTTGGTTGTATTTCTCTTCAGTACATGGTCATGAAACATTTAAAATATTTCAATCACTCACTGAGATCATCAAGCCATGTAGCTGCTTCTAGTGACGTAAATTTCAGTCTCGTATCATTCTTTATATCTACCAAACTACACGGGTGAAATGGATAGAACACATCCACTTTATCTAACTTGACCTGAAACACAAGAAATGCACATAACATATCAACTTTATCCAACTTAACCTAAACCACAAGAAGTGAGAGTCAAAAATTTCCTGTCCTTTAGGTACATACACCAATGTCATGAAATATAAGCATTCTAAATAGACGAAGTGCAAAATCAGAACATAATGAGTTCAATTTCAAACAGTGTAACTGTAGAATAGACACACGAAGAAAGTTGCAAGCACATTATTAAGATACATTATATTAAAAGCTGCAAGTCCAATCATCAAAATATATACCCTTACACGTTGCATCCCACTGTGTTCCTGGTAATCATAACAATCAAATTATACTGATTTACAGCACCACTGCATCCCCATGTTTTCTCTAGTATTTAACAAAAGCAAAATATATGATCAGTAGTTGATCTGCTACATTGGAATCCACACTGATGGACCTCAATAAATTTGTCCACATACGGAATTAACCTTGACTGAACAAGGCTGCATAAAATTTTGTATGCAGCTGATAGCAGTGATATGTCCTGGCAGTTACAACAATCTGTTTGATAAACCTTCTTATAAATCATGTAAATGTATACATAGACTGAATTTCCACTGTTAAGACAATCCTTCCCCATTCCAAATAAATTTAATATGTTTAAAGACCTCAAAATGTATTATTCTATCCACTGTTTGTATCAATTCATCAGAATCATTAGACAGTACCAGAACTCAGACTGAATATTGCAACTGACGACAGAAAAAGATCCGGATTCCAAGATTTAATGATTGAGAAAAACCATGACCATCAACAACATCAAGCATGAAAACCAAACAAAGTGAAAACAAGTCCACCATCATGTTTAATTTCAATGGTAAAATCCTGAGGTACTATTTTCAAATTTAGGCAGCAGATAACAAATTTAAGATTCAGGTAGCAGGTACAAAATATGAATACAAGCCATTAAGACATAGGCACCTTACTGAACTCATGTATAGAATTTATCAAACCCCACAAATAAGAAATGTAAATTCTGATGTTTATTAAATATTTTTCTTATAGGAAAGGGTGTTGTAGTCACTAAAACAGCACGTGAAAAATCTAATTCCACCTATGGTACAGCAAACATATATTTGTGTGAAACCATCACCTTTACAGCCAAGAACTGCATAATGGACAGAACATTCAGCATGAAGCCATCTCCTGCTAAGGATCGCTCATCCACCTGAATCTGAGCACGCTTCTCATTGGTACGCAAGACAGCTGCTAGATATGACAGTGTTGCCTCTCGAGCACTGTTGCAAACTAGAATGTCATGGAATATCTTATGGAGGAGAATCTGAAGAAACAAATACAAACTCAATGTATAGTTTTCACTATAAGCAGCATTTTTCCCACATACCATTCCATATTTCTAAACACTCCAGTTATAAAATTTAAATACCTGAAAATAATGTTATAAAACAAAACTGAAGGTCATAAGAAAATTAAGAGAAAAAGATTATTATTGTTCACTTCAAAAACTCGTTTCATCCTGTCCACTTCAAAACCATTACAGGTTGTCATAAATAGTCAATCCCACACTTAATTTGCACGGCTGAAAAATGTGACCTCAAAACAAAGGATCCAAAAACAGATATAAATCTACAATAGTCTTGCAGTGACATTGCAAAGACAATGTGAATATGTACATCAAACGGGAGACACAAGATGTATTTGCACTCAAGGCAGTTTTGTGGGCATGAGAGTATTAAGTGAACTGGGATATGCTGAGAACCTACTTGCCTGTTTTTGCATATGAAGTAACAGAAGAAAGCAGATTACAAGCAGCTGAGATAAAGCTATATGAAATATTAACCTTTACACAACAGGATTTAAATGGCTACAGTCAACCTTCGCGTACGACATTATTTTCACTGGGCATTTAAATTTTAGTACATGGTTTACAAAAAACTTTATTATTTCAGGAACCAAAAAAGATTTAATAATGGATTAAACGGCATTTTTTGGGAAATAAGACAGAGCCATATCTGTGTGTGTTCAAGAAATCAGTAATAATTTTAGTTAATGAACAGACAAAAAAATTGTATGGAATATGCAAAATTTTCAGTTTCCTTTACTTACATATTGGCTTGATTCCACAGTTTTTCATAAGGAGGTCACACGTGATGTTGTTAGAACTGTGCCGCCTTTGTGTGGTAATCTTCAAAACAGGTATTCTTAATGCACAGTCCCACTTCACACTTACGGCACTTCCAGAACACTTTTTTTGTCACACCTCTAGCCTTACAGACACGACACCTCAGCTGC
>Ga0131853_10012651_pt1 | contig 15467 bp, 19 predicted proteins | sample TergutLab28metaG_FD_92764 | JGI IMG/M metagenome (GOLD analysis project Ga0131853, IMG submission 92764) | Labiotermes labralis P1 segment gut microbial communities from Petit-Saut dam, French Guiana - Lab288 P1 (version 2) (version 2) | ecosystem: Host-associated > Arthropoda: Insects >...
AATACAGTCTTGCCGATCCGTATTTCTAAGACGAGGATAGGCGAATTGCACCGCTGTCGTTCCCTACCGCCGCCGCTGCACCGGTCCCTCCATTGCAGATTGAAACGAGCATCTTGGGTAGACAATCCGCAAGCGAGTCGATATGCTCGTATGTGAGAACGATGGATTCCGACCCGCCTCTCCGTATAGCGCCAAATTCCACCAGCGGCTGATAGTCGCGAAAGGGGTAGAAACCGACAGTCACGTACTTGGTCATGTCCGAGTTGATGAAGAACAGGTTGCCGAGCAGCACTCTCTGGGGACCGAATGCTGGACTGGCAGGCCAGTAGGGACAGATGTCGGACAACCGCTGCTGCTGCTGCTGCCTCGGGACGCCTCCTCTTCGCAGCAGATTGTCGACTAGTTGCTATCGCAGCAGCATGGAGCAGACTTGTATGGGGGTGGCAACGGGCTCGCTACCGGTTTTTATAGGGTTGCAACAATTTCGGCAGTATGACGTGTCATTTCAGCTGGACATTGGACAAAATCTTTCTTCTGCAGGTAGTACATCAAACAATTATGGAGAGAATGCGCGGTTTTGATTCGGAAGAGAATCTGGGAACTTGTGATATGGAAATGTACACCAGTGGTTGTGATTGAACGAGGGGGATGGGGGGCACTTGAGATCCTCTAGGTTATGGATCGGCCGTCCCGACAGTCCTGCGAGGAATGTACATTTCGAGACGCCGTAAACGTAGAGGAGCGCGAACCCTGCCTCGGCTTTGTAATGACCGTGTGTAATTCTTTATATTCAATATGTCCGTCGGCCCAACTTAAGCCGTTCTCTGTCGAGCCATCATTAGCCATCTTGTACGGGCTCTTGAAACGGAACGTCTCGGACGCGGCGGCGCTGGCCACGCACAGTTCCTTGCCGACTATCTCATTCCGCCGCCCCCACAAGAACTCGTAATCAATCACGATCTCCCTATTTCCTCCAGCCACTTTAGATTAGGAATGATAAGCATCTGTAAAATGTACCTAACTTTTATAGGCAGATGCGGCGCCATTGACCCCAGCCGCCACGCGACATCTGAGCCCCGAATTCGGTAGCGATCAATCTCTCCACGTGCCGTTCTGCGCTGTTGCAATCTTCGAAGAGCGAGACGAACTGTTTTGGTGTGTAGCCCCGATCCATGTATAGGGTGGATAGACACCAGTACATGCCGCAGACGTCACTCGTCAGACGTTACAGCTGTTATAGATCCAAGTCGTGCATATGCGTTTAATGAACGCCTGGATTGAGGGTACGAGCGGTACGATGCCACAGGAATCGAAGCAGTAAGCACACGAAGATTTGGGTCGGAAGTGCACGGCTAGCCAGTGTGAACCTCTCCCTGTGTGGGAATCGGGATTGTTGATGACAGATCTGGAGTTTCGTCTCATCGATTATGGTAAGAGATCGGAGGGGAAAACGTCGACGAATGAGTTGACGTCACGCTGTGTACACAGTATTTGCACAGCATCCACTTTGTTTTTACAAGTCGGTCGTGAAGGTACGCGTAAAATCTATGAGGACTAAATTGTCAAATTCTAGGTACAGCAGACACGTGATCGCCTCGGGCAATGGTTGTTTTAATTTCAACACGATTCTGATATTGCCGTTCTCAGGGTAGGACGTATGACCCTCCGACGCGCCCCTATCAGGTGTGAGGTAAAACAGTAACATGAAATTGCCATTTATATACATGTGTGTTATCTGCAGTCCCGAGTTTGAGTGATGTATGCCTGACGCCTCGAAAATCGTACTGTAGTCCATGCCGCAAGTATTTTTGTGATCCATGCCCAAAGATACGCCCTCCTGTGGGAACTGTTTCCCGTCCACAAACGGCGAAAAATCGCTCATGTCGTAATGTTGAAAATTGTACCGGTTGATGTCCAGCTATCCGATAAAATCGGTGTACTTAACCATGGTGAACAAGATATGTTTCGGGAGGGGACCAAGGACGTCGTCGATGGACAACTATTTAGATCCGGCGGAAAATTTGAACGTCTTGAGTTCGATTCTGGTCAGGTTATACAGCGCAGGACTCCCCTTGCTCAGTGTCGAATTGTGACCTGTTAGTATGGCAGGGTTTGACCTTACGAGCCTGACCAGTTATAGGGCGTCGAAAATTTGAAAATGATTTATGAATCGACACTCTTATTCATCAGATAGAAGCTCGGTCGGGCCTTCCTCAATCAGATCCGCAATCTGATACCTGACGCTAAGTATTGGGGCACGCTATATATATCACTATGTAATCGACAAAATAGCTGGACTTCCCTACTCGGGCTAAGTCTGTTCCATCGAGAGATGAATCCCCGGTTCGTCGTGGCTGTTAGAGTCTCGGCCGAGAGTTCGCTAGGCTGCTTGTCGCCTGTGTCAAGATACCAATACGCGTTTGAGAGATGAGTGGCTGCCGCATCTGTGCCGTGCGTCATGACAGTCTCGAGATAGGAGTGATAATTATAATGCTCGCTCGTCTGCCTGATGGTGACTGAACAGAGAGTGAAGGAAATTATTGGTCACGCCCGTAAGGTCAGTAAAGTCCACTTCCTTTCCCGACGCCGAAATAAATTTACCCCGGACATAGACTTTGATATCGAGATCAATGTACTTATCGATATCGGCAGGTATAAAATTTCCAGATGATTTCGATCGACGGGGCAAATTGGTTTGTGTGCGTTCTCTATCGTCCCGAGGCCTGTGTGCAAAGATGTCAAAGTCGCTACTAACGGACGCTATCTCCGCCGCAGACATGCTGATGCCGGCTGCTGAAGAGTGACTGAATTAAACTAGGAAAAGTTGTCACTTTTTAATATTTTTCTGGCACGCTTCATCTTTTGAGTCTTTGGCACCCTGTGGCCCTTCTTCCCTCCCGCCTCTCGAGCGCGTTTGCGTCCGCGGCCTCGCAATTTCCTGATCAAATTTTGGGTGTATTCAGTCACGTGTTTAGGAACGATATCTCCAGCACTCACTACGTCGATTGACTTGCATGCCGCAATTGCCGAATCCTTCTCCTCGCTGAAGGTGCAGCGGGGCGGAGTAGACAGTTCCGATCCCCGGAGTTGTAAGCCCGCGACCCGCCTAATTTAGGTAGTACATTTCTAATGGATGCATCGTTATAAATGTCCTATTAGAGACGGCGACTCCGCGTTTTATACAAATTTTTCACCAATTATAATTCTTGCGAAAATGAAGCACCACTTTTGTGTCCGTCGTGCTGTCTTCGAAGGGGATGTGCAGCCCCTCGGTCGTCAGGAACTCCATCCGGACGTCCTAAAATCGCCACTGTTCGACGGGCACATATTACAAGATTTGAAACTCTTACTTACACGATAATAATGGGTAGACGTACGTCCGCATGCTGCGGACGGTGCTGTCGCCCAAAAATTGTTGTGATACCATCGACAAGTATATAAGAGCGTAGGGGAGGAACACGAAATTTCACACAGCCCCATTTCCCAATTGGATATCGGAGCCAGGGCTATGGGTTGCGCCAGTTTCGCCGTAAATCGGCGTGCGTATTCTGTTCGCAGAAGTCTCGCGAGTCATTCCAGAACAGAGAGACGTAAAATTGGCGCGTCATCGCCATTTTTGATAATCTTCACGCTAGTGGACGAGATATTCACGTTTGCCTCGTCCAACCCTCTTGTCCAGTATGGTATCTATTTTATAGGCGTTCCGTTCAGTTATGCGTACAGGGATCAGTTCCATATGATAACACTGGTCGTCTATAGGCTTAACTTGTAAATCCTCGAGCTCGCAGGCGGCTCGCGGCCGCCTCTCGATTACTTTCACGACCCTGAAAATCTCGGTGCTGTAATTCTGTTCCACAGCCTTGGCAAATCGCATCTTCTCCTTATTGATGCGCACGTGCTGTCCCACGCGAAACGTTGCTTTCGGCACACGAACGCGCCCCTGTCTCCGGGCCTTCATCCTCTTCCATATCGCTAGCGCATCCGAATCGGTGACTCACGAGGGCGCGAATCCAGTCGTGGAGTGAACCGTGTAATTGTTGGCCTTGACAAATTTATGCAGAACATCGATATATCTGTAGGTATTTTTATATATAAAATATTTTTAGACCCTATCGCGAATCGTGCGATGCAAGGGTTCCACGACCGCACATTTGAAGTCGGGGTTCGCCAAACCTGAAATTGAATGCCCCCTTCGTCCCGTAACATGTCCTGAAAGTGTTCATTTAGAAACTCCTTGTCGTACCCATATGGGGCGTCTTTTCGTATATTTCGGGTCATCGAATATGGCCCGAAACGCCGAGGGAACGGAAGGCCCGCTCATTGTGTTTACAGGAACGTGTAGAAATTTCAAGAATACATCTGTAAGCGAAATGTATATGTGATTATCGTTGCATTTTGCGTAGGCCTATAAATGCTGCAGAACGCATTCCCACACGTCCATCACTTTAGCCACTGAATAGGGATTACGTGCGAAACGCTTCCTCACCGATCTATGAAAAGTATAGGCATCCCGTTTCTCTAACCATGCTCTGATGACGTCGACAGACTTTTTCTTCTTTGTGCTAGCCTTCCATGTACCTTTCTTCCTACGATGACGCGGACATAAGCTCACGCAGGGTCGAGAAGGCCGAAGGTCTGAAGGGGTCAGAATATAATCTGCTAGTAGCGGCATATATTTTTTATTTCTTTATCCGCTTACGACATAACGCTTATACGACAAACCGTCCCTTCTGTTTCGCAAAGAGGGGCGCAATGGCAACGCGAAATTTCTTTCCTCACTTTATAATAATGTTATCGCCAGGCTGATATCTGCTCAAATGAGCGTTACTCATTATCAAAGCTTCATTATACGTCTTTAGATCCGTCTTGTTGATAACTACTGTATGCACGTTCTTAAGCGTCAATAGGTCCCTTAGCTTCTCCGTGCCTCTGAACGAGGTTCCCATAATTGAGAAATGGTCATCGGTATCTATAAACACCTTTCATCAATTGCTCGCCATCCTTGCAGATACCGTATTGTGTGTCAAGAAAACGCCTCCACCTCCCCATCTAGGAGGGACTAGCCACGTTTCCGACGTCTTCTTCTTTACCTACGTCTTCTCCTCCTCATCATCATCATCATCATCTTCGATTCCGGGAATAAATCTTTGTTTAGGGGTCTGGTATACGATCTCTCTAGATGTCGTTGGATTTTACGAGGGAGTCCCTCTACGCCTCGTCTTGGGCGTTTTCGACACCTGAACATTGGGGACAACCAACTGTTTTGCTAGCTCAGGCTCAGGGTAAGGGGAGGGCACCCTGTTAGCTTTGACGTGGCAGGCATTACTCGTCTTAGAAAATCCGAGATAGTTTTCGTCTGCGTTTTCGGTCTGGTATAGGCGTCGCGAATGATGTGACACATATTAACCCCCTCTTCGTACGGATGGTGTTTGCTGCCTCTACTGCTACATTTCTGCTCGCGAGGCGAGGGGCCCCAGCGCCTTCGTTTGTCCCTACTCTAATGGTAATGTTCGGCCGGGACGAAGTACATCTTATGTTTTTCCGGGGTCCTCTAAAAACGAGGCTGGCAATCCTTGGCAGTAAAGCGCCCAGTAGGGGCAGCACAAATTCCCCGCGCTGAACTATGTGTCGCACGCTGCCCGAGAGAGACACGTGCCTATCGGCGTCCTTGCGAAGCTCGTACTTGTGATTTTGCAGCTTGCGCGTGTTACAGCCTGATAGTTTTATATTGCAGTTTAGGACATTCAACACACACTCGCTTATACAGTTCACGAGTTCCTTCTTACAATTGGTTATTAGGGCTTTACGCAATCTCGGTTCGGCTGTCTTGAACCAGTGAAGGGCGTGATAATTTGATCTCTCACGCTTCATCGCCTATGTCCGAGTAGAAGACCGGACGATATTCTGTCGGGATTATGTTGGTTCGAAATCGCAGTCCGTCATTCGTGTCTTGTGTCAAATCCAAGATGAGGTGGCCGGGGGTCGTTGTGTCGCATCCAGAGAGGTGTTTTACAACCAAGACTATCTTCGGGATACACTTGTTGGGCCAAGTACGTGAATTGCTTCTTCTCTCAGAGGTTTTTCATCTCGACCAAATAAGGGGCATTTAGCGAAATATCTCTACACTAGCGTTCTTGATAAAACAGATATTGCGTAATCAAAAAATATATTTCTATGATGGCTGCCTCTCGTAAACAAGTCACACACTTGCTTGGAATAAACGTTGTTTAACAGGTCGTCTAGGATCACGAGGCATGGTTTGCCACTGCCGCCACTACCACCACGACCAATGTTATCCGGTACGTCCTCGTGATATGCGGGGTTTGAGGGCTACTGCTGAAGCCACGGAACATCTGTCTCCTCGCTGTAAAACTAGATTAAACCGCCGCCGAATTCACGTTCGGTGCAGAGGGCGTTGAGTTTCTGTAGCAGACTTATGCAAAATTACGTTTTGGCCGAACCGCTGCGTCCGCTCACTATACAGGAGAACGGATGCTTGAATTTAAGATCAAAACTCATGGATGGTTAGGCTACGACACCACTCTCTGCCCTAGCCAACGTCATCTGTTTATACCCTTACGGGGCGGACGTATTTTCACCCAATCGCCGCATCTTGAAGAATGTAATTCTTTATAGCTTATCTTCGGGTTTGGTGACAATCGATACGGTTGCCCCTCCCCACTTCCTCTTACGTTTAGTCTTCTCGGTGTGTACATGCATCTCGGTACGTTCATCCCCCGTCCCTAACAAAATCATATCTCTGTTTATTTCGAAATTTACTAGTTTCGTCGCGCTGTAATTCAAGTTTATGTCCGAGTTAACAGACTGTTCGATCGTCCCCGGTCACAATATCGACCACTCTCTACTCGTAGTACTTTAGTCCACCACTCACAAATTCGGACATTTTTTCTGAGGGTCGCAACTAGGAGGATATGTCCCCCAATATCTCCAACGTTTGAGTGTATATCACACAGTCCGTGTCACTATACATCGCGCTGTATTTCAGCGAGTCCAAATAGCGATACAGATGGATCCAACACATGCGGTGACGTCGTTCGTATGACACAGACTAGGTACGTGTTCCTGTGCACCATACTTGCACGAGATCCAGACTACGTCACCGTTGGTAAATACGAAGTTCATCACTTCCATGCCGGGCGTGGCCAGAAAGCCATACAGTTTTTGGGCTCCGTAATTAATTTGGTAATTGCCCGTTCCATCCGCTCCATCAATTACCCCACATGAAGTTGAGTCAGTTTTGGCCAGACCACGTTTGGCTGCATTATACGTAATTGTTCCCTTCTCTATCCATACCTCTTCACTCTGCCAAAACGATTCCAAATACCGCTCCTCGTCTTCGGCACTATGGACCCAGCCGGGAAAACCGCTAGCCTCGGTTTTCAGTTTCAATAACGTGTTTAGGTTGTCGACAAGAAGTACACCCTCGCGTATTGCAGAGTTGTATTGGGTCACCTGATATTCCTAGACCTCATAGATCTCGAGGATCCTGTTCCCCTTTTTAACGGCGAACCTGACCTCATCCATCACGCACGTGCCGTTGACGGCAGATTCCTCATCACGGGTATGCACACATTCCTAACTTCAGGAGGAGGAGGTGAGGACGCACGTTTTACACAGGCATTACATGAGCTTATTATTGTATCTATATTGATGTACAGGATGATAAAACCTCTCTGGTGTATCCATCGAACATTTGAACAGACCTTTCAGACGAAGGCATGCTTCTTTATCCTTACAAACGTCTCCTACGTGAATGACCGGATGACCCACAGGGAACTTGAAATACTTAAATATGTAGGAGTATAAGTTCATGACGTCCACGTATTGAGTAGCTTCATTTTCGCATGCCTTATAGTGTAGACGCATTGCCTTAGTACGTCCTCCGTACAAGACATCACGGGTACACAACGGACTCTGTTGTACTATGGGATGCGCGGGCTGTTCAGGTTTCACTATATCTGCTTCGCCAAACTCGCATTCCCGTTGGATGTTGACCAGGTATCCTGCTGGCTTTATCTGCTCGAGACGCAACAGGTTTCCCTCATAGCGTTCCACTACCGTATCGCCACTCAAGTTGCTGACGTCACGGATCGGCAGGCACGTATGACCGTTATAAAAACACCCAAGGAACTCGTAGATTGTACGTGTCTTGCGGCAATAACCGTTTACACTGATGCGGGGCAAGTCGGAAAGCCTGTACTCGCGACCGTTGCGACCGTGCATTATCTCCATCCCGTCCGTCTGTTTCATTTGCAGCAGCCACATCAATGCCTTCTTACTAGAGTTGTTATTACACGTGTACCCTTCAGTCGTTATAAGTCCAATATTGTCGGGCTGCAGGTATCGTTTACGCAATACCTTATTGAATGCAGATGCGATAGATATTGACTCGAGAAATACTTCTATATTCTATATGCCTGTTGTCGAAAGGCTCCTCCGATTTCCGTCTCTTCTCCTACCACGCGAGAAACTCTGTCTTCTCATACTCACCCATCTCAATCACACCATAATACGAGACGTCGGGGATGGGACTTGTGTAGTCTAGGTTTTCCTCAGTATTGAAATCGTGAGGGTACCACGATTTGGAGGCCGTCAACCCGAACGCCTCGTGCAGCTTACGCATTGGAAACGGGAGGAAGGACACACTGTCCAGAAAGAGCAGGTGCTCCATGTTCATGCGCATTATCATTTGACCGTTTACGGTCACTTCCGATTTCATTTTAGTAATATCGCCCTATTAAGCATGAAATGAAAGTCAAACGACTTGGCGTTGTGTGCTATTGCGACTATCTTATTGGCCCGGGGGCGTGGCTCGCATAGAAATGAAACCTGGACCCCGACAGTATCTTGCCAGAATTAGTACTTCCTCTTACCGCTTCGCACGGAGTCTCCGTCTTCCACGTCCACACAAAAACAACAGAACTGTAGCAAGCAAACAAGATTAGGTACGTGTAAAATGGCCTTGTCCGTGTACTCGGTGTTTTGGGTAGTCTCGAAATAAAAAAGACGTACAGTACCTTATCACCTGCGGAGGGCAACGCGTACTTGAGCGTTCTCAGATAGCACAGTTGATCCACGTCTCTGTTCTGCTTACAGTTATCGCAGATTCGCTTGTTACATTCGAGATTTCCGTGCGTCACGAGCTATCCACACGTCGCGCAACATCGACACGTTCGCATACAAAATTTTTCGTTCGGTGCTGCTCCGCTTGTGTTTGGCGAAACACGTGTGGCTTCTAAAATGTCTATTGCATTCGACGCATGGTGACTCGAACGTCAGAGATTGCGCACAGAGGGCTCGCCATGCAGTCGCTACACGTCTGACCCCAGACGTGCGTGACATCACGTCTACATGCCTTGTTGCACCATCTACACACGTACTTTTTACCCGTGGCATCAGTAAGTTTAGCGATCTCATGATAGTGCCTTTCGACATCATCATAAAGTAGATTATTTCGCTTAGACGGGTCCACCTGCCCTTCCAACATTATATCTTCGCAGCTCAGACCGTGGTAGACAACTATCTTATACTCCCGGAAGTGTTCCTTGAAATGGACTAGTTGGGGAAACCCGCCCCGTTAGACAGATGGGTACTGATCGTCTCACATATGTTTTCGACTACAGGACGTATCTTATAACCTCTTCGATACGAATTATAATTCGGATCATTCTCTAATCTCGAAATCGCTATTACCAAGGCATGTGTTAAATAATTCTGCTCTGCCTTCACGTCCACGAAACTTTTCTAGAGTTGCGCCATAACGGAGAGCGGTCTACCCTACTCTTAATTGCACATCTACCTAACCCTACGGGCATCTTAACCGAATGCACGCTTACGACTAATGTGTCCAAGGTTTCGAATCTAGAATTGGACTGCGACACCCTCTCAAAGACGCTCGATATCACGTCTGCGGTTAACTGATCTTTCCGCCTGAAACTGATTCCGATCGGTTTGTCATTTTGGTTCACGTGATTTTGAATTGTTGTTCCCACCATAACACTATCGTCTACATCGCGTAACGCGTGCTCATACAGATCGTTCACACTGGCTCGGAAATATGCTACGGGATTACTATTGTGCGAAGGTTATATTAAACGCATATTAAACGCTTCCTACGGCATTGTTCCGCCTGTATTGTCTCTTTTTCGCGTCCATTAACTAGAATCTGCGAGCCATGATTTTTTTCTCTCCACAATAAGATACACAACTATTTCAGTTTGACACTTACAAACACTTATGTCACTTACCGCAACTGTAGTCAGAATTATAATACTTACCATTCCCAGCCTATGGAGTCCACCATACTGTTGCTGTTACGTACAAGCGAGCTACTATTTATTGCGGATGATGCTGACGCCATGTTCTTTTGTTCTGAGTCAGACGCTGTTTACCGAACCAATCACACGCGCGCGCAACGTGGGCAGGAAATGTGGGAGAAGTTTGGACAATATTTTTCGCCTGTTTGGGGCACCCCGCGAAAAACCTCTTGACTTCCTACGTGGGGATTGTCACGCCAGTCTCTGGTAGACCACCCCACGTGAACTTCATCGGGAACCAAGACTTCCACCACACTTCACCAGAGCCTGTCTTGAGGAGGAGACAATGCGAATGTCTTGGAAACAAGTCCTGCAGCTATTAACGAGATGGGATCCATTAATACATTTTTTAACATGGTTAAGCCAATTGGAATTGACCCATGAACGATACAGCGGCAGCTCACAAAATGCTACCCATGCGTCTACTTGGGCGCAACAGTCTGAAGGACTTGAGGCAAATCTTGCTTGCAACGGATAAGGACATCCCGAGCACACACGTGGAAACAACCAGACAACGGTACAATGCAATATATAACCAATTGGGTGTTGTTAAATTATTAGGGATGTCCTTCCGAATGCTTGCTGTGCTTAACGTGGTAGACCTTCTGAAATACAGGCACATGACGTACGACGCTGTTAGTTGGGGGGGGGGCGCAGGATCATCATCCTCAATTCAGAAACGAACGCACGAAGCTGAAGAGGAGATATGGCATCTACCTTTTACACAGCGACCATACCTTTGCCGCTTCTCCGCCTCCTTATCCGACGTCTGAAATGTCTGCAATAGACTATTTATGATGTTCTTTGCATGAATTAGTTCGTTAAAGACAAGTTGACGTGTACGTTTTTCCTTGGATATCCTGAACGTATGGGACTATTCACAAATAATAATGCACAGTTCTTTATTCTTTTACCCTTAGGCCTGTTTTGTTCCATATTGTATCCCTTTTCTTTTACTGCTCCACTAGTACAACGTCAAGATCTACGTGGTTGACAAGGTCACGGTCACCGTCTCTACGGCGGCAATGCACCAATCCACACGATGGTGGCGACGCTCTTTTCTTACCTACACATATCAGTTATGATAGGTCAAGATTTTTCGGTGATACGTCATCGGGGCGTAGGGCGGGCTATACCTTTACCAGGTTCAACACGGACGGAGCCTTACGTATGTCTGCGGTGGAAGGGGCCATGCCTCTACCAATCCCCACGGCCGTTTAGGTTAAACACGGACGGAACCTACAGCCACACTCACCCCATGCTACATTGCGACACTGGGCGTTGCTTACGACCTTCTTGCAGAGACCCAGGGTGGGGAACCAGGTACCAAACTGAACGGCGGCTTCAAAACTGATAAAATACCTCGGAAAGCCGACCTTTTTAATATCGAAGGTGTGGGGAATATAAGGGTAGGGTTAGCGATGGAGGGACCACAATACCAGGCTAAACGGGGGCAACACGAAGCTAAAGAATTATTTGGGCCCGTACCCTACTTAGGAACTTCCTGCACTATCCACATCTCATGCCAACTTAAACACTTGGCGGGACTTACGACCTTCTTGCACGAGGCCCCGGACTGGCCGGGGCGAAGGGAGTCAACGGAGGGACCGCAATACCAGATTGGACGGCGTCTGCCACCCTGATAAAATAGATAGGAACAAAAGTCGCAAGCCGGTCGTTTTTAATAATGTGGATTAAAGAAAGAGTAGTGCCTTGACTGGATTTAGAACCTTCTTGCCCGCCAGGCTGGACTTACGAATTTCTTGCTCGGACCACAGGCCCGGCCGGGGCGTATGGAGGGCCACGGAGGGACGGAGATACGAAGCTGGACGGCGGCTGCCACCCTGAGAAAATACCTGGTAAAAAAATTCGAAAGCTGATCCTTTTTATAATATCGGACAAACCGACCTGGACTTATGACACGCTTACACCCCTTCACTTCTTTCAAACTTAGGCCACTCATGCACGAAACTACGATTACCTAATTTTACGCATTAGGGGGACCGACCACGGCTGACCGCTTACTACTCAGATTGATAGATTGGTCATTAGCGACGAAAAGGCAGGAAAGGGTTGTGCTTCATGGTTTCTCCGATGCAAGTGAAATAGCCAACGTAGCATATATATATCTCCTATCAATTGATGGTCAAGGAAAGATCAATACAAAACTGCTTTTATTCAAATCTAGAGTGCCCCCCACCCCTCAAGAGACTATCCCTGCCAAGACTAGAACTTTGTACAGCAGTGTTGTTAGCAGATATGTACCAAGTCTCATCCAGAGGTTTGAAGAAAAATTTCAACAAGTTCAGATTTTGGACTGACTCAGTGGTAGTACTTGCTTGGTTAAGTTCTCCAGGCGCAAGATGGAAGTCTTTTGTAGCGAATCGAGTCAATCACATACAAGAAACAACTAATGTTGAAGACTGGAACCACATCAGTTCGAAGGAAAATCCTGCAGATTTAGTATCCCGTGGTTTTGACACTAATGCCCTGAGCAAGTTAAGATTATGGTGGAATGGCCCAAACTGGGTACAACAAGTAGAAACATCCTGGCCAAAGGATGAAGAAGTACCTGATATCAGTGAAGAACAAAAAAACTGCGAATCCCGTACCAATTGTAAGTTTTGTAAGTCAACCAAGTCAAGAAGAACTATTTACTAAGTTCACATCCTGGAATAAGTTACAACGAATAACGGCGTACTGCTTAAGGTTTCTTCATAAATGTCGTCATCTGAGGTCACGTCTTCAAGGTACCTTATCTTCATCCGAATTGCATGAAGCAACCTTACGGTGCATAAATCGAGCTCAATCTCACCGTTTCAAGGAAGAGAAAGCTGTCTTAATGGAGACGGGATTATTGTCAAAGAAGAACTCACTACTGTCGTTAAACCCATTCATTGATGGAAACCAACTGATCAGGGTGGGCGGTAGACTACAAAACTCAGATTTGACGTTTGATCAGCAACATCCACTGATTTTACCAAAAGGACATCATATTACCTCTTCAATCAGTGAAGATACTCACAAGAAGAATTTCATGCAAGTGGCCAATTATTATTATCTGTCATTAGACAGAAATTTTTGATTCCTGATGCTAGGAATGTATTGCAGAAAACTATTCAAAAATATTTGACTTGAATTAGGATTAAGGCTACCACAGCAACCCAATTAATGGGTCAATTGCCTCAATTACGAGTTAAACTTTCTAAACCATTTGCCAACACAGGAGTAGACTATTCTGGACCGTTTTACATTAAACAAGGTGGCAAAAGAAGCAAAACACTGGTAAAATGTTACGTAGCATTGTCCATATGCTCAGCTACTAATGCTATTCATTTTGAGTTAGTATTAGAGCTGTCCACTGAAGCCTATATTGCTTCCCTTCGAGGTTTTATTGCTAGGTGGGGATTATGTGATAACATTTACAGTGAAAATGGTACGAATGTTGTTGGTGTTGAGAAGGAATTAAAAGAAACTATCCTTGAAAAAAAATCAGCTGAACGCATTTCCAACTTTGCCACTCAACAAGGAATCAACTTTCACTACATTCCTCCTTGTACCCCTCAAATCGGTCCATATGGAAATCAGAGATTAAGTCGATGAAATTTCATTTACGACGAGTTGCTGGCAATGCAAAACTCATCTTTGAAGAAATCTATACATTGCTTTTTCAAGTAGAAGCTCGGTTAAACTCAAGACGTGTATTTCCCATGAACAACAAGCCTGACAACCTTAAAGTTTTATCACCAGGCCATTTCCTCATTGGTACCTGCTTGTTAGCTCTTCCTGACTGTAATTTAATAGATTTACCTTCAAGTCGCTTGTCTAGATGGTCACATGTACAACAAATGGTTCAACAATTGTGGAAATGTTGGTCTCATTATTACCTTCACCAGTTACAACAGAGGAATAAGTGGAAAGACATCCAGCCTAATGTGACAATTGGTGACTTACTGCTTGTAAAGGAAGATAATTTACCCCGTTTGTTGTGGAAAAAGTCTGTGATTAGTGATATACATGCTGGAAGAGATGGACTGACAAGAGTTATTATTTTAAGAACAGCAAATAGAACATTTAAGCGGCCTATTACAAAGATTTGTTTGTTACCAAAAGCTGATTGAATTATTTTCTTTTTGTGATTTTGTTAAAGATTTATTAAGATTGATATGAATGAATAACAGTAAGCTGATAAGTTAAAGGCTCAAAGTACAACACCAAGACTCTAATTAAATTAGTTCTATTAGGTGGGCGGTATGTTAGTCTTAGCATTCACTATTCATTGAAGAAAAGCAGAAAAGTATTTTTTGTAGTTGAAGATCATTGTTACATAGTAAATAATACAAACTATACGAATAAGTTTTCAAACCAAACAACCAAAGTAATGAGGAAAGTTCCAGAAATTTTCAAATTCATTTGGACTGTATTTTAGTAATTCTGTTGTCGGTTGTGCCTTGTGTAGTGGATGTAACTGTTCCCAAGTATTTAAACTGTTTATTTGACAAACCTTCCCAGTGTGTCATCTCCCATCTGAAAAGTGAATGCCAAAGTCCCGAATGACATTCCAGTCGACACATATCTGAAACAAATGAATAACTAGCACTCAATTTCAGTAATCATAAAAACTTAATATGACAAAAATATTCAATTCCACATACCCAAGAGTAATTTCAATTAATAATTATTACAAGCGTTTTTATGTCTGGTGGCAAAGATCAAATAGGCATTCAATAATTAGACATGTTTCACTTATTTTATTTCTCTAATTAGTGCAGTAAACTGCGAGATTTTATTCTTGTTCTTTCAGACGTAGTGCTACAAAAGCAATGGAAGTACTTGAGGGATCAATTTAGTGTCGAATTACGATCCTTCATTTGTGAAAATTTCTTATTACTTAGAGAGAGAGAGAGTAAACATTGTTTTTTTAAAAAAAAATACGTAGATAACAACAAAGAGTTTATTACAAGGTTATTACAAAATGTTCGGCTGGAAGACTCTTATGTTGATGAAGAATACACCAATTGTTGATCAAGCAATGTTAAATCCCCCCCCCCCCCAAAAGAAAGTGAAAGATTAAATACCCACTCTAAAATAAAAAAACAATTCTTCCCCATCTGCTTTACGTTGAGAAAA
>Ga0131853_10012652_pt1 | contig 15467 bp, 15 predicted proteins | sample TergutLab28metaG_FD_92764 | JGI IMG/M metagenome (GOLD analysis project Ga0131853, IMG submission 92764) | Labiotermes labralis P1 segment gut microbial communities from Petit-Saut dam, French Guiana - Lab288 P1 (version 2) (version 2) | ecosystem: Host-associated > Arthropoda: Insects >...
CAGTATTCTACCCTCGCCGACCTGACTAACGTACACACAACATATAAACATAAACGTATATTGCTTTAATTAGCTTACCAGAAACCGCAGTGTTTTTTCTGTTCCTTTTTCACTGCCGTTATTCACATCTGTATTTCTACTACCCCCTTACCACTTGCTCCGTGCTGTACAAATCTATTGGAATTGGTTACAGGAACAATTTTACAATTCATCCTTGTACACCTTCTATATACTGTCTGTGTAATAAATCTCCTTAAAAAAACCTGGCGGTACGGGTACACATTTGTTACTGGCTGTGGAACGGGCGGAACGGGATGTTCGAAAGCACTTGTGTAGGACCCCCCCTTCAGGCGGACGGGATGACTCTGCAAACGGTCTGTGTTGCTGTGTTTACAGTCAGAGGGTAGGCTCGCTCAACAGTCACCGTCATTATGTACAGGGCGTCTTTCTTTCCCGCTTGACCGACCAGCGCCTTCCCGACGCCACTCTAGCGTTACGTCCTACGCCGAGTCTCGGGAGGTTTACAGTCGATGGCGGCGAGAAGAAGATTTGCTGGATAATGGATAATATAACCGTTAGAAAGTGCAACGAGTAGTGCCGAGTGTCGCCCTACTGACCGAATGCACTCAGTACAACTGCGGTAGCAGCTGCTGTTCACTCGCTGGAGTTCTTGCCCGGAAATTATCGAAATCTCGCGACGAATGTTTCTTTCGTAGTTCTTCGAGAGCGTGTGGATGTTGTATCTTCTAAACATCCCCACCATTAAATCAGCCGAATGTAGGGGCCAAACACCGTGCATAATTACGCGGCCATGTAGGCTCCTAGCACCGTTTTCACACGGCAGTAACGGGCTGTCGGCGATAACAAACCTGCGATACGACTCATCCATCGGGGTTGTTGCTGGTGAATGCATATCTCAGTTCTTGAGCGATGTACCAGCAGCATGCCTCGACGCAAGTGCAGTGTTGAACAGCGTCTGTGTTAGTGCAGCTGTACTTCAATCAACAGTCTGCTGAGAAATGTCGCAGTGTGTCTCCAAAACGGAAGCACGAAGGGCCACGAAACTGTTACAACTGCGACCGACCGACTAAGGCAACGGCATTTCGACTGTGAAGGCGCACATCCGGTTGCAAAAATACATTTTTGAAATCGATTTCTTCAGTCTGTACAGGAAGGAGCAGTTGATCCATTCTTAGTGTTATTCCCATTCAGGCCAGATTTTCGTTACGTGGAGAGGCGCGTCTCAGAACAGCCGGTAATGGAGTTAGGAAATCCAGGACTTGTTAACGAACTCCCTCTTCATAAAAAAAAAAAAGTGGTGTCTGGTGTGCGATGAGTGCGCGCCGCGAGATTTCAACAGTTTCCGGCCACGAACTGCAGACAGTAAACAACATGCTGCGCCGGTACACTGACTGCGGTCGGTCGGGAAGGCGACATTTTCAGCCTCTGCAGTGGCACCGGCGATTTTGTGCTGCACTTCCTACAGGTTAGCTTCACAGCGAAAGTTTCTCGGCTCCCTCATCGACCTAATCCTTCCGAGATTCGGCGTATGACGCAAGGCTACAGGAGGTGTCGGGTGGCCGCTTATCGTACAAGCAGGGGGGAAAAAACGCTATATAACGTGATGCTGCTGCTGTGTTTTATGGGTGCGAAACTTGGTCTCTCACATTAACTGAACAGGCTGAGAGTGTTAGAGAACGGGATGCTGCGGAAGACACGCGCAGATCGAAGGGTCAGGAAGTGACGGGAGACCGGAGCGTCGTCATGGTTTGTGCTGCTCAGCAAACATTGTTAGGGATATCACACCAACGGAATGTTATGGGCGGGGAATGTAGCAGGTGTGGGAGACAGGAGAAATGTATACAATGCTTTGGCAGGGTAAACTGAAGGAATACTTGGAAGACCTACACGTAGGTGGAGGATATTATTAAAACGGGCTTAAGGAGACAGGACGAAACAGCTTGCAATGGATTAATCTGGCGCAAGACAGCACCAAGCGATGGAACGCTGTAAACGCAGTAATGAACCTAAGCATGGGCGCTGTGTCAAGTACCGCGCGTCCCCTTTGGCTCTACCGCAATGCATGACCGCATTGTCAGCGTCAAAACATCTCAGCCTTAACGTGAACTGTGAACAGCTGCGTGTTCTGTTACACTGTAACACACAACATTACACACACAGCTACGTGTTGTTACACTGTAACACGCAACATTACACACACAGCTACGTGTTCTGTTACACTGTAACACACAACATTACACACACAGCTACGTGTTGTTACACTGTAACACACAACATTACACACACAGCTACGTGTTCTGTTACACTGTAACACACAACATTACACACACAGCTGCGTGTTCTGTTACACTGTAACACACAACATTACACACACAGCTACGTGTTCTGTTACACTCTAACACACAACATTACACACACAGCTACGTGTTCTGTTACACTGTAACACACAACATTACACACACAGCTGCGTGTTCTGTTACACTGTAACACACAACATTACACACACAGCTACGTGTTGTTACACGGTAACACACAACATTACACACATAGCTACGTGTTCCGTTACACTGTAACACATATTACACACACAGCTACGTGTTGTTACACTGTAACACACAACATTACACACACAGCTGCGTGTTCTGTTACACTGTAACACACAACATTACACACGCAGCTATGTGTTCTGTTACACTGTAACACACAACATTACACATGCAGCTATGTGTTCTGTTACAATGTAGCACAGCATTAAACACACAGCTACGTGTTCTGTTACACTGTAACACACAACATTACACACACAGCTGCGTGTTCTCTTACACTGTAACACACATTACACACGCAGCTATGTGTTGTTACACTGTAACACACAACATTACACACACAGCTAGTGTTCTGTTACACTGTAACACACGACATTACACACACACAGCTATATGTTCTGTTACACCGTAACATAACATTAAACACACACAGAGCTACGTGTTGTTACACTGTAACACGCAACATTACACACACAAAGCTACGTGTTCTGTTACACTGTGACACACATTACATCTACAAACAGCTATGTGTTGTTAGACTGTAACACACATTGCACACACACACACACACACACACACACAAGCAGAGCACAGTAAGGGGACGAATCGGCATGGCCCAAGCGACAACCTACAGCTACGCTCGTCCGCCCACCCGAAGTATCCTGACAGTTTCTAATTAACCAACTCCATGCAGCCGTCCTTCTTGAGAAGCTGACCGGTTCTCAGCTAGTCAACAAACTCTCCGCATTTTATGGAATCCGAAGATTCATTACCGCATTCACAGCAGCCCGCCACCTGCCCATATCCTGAGTCAGATCAATCCAGTTCAAGCCCCCATCCCACTTCTTTAAGATCCACTTTAATATTATCCTCCCATCTTCTCCTGGATCTTACAGGTTGTTTCTTTCCTTCAAGTTTCCCCACCAACACCTCGTATTCACCTCCTAACAGCTTGTACTATATGTTATACTGCAATGTCACATTACGTTACTGTATATCTAACATTAGTGGTGCGTATGGGTGAGGAGAGGGGGGTGTATAGGGTCTTGTGGGGAAACCGGAGGGAAAGAGACCATTGGGGAGACCTAGGCGTAGATGGGTGGATAATATTAGGACGGATCTCCAGGAGGTGGGATGTGGGTATATGGACTGGATTGGGCTGGCCCAGGACAGAGACAGGTGGCGGACGCTTGTGCGTGCAGTAATGAACCTTCGGGTTCCGTGAAATGCGGGGAATTTCTTGACTAGCTGCAAACCAGTTAGCTTCTCAAGAAGGACTCTGCACCATGGAGTAAGTAAGTATATCTAACATTATGTAAGTCCACACCTTGTAACATTTCTCATTACGCTGTTACGTTACGTTACATTACATCAGATTCCACAGTGCACATCACACACCACCTCACGCCGATTCCTCTGCCGACAGCCGCACGTGGGCAAGGGCGGTCGCGTCGTCCCAGGCTACCATGACGGGCGGCCTTCACACGCCAGCACGACACCGCATGCGGGCACAGCGCCCGCCACACCCCGCAGTCACTTGGGTCGTGGCCGCGGGCACCACAATGGCCAGAGCAAGAGTGGCACAAGTGACGGCATCCCTGCAGACCAGGAACCGCCGGCCTGGTAGGGTGCGACGCACAGAAGGCTCGGCGAGGTGCCGGTGCTTGGTGCTCGCTGCGAAAAGGGACGCTTGACGCGGTCGTGTTCGTGCGGCGGCCAAAAGCGAGCACAACCGCGCGAGGTCGTACCGCGCCGCTGCTGCACACACCATGAGCAAGGACACCTGCTCTACCCAGTGCAACACCGCACACCACTCGGATTCACGATATTTGTACATTTCATGTACCCTTCGTCGGCCGCTTTGCAGGCTGGCTGGACGACAATTAGCCAGGCACGCCCCCCCTCGGCACACTTGGACCCTCGTCAGACCAAGCCCCACTCGTAAGAGGAAAGGGAGGTCCTAGGAGGCTCTCGACTGTCTGGACACCGCGACCAGACAGAATGCAGCCTTACAGCCGCTCGAGCATAATGTTGCGTACAGCTGCCTCCTCGCACCAGTGTACGAACACGTAACTGAGGTATCGTTGCCGCCCATAACCCCCTTCCCTGCGCACATGTTCGCACAACCTGTGTCCTGTGCACAGCTGTTACCCCATATCGCACCTAGATCGCACTGTACGGAGTCACCGCACTGCGCCGATCTCCACTTGACCACAGTGGCTCAACGACGTTCCGTTCAGCTGTTCTGCGCCGAACAACTGCTCAACGGAATTACGTGGAGATGAACTGCTATACCGAGTTTCATCCAGATCGGCCAAGAAATGCGGAAGTGAATGACAGTGAGCGGATTTTCATGAAGCTCACGCTCGATCGACAAGCTTGTGTAAAGAACCCTTGCAGTGAATTTCGTGAAAATATGGTCGGCCGTACAGTCGCTGGCACCAGGTCGCGCAGCATGTGCTGTCCCTACACATTATCCACACGTGTGCATCGTAAAGAACGCCCAACAGCAGGAAGTACAACACTACACAATCTGGCCTGACCTGAGATCTCATGATCTCACAACTACGGTTTCGCGGCATGTGACGCCGTATCTGCAGCTTCAGAGAAAAATAAGAACTTATATCCACAGACCAACCCACACGCCTTCACATGCCACAACTAAATTAAACAGTAAGATATGGGAAGGGCATGTAGCGCGCATTGAGATGAGACAGTAGGCTTATAATAATGCAATGGAACACACGCAGAGCCCTACTGACGATGGACGGATATTACAATCGCTCTGAATTCTACAGGATGTGAGGATGCGGAGGGGGGTGGGTGGTAGGGAAAAGTACAGTTCTGGGTTCATGGCAATGCACTTTGCACAGAGCAGGGACAAGTCACTCGCTGTTGTGGATGAGGTAATGAAACTTCGCGTTTAACAAGATGCCGGAAATTTCTTGACTGAATAAGGAACTATCAGCTTCTCAAGGACGTGTGTTGTGTTACGCATTCAGTGAATTAGTTAGACAGTGCCAGTCCACAATGCGCGACAGCTACCAGCCCCAATGACTGAGCTGAGAGTGGCCTGTGCAATAGCAGGATAGTGCGTGGTCTCATCCCCATTTGTCGTAACCAGCAATGAAAGGTCAAAAGAACAGCATTAAAATGTGTAATAACGAAAATTCGCAATCCCGAACGTCGAGGTTCACGAACACTGAACCTTTACATCTGTTTGTTCCCGCACCTCAGACCCGCAGACCTGAGCACACGCTCTGCATCTCGACAGGCCGCGCCGAACGCCAACAAGAGTACCAAATGTGTCGTACTGTTCGTACATTCAGACATGATACGGATGGAAACGTGGGGAAGTGGAACAGGGAACTTTGTGGTGGACACAAAACAAGCTAACAGGCACTGATGGCAAGAAATGGCACGCGTGTAGCAGATAGTGCACACCAGACTTCAACGTGTGCACCTTCGACATTTGAGCATGTCACTCATCACGGCACCACGCCTTGTAGTCCGGCGTACAAGAAATTGCTGTCAAGAGGTGAGAGCATGATTCACGTCTGCGCCTGCTGCAAATCGCTTCTTAAAGGATACAAAGAGCTGGAGAACCCTGGGCGCGAGACCGGGCCTGTTCGAGGGCGGTCCATAACCTGTCACGTATGGTTGGCAGTATGGGCCCAAGGACTCGTAATGGAGTCGGACCAAACCTGACGGCGATTTGAATTTCAAGAAGCTGCATTTAGTACATGCTGGGAATGAAAACAAGATTCCGCGAACACTCAGCTAAGAGTCAAGACACTACGTCGACTGATCTACCGTAGCCTACGAAATATTACACAACGAGCAGACGAGGCACTTCTTGACCCGCTGTCAGTATCGGCGCGCGATGCTTCTAATGCATCGAACTGTGCGCTGTGGACATCACTTTGTTTCATCTGCACGTGGTCAGCGTGGATTCAGAGAAGACACGTGGTACAGTTCTTTGTTAGTGGATCCAGGAATGTGACAAAAGTACACCAGAGGAAGGGGCAGGGAAGAAACACTTTGTAGGTTTCATACACGAGGTGGAAATCCATTTAGCAGCCGCCAGCACACCCACTGTTGAGCGGTACGTCATTACAACAGTGGGAATGGAGGTGACGGCTCAGCATCACACTCCACAATAATGCGAAAGTGGAAACAGCCATTTGTGGACGATTGTGAATGCAAGAGCCTGATTTATACCGCGACGGAATTCTTAAACCAGTGCCATGAAGTGCGATGGGGGATTGCCTTGAAAAATAATGATAAGTATTTGAGTGGAATTAATGAGCTGCCATCAACGTTCTGATTGCAGTTCAGCACCTAACGTGTTGTACAGCCACCGCAAACATGCTAATTCCCGTTGTGACATAAGCACACAAGTACAGTCCGTGACATCTATCGCGCTTAATGCAGTACTAAGATCGTTACTGTCGCGATGTCCGGTACTCTCCTTACCGTGTTCACACTTCAGTGCACATCTTCCTGTGCCCAAAGTACCCTAACGCCATTTGCAGTACAGCCCTTCGCTTTCCAAACGGCATACCGTCTCGCAGTGTGATAATATCGCCATTTACAAGCCTATTCTTTCTTTTATTTTCCCAGCAATCCAAGCATTAATTCGCGCAAGTTATCTCTTTGAAGCAGTCCTTGAGAAGCTGAAAGTTCCTTAGCTAGTCAATAAATACCCCGCATTTTACTGAATCCCAAGAGTCATTACCGTATTCACAAAAGTACGCGACCGATCGCGATCCAGTCCACACACTCCGATCATACTCCTTTAAGACGCAACCTAATATTTTCCTCCCATATTCCCAATGGTCTCTGGCAGCAACTTTTCCCACCAAAACTCCGTACGCATTTCTGTTCCGCCCGACACGTGTCACACACCAACTGGCTCTTCAGCGATAGCGAAGCGCTCATTGGTGGCTGCACGTCCATCGTTGTAAAACACCTCACTACACACACTCACTCACACACACACACCACACACACTCACACACACGACGTTTCGAAAGCTACTGCTTTAGAACACACAGTCACTCTGCTAACATCGGCACATACATTCTAAATGAACCACAGCTTCACGTATGAGAATTACCCATACTTACTTACTTACTCCATGGTGCAGAGTCGTTCTTGAGAAGCTAACTGGTTTGCAGCTAGTCAAGAAATTCCCCGCATTTCACGGAACCCGATGGTTCACTACCGCACTCACAACCGTCCGCCACCTGTCTCTATCCTGGGCCAGCCTTATCCAATCCATATACCCACATCCCACCTCCTGGAGATCCATCCTAATATTTTACACCAATCTAGGCCTAGGTCTCCCCAGTGGTCTCTTTCCCTCCGGTTTCCCCACCAAGACCCTATACACCCCCCTCTCCTCACCCATACGCGCCACATGTCCAGCCAATCTCATTCTTCTCGATTTTATCACCCGCACAATATTGGGTGAGGAGTACAAATCATTTAGCTCCTCGTTTTGCAATCTCCTCCATTCCCGGGTTACCTCGTCCCTCCTAGGTCCAAATATTCTCCTCAGCACACTGTTCTCAGACACCGTAAGCCTACATTCCTCCCACAATGTCAACGACCAAGTTTCACACCCATACAAAACAACAGGCAAAATTATAGTTCTATATATCTTGATCTTTAAATTTTTGGGTAGCAACCTGGAACACAAAACGTTCTGCACCGAATGATAGTAAGCATGTCCTTACCTCAATCTGCTCTTAATTTCTTCCGCAATATAATTTTGATGTGTTAAAGTTGTTCCCAAATATTTAAACTCTTCCACTCTCTCGAAGGCACTATTATCAATCCTCACACTGTGAATATGTCCTGCTTACCCATACACACGGTAAATATAAAGTAATTCATCCAGATAACATCATGTGGCATCACGTATCATTATGGAAATTAAACACCTCTCCTAACATTCACAGAAACATACTGAATGCGCTATATGTGCTGTACATACAGTATATACTGTATGTGCTGTATATATATTGTGTGTAGCGTAAGTGCTCTACGTACTGTATAGTGCATACTGTACATACTGTATGTACTGTATTTGCTGTACAGACTGTGTAGTACATAGTGTATACACATTATGTGTTGTACATACTGTATACACTGTATGTGCTGTACATACTGTTTATTCTGTATGTGCTGTACGTACTGAACATACTGCATGTACTGTATATATTGTGTGTACCCTATGTGCTCCATGTACAGTACATACTGTACATACAGTACATACAATATGTACTGTACGCACTGTACATACTTAAGATAAAGTACCTTTAAAACCTATATGTAATTCACTAAAGACAATCAGCACTCTCTATCGGCGAGAAAGGAAGCAGCAGTTTTCGAAACGCCCAGTACACATAATATAATGTGCTGTATTATGCGTTATAAGACGATGGACAAACAATTCCTTTCACTTACTGTTGATGTGTTACAAACACCCCATCCGTTGATTCATCCTTCACAAAACACAAGCTCACCACTGAAAATTCGTTAGTTCCTGGCCGCCGAACAAGCTAGCAGATTGGCGGTCAGTCTGCACGTGAGGCGGCAAGGGGGCGGTTTGCGTTCTGTTTCGTCTGCCAATCCACTGTCGCTATTGCCGTCAGTGTACAACAAAATTCCACCGGCCGGATATGAAAAGATGACCTGCAACTGCTGGCGCTCATGGCGGCAGAACGACAAACAGTGCGTCGCGACGAGCGCAGGCAGACGCATCATTGAAGGCAAAGCGACTGCGAGCTGGCAGCTATCAGTTATGTAGCTACAAGCGCACAGATTGGATCAAGATGGATAAGAAAGGCGAGGACCATAGAGTACACAAACAGAGGAAATGCAGAAGAGCACGAAAAGGGTTCAACGAAGGAACGGACAACAGCGAAGTGGCGAACTGGAGTGCTGAGGAAAACCAAGGAGAACTTCTAGAATATCCGGCTCGACGACGCTATTCCCTTAACTCCAGAGGACATGGCCCTGTTTTTGAGAAGCTGGTGGTCACTCAAATGGTCCAGAAATTCCACCGTTTAACGCAAAACGAAGGATCGTGAACGGGCACAGAATATCCAGCCGCCACCCCCATCTCTTCCGTACCGAAGGGTGTGAACGGCCTGAAGACCGAGTTTAACGACAAGAGTGACACTTGCACCACGGGAGTACAACACCAACATGCGCCCTGCTTACGTCAGACACTCTCCCAGTACTTCGACACGAATGTTCCTTACAGTTTTCCATATTTCGTCCCTTAAATTTTCCGCTGCTGGCAGAGGCGGGAAATAAACTTCAATCTGGAAAAGATCCAAAATAAGAAACAAGGGAGTGCCAGGTCAGGAGAACGCACACACCGGAACACGGACCGTGCGAGATTTCAGGGTTCCGCAAAGAAGCAGCTGAGAGCCTCGTTCTTCAGGGTTGTTACGCGGTGATTTCTCTGGACATCTTGACCCTTGATATGGGGCCAATACTGTGACAAACAGCCACTTTGTAGCTGCCCTCCCAATGGCGAGGGCCGCAATCAAACCACTCTAACCCTTCAGTTCTGCCACGTTTCTGAACACGTGTTCAGTTCACACACCACCACTTGCACCCACCAACAGACACCTGCGTCTGCTAGCAGCTTTTTCTCTTCAGGTGACGAAATGTCTCAAAATCACGTGAATCACCGTATCCTGAACGAGTGTTGCATGTACCAAGCACCTCACTGTCACTATAAGGATGCCGTCTGGACTGGTTAAATGGTAAGTATAAGTGACAGGACAACGTAACGGCCACTCGACTGACCCTCTGTCTATTATGCTACCAGCCGGAGAAATCTGGGTTCGGACTCTAAGTACACAAAAACAATCGCCCTGCCGGCAATCGAAGCCCGAATCTTCGTACGTCCAGGCAGGAGTGTAGACCAACTGGCGACTGGCTCAGTTCTGCTTTAAAACCAACATAAATATTCAGGCGCAGGTTAAATTGGTATCTTCATATAGCAGTTGCTACTATGTCAGCAATATCGTACGATATCGAGTAATCGATCAGCAGTGACCTTCTACACAACAGCTTCACGTTTCATTATATAATTACAATAAGATATGAACCGCCTGAAGCGCGCGCGCGCACACACAAACACACAAGCATAAGACACCTCGAACAAGCACTACTGACCATAAAAAAGCTGGCTCAAGCACTATGGACCATAAGACGGTTGTCTCAAGCAGTATGGACCATAAAAAAGCTGGCTCAAGCACTTTGGACCATACGACGGTTGTCTCAAGCAGTTAAGGACCACAAAAAAGTTGGCTCAAGCACTATGGACCATAAGACAGTTGTCTCAAGCAGTATGGACCATAAAAAAGCTGGCTCAAGCAGTAACGCTTATAGCCTGTATCCGAATCCTGGGCGGGATACACTACCTTACTGAGATGTTTCATCTCCTCAGGCCGTCCAGAAAAGACAGCGATAGAAACTTCCAGCAGGCCACGACCGCTTCCCTACAGCCCTTCCGAGTCATTTCTTGCTACACACCCATAGCCTAGCAGTCTTCAAACAAACTGATCACACTGTGACTGTCCTGCAGTCACTGACTCCACAGAACAGCTGTTCTGCATAGGCCCTCGGTCACTTAGTCAAGAAATTCCCATCTTTCGTGAGACGTGGCGAGCTGCGGTGGACACGGTGGCTCCATATAACGTGCAAATGTCTTGTTGACTAGATAAGCGACGTTCACCTTGTCAGAACGTTCATTACAGTGCTTAGAATAGGCCGCCACCTCCACTCTTCAATACTGTTCCCTGCTGCTCCCTCTCGTCCTGCCTACCGCTAAGCCCACGGCAGTTAGCTGTCTACTGCATGCCGCCCGTACGACAGACACTGACACCGACAGCCACTCACTGACCAAATCAACGTCCTGAAGAAACAAGCCAGAAATGAACCCCCTCTTCGGTCGTTACTGCAAAACGTCCTACAAATTCGTAATTTTTCTGCGTTTTAACAATGAAATGACTTACATTGTTATCAATTCCGTACACTGCTGCCATCTACTGCGGCCCGGCCACTGGTGTGCAGTGACAACTGAATGTCGGAAGATGATTCAGATAATCCTCAAGCTTCAAAAAATTAGCTGCCAGACTGTTTACACTTGTTGTGGCTTTCTGACCCCGTGACTCAAACGTCTGGTCAACTGAGAACTGAACCACAACGGTCAGCTGATACAGCTGGGTCTCGGGCCACATAGTGCAGCCCTACGCTCTCAACTTCAGGGATCAATAAACCGGGTTGGCCGGCCGTCTAGCCGAGCATTGGTCTGCTCTGCTCTGACCCCCTCCGCACTTTCCCTCTCGACGACCGACAGAGGGCTCCATGTTCACCCTCTTTTCAAGAACAGCGGGTCGACACTGATAACCCGACAGCAGCCTTATAATGCCGTCACTTTTCCTTTCTTCCTCACTAAGTTTCAAGAACAGTAGGAAGTCGCACTGAGCACCATAATTTGCACTACTGGCACGTTACTGCGTGTAGCATGTTTGTAATTTGTTGTCCTGGCATGTTACTGCGCGTAGCAAGTTAGCACTTTGTGCTCATGGCAAGTTACTGCGTGTAGCAGGTTAGCAACTTGTAGTTCTGACATGTTACTGCGTGTAGCATGTTAGTAATTTGTAGTTCTGGCATGTTACTGCATGTAGCATGTTAGTAATTTGTAGTTCTGGCACGTTACTGCGTGTTGCAGGTTAGCGATTTGTAGTGCTGGCATGTTACTGCGTGTATCAGGTTAGCAATTTGCTGACGATTAAAAAAACTTCCAATTGTTTGTGTAAAATGGGGCAAGAGGTTCCTCGAAAATGATAAATTTCTATCCGATGGTTTTTATAACTGTGAAGGGGGGTATTTACTGAGCGGTACGGACTGAATCTTTAAGTGTAACTCAGGTTAATTTTTGTCTTCACATGGTTACAATAGCCTTTATTGGCATAATTAGATAACCACAACTCAGAAGATTGCGATCTGTAACATTTCCGACTGCCTGTACACGCTATCCCAGCAATTTCAAACCTTGGACCAAAGACACAGTGCCAACGGACCCGACAAAGTAGCAGTCCTTACTTGATCCTGTCCCCCTCACCTAACCTAACCTAACCTCACACTGACTCGTGCTGACACGCCGCCACAGCACAAATACACATTTCAAATATCCCCACTCTGTCGATCAGTACAGATCATCCATCAACAGTGATACATTATTTCGTGAACAAGTGGCAGCACCAAGGTTACACAACTTTATACCGCAGACAATACACTGCTTCCAATAAAACGGACAATGAATAATACAAAAAATGGTCTCGATACGGGCCCTCCAACATTTTCTATTTTTTCAGAGATAATTTTACAATACGCTGAACATATTTCTATACTGCAAGTCTTAAAGCATCCCAAAATAATGGGATAATTGAGATGTGCGGAAGGCATTTTGATTATTTAAGACAAAGGATCACGAAATTCAAGAATGTCTTAGAAGAGTTGAATAATATCTACTGTATATTGAATTTCATACAGAAAGAAAACGAGAATTCCTTCAGTTTCCTAGACGTTACGTTAAAGTGAATGGAAAAACCACATTAACGTATCGATCTTCAGAAAACCCACAACAACGGATTGCAGCATTCCAAGAGATATTTGCCATCCAGCAGATAAAAAAATTCGGTTCATTTTAGACACTTCTCCAATAGAATACATACATACACACATACATATCCAGCGGAAGAGACAGAAAAAGGCATCCGGATATTCAAAAGCATCTTACGTAACAATCAATACAACTAACATAAATATTAACAACTCCGGCAAGATAACAAAAATAAAGCAAAAGTGACAGAAGAAGAAAGGCATAGAGATACGAACCAAGAAAAATGGGATACTTTTCCATATTGTGGGAACTAAGAATCTGCATCACTAAATTATTTAAAGGTACTGATGTCAAAATAGCATAACAGAACTAGTAACACTGTAGACAAAATCAAGGGATACGAAATCAGGAGACCGATAAATTCTGCGGAAGTGGTATTCACCAACTGACTTGTCCAGATGCGGGGGGAAATACAACGGACAAACCGGCAGATCATTCCGGAACAGGCAGGCCTACAATGAACATTTTCTTTTCTTTCTGTCGTGTATCAAAATTCAAACTCGCCTATGTGATATCGGAGACTCATCTGACCCCATGAAACGTATCATGGATACTTTACGTGTTGCCAAGAAAGGAAAACTTACGAATTCCTTGCAAAAATGTTATATTCTGAATAATTACATCAACGAAAAATCGACAGGAGGATGCAACAAAATTTGTAACGTCGTAACACAACACGAGCACGACAGACGTCGACTGTCAGCACGTCCACTGCCTGTCACATCCCAAATGGCCGCAGGCAATCACCACCTCAGACCATATCGTGGCTCACAATTTGCAACGAAAATTCAAAAAGGAACATTAAAAGATGTCACGCCGCGCCATGTACAGCACACAAAGCACAGAACAGTTCAACTACGCACTGTGACTGTGGCAGATGACAGCCTGAGGTTAGTAGAAAGTTTTAGAATTATTTGGTTTTTACACTTTATATATATATAAACAATGTAAAAAAAAAGGTGACTGTAAGCAAGAGGCCCTTGGATTTATCTTGTTACCTCTTCCTTTCTGACATTTTTGTATTGAAATGCCTGAAGACGGTCTGACAAAGGGCCGCAACATGTAGCTGGCGTACACCCAAAGGCGCAACTCAATTTTAAATAAGCCTGTGTTGTGTTCGACTGAATAAATGAGTTTAAGCCGCACATCGTCGTACACAACAAGACACGTTGCTGCACAACCAGTACATGTCCGACATATCTATCCAGTACAGTCTCCTGTATTACCGACACACTTCCTTCCTCCCAGAAGCTTCAACATCCACCTAACCCCTCAGTCACACTGAAAATGGAGGCAGTACATTGCTCAAAGAGGCGGAACAAACCTCCACTACACGGTGCAGCCCTCCTCCCCCCAATCAATTTCGATACTGTTTACAACCAGCCGCTGCTCCCGTTCCCTGTCATTGCCCCAGTGCACACTGAACTGTGTTCTGCCGGTCTACGCACATCCTGAACGTGCAGGCAGCAAGGTCTGTCAGTACGCCGGTTAAATATCTACCAGTCGCTATGGCGTCTGGCAGAAGATTTAAAGGATTGCTGGGAATGAGGATCGGCATCGGACCGACGCCGAGCGCCCGAAGTCGCTACGGCTCTGACTGGTAAGAATACTGTTTGTGTGTGTGTGTGTGTGTGTGTGTTTTACAGCGACGGACCGCACATCGCACAAGCTCTGGAAGGTACAACATAAACACAACAATTACATCCCAATCAACTATATCAACATAATTCCACACACAGCTCAAAGGTGGACAGTATAAAGATGCATCACGCCGTGCTGTCTGATTGATGTGTACCAACGTTTCAGATAAACCTGCTACCCTCACCCTCATTCGGTGCATATCTACCAAACAACACGGTGCCTCATGTCGTAAGGCAGGTTTGTTCAACACCACGCTAATCACACTACCATTCTTCTACACAAAAGCTAAAACCGCTGTTATCAGCTCAGTGACGCGCGTGCACGAACCGATACGGCCGCAAGACAGCTGTCGGGTCTGCAACTTCCTGTCATTTTGAATACAATTGGTCTGGGTTCGAGTTCCGCTCAACAGGAATGGCACTGAACGTTTTATTGTAAGTCTGGTTGTTTTCCTGTCTGCCTGCCAACTACCTCCCCCCCCCCCCGGGTGAAAAAATTGCCGCTGTTTTCTGCTAACCCTCTTTGCCCCCGTGGTCCCTTAA
>Ga0131853_10012654_pt1 | contig 15467 bp, 10 predicted proteins | sample TergutLab28metaG_FD_92764 | JGI IMG/M metagenome (GOLD analysis project Ga0131853, IMG submission 92764) | Labiotermes labralis P1 segment gut microbial communities from Petit-Saut dam, French Guiana - Lab288 P1 (version 2) (version 2) | ecosystem: Host-associated > Arthropoda: Insects >...
CACTCAGAAACACACACACACACGCACACACGCCCCCACACCCACACACACACACACACCCACACACACACACACACACGCACACTGGCACTGCTAGAGGTTTTTGTCCCAGTACGTCGGTGTTTCCCTGCCATAGTCATTCCACCGGAATTCCAGCCTTATGCAATCCTCCATCGCAGGCGCGACATAGGCCTAAAGTCACTACCTGACACCGTCGTTGAATAACATATAAAGAAAGAAAGAAGAAAAAAAGGAAAAGACGAATAGCCCCAGTGCGCCGCGAGCACCAAAATGTTGAGAATGGCTGCTCTAGGAGTTAGGGCTCTCTAGCAGGCTTCTAAGCTCTAGTAACTTAGTTGTTTTCTCTCGTCTTACTCATGTCTTATCTTACATAAGAAAGGCCTGATACTAGCTGATCTCCTCGGGCTAGGCATGCCAGTTCCACATAACTTGAGTACTGACGGCTCGTGTTGCTGCTAGTTTCATTGTGTCAGTTTTGCATAAAGAAAACATGCAGTGGAGTGTAGAACGGGCGGGAATATCTAAAAAAAAAAAAACTCTTAAGTGTGAGTGGGAAGATTTGTCGAACTTGTGATTTCCATACCAAGGGCTCTTCAGAGACACTGCCAAAAACAGCCCAGGGAAACCACAACGACACGACTGAGCAACTCATATTAGAAAAAAACCACGACTTTGTGTTGGTCTCGTTAATGGGACATTTCCAAAAAGCGTTCTATTTGTTTTGACGCACATTTTTTACTTCAGTACGTGTACCAAATTTAATTTCGAGTATGATTTGGTAGTGATAGGCCAGTCACTCTTGTCGACCTACGACAACAGCTTTGACCTTGGCAGCGGCGATGATACAAGGGGAAGTCAAACCGTTGGATATTGTATTCCAGTTAAATACACTGGGCGGGAGCTCATTTATGTTTCGTGGGCACGAATTGATACTGTTATTTCCTGGCGTGTTCCATCTGCTTGGAGGTAAGCACAAGTTTCATATTATCCTTGTTATAACATTAACAACACCTAACAAACGCGACTTGTTGAAAGTGATGGCTGCAGCGTTACAGACTTGACGTTTTTGAAAGTACCTATACGTATTACGCGCAGGTTTAGCCGGGAGATAAGAGAAGCTTCTCACGCCGTCCGGGTCAAAGCTGTTCTCGTCAGTCGAAGACAATACGAGATGTCCATGTCCTTGATATCAAGCATACATTGCTTGTTGAATACATGTTTAAATTTCAACCGCAGGTCAGCGAAATATAACTGTTGAATAAGACGATACGGAAAAACAAAATGTGCCTTATCCTGACTGTCGCTGAATGTGGGAAGCCTGTTCTGTAAGCACAGACTCTTCAACAAAACGGGTTGCTAAGTACAGAAGAGTCACTGGTCTCCTGTTAGTCGCCCATAGCCAGTGGGCGACTATACACTGTATGTGTATGTATGTATATATATATAATTTACTTCCCCCTCCCCTAAAATTCAAAAGCCACCCCAGAATTCTAAGCGCCAGAAAAGTAGTTGTATTAAAACACTTCATTACCCAACAGATGCACAAATATATAATTCGTAGATAAAATTAGAATTATTATAAAATATTTAAATTACTCCAACATGTTTCGGATCACAAGGGATCCATCATCGGGGAGCTCTATACTGTGCTTGGTTAAATTACAGTAATTTTAGCCAAGCACTGTATAAAGCTCCCTGATGATGGATCCCTTGTAATCCGAAACATGTTGGAGTAATTTTAAATATTTTAAATATTTTATAATAATTGTAACTGTATCTACGAATTATGTATTTGTGCATCTGTTGGATAATAAAGTGCTTTAATATATATATATATATATATATATATATATATATAATACACAAGCGTTAAAATTGAAAGTCCGTTGTCATTCTCTCCCGGTGTTGTAGCAAGTCATTCTCAATTACGCATAAGCACGCCACATGATAGCAATTGTCGAGAGCAGTTTATCATAATGAAGAAGTGGAGACATACTGTACCTGTTATTTGGCTGGGATAGCAGCCTTGAACTTTGCCGATGAAAGTTGCCTCGGCAGCGGCAGCGCTTACTGTAGCAAGCTGTATTGCCATAAGATCTCAACTTCATGACGTGCACATTCACTGAAATCGCAGTTTCGTGGTATTCTGCAAGATTAACGTGGATAAAAGGCAAGCTATTTGAGGAAAACATACTTGCAAGCGGGACTAGTCTAAATTGCCTGTTGAAGTTGCAACGGGATTTGATTTTTTTTTTAAATAGAGCATTTGCGATAAAACCACGAACTGTCCACTCAGATTAGCCGTTATCCAGACCCGTTTCCCTGTGTCTCTACAGCAAAATTGTTGATTTTTTTTTCGCATTTCTTAGTTAATCTCTTCAATTTCCTCTAGCCGAAAAAAAAAAGTATTATTTTGCGTCTGGAAAAATTCGCCGTCACCTTGACAACAGAAGACAATTTATAAAAGTGTGGCCTACGTTATGTTTATTGTTCTGTATGTCGACTGCTTCTTGAACTAAACACAGCAGAATTCTGTACAGGGTTATTCGAAATGATTTTCGGGGTTTTAACAACTTGTCATACACAACACACTTGAGATAGGAGTATATGTACTTTTTATTTAATAGAACACCACTCCAAGTTTTTGTTACATAACTTACAGATGCTCTATATGTGCACCCTTTGCCACTCTACAAACATCAACATGATAATCGAGTTCGTTCCAAACTGTTTGTAGCATGTTAGCGGTGATGGTTTCAATAACCGTTCTGATTCGTACCTTCAGTTCCGGGATACTTGCGGGAAGAAGAGGAACATAAACCTGATCCTTGACGTAACCACATAGGAAGAAATCACATGGGATTGCATCTAGAGAAAGACGTGGCAGTTGTTAAAACCCCGACAATTATTTCGAATAACCCTGTATTTAATGCTGAAGGGTTCACCTTGGCTTCGTTTAAGTGTTGGATTCTGATAACAGTCATATAACCGCTTTGACTCTGAATTACGTTAAAGTAATAACGCACCGATACCGACGGCCGTGCCGTATAGGGCGTAGGCCTGAGGCCAGTTTCTTGTTGGGATTGTGGTTTCGTATTCCCCTAAGGGCATGGAAGTTTGTCACTTGAGTTTGAACTGCGTTGTGTACGTAGTTGTCTCTGCGACCAGCTGATTAATCGTTTAGAGCAGTGCTACCGAGTGCGTGTGTCTGACTGTGTTTGATCTAGAAACCTCAAAAAAATGAGGCGGCCTAAGTCCGAGTATGGCTGTCTCGCGACAGAAATAAAAACGAGAAATCTGCAACACGAACACAGTTGCTGCTAATATGGAAAACAGGCCTTCGTAAACAAATGAATTAGGTTTATGCATGCGCACAGTGATTTATTGTGCTGCATCGGCTCTTAAGGTTAAGTACCGTGAAATCTGAACTATACAGAAGACCAGTGGAGAAACCTGCTACTATCCTTGTACTTTTCTTTGAGTAGTGAGGTAGGTCTCGGATAATTAGCGTGACAGCTTATCTCAGTCTGGATTCGAAGCACATACGTTCCAAATGCGACTGAGGTTGCGGCCGTATTAGCCTGCTGAGCTATTAAGTACATTACTGATCATCATCATCATATTTTAAGATTGTGACCTTCTGGAATATAAAACCTCGCATAGTATTGCGGACGCTGGAATTCGTTAAACCGCGGCCTGCTGTCTGCAGCTTGAATGCAGCAGTGATTTTTTTTAACCTGAAAGGTGTAGGAAGGAGGTTCCTCTGAAACGTTATTACACTTCTACCAAACTGCACGGCCTCACATTGCACAAACTCCGTAATCTTGTTGCTCATGCCATAATAATCTCAATTTCATCTTGAGAGCAACTTACTCCATACCTGGACAGAACGCCGGAAGGGGTATGGGATGAGGGAGGATGATGGGCCGGCGTGGATATAAAAATACCAATCAGATATCCTCAGATTTGTTTTGTAAGAATCAATCAATGCCCATCATCCACTTCAAACTCCAACCGCCATCAACATTGTGTTATCTGACGGGTTGTTATGCGTAACTAACCAACCTGCGAATCAATCAATCACATACAGACGTAGACTACCTCCATCACACAGTGGCACTGCATGAACAGAGCGAGGGATACACGGAACGTGGTTATTCAAAATTAGGGGTGAAATGTGGTGAACCATGGCAAGCCGAGTTGGTGAGTCACCTTCAATACAGTCACCACGAAAGCGACATAGCCAGCGCGATCTTAAAAATGTTAACTAAAAATTGAAAATGGCAGAGTACATAGGGAAAAAAAGAGAAATTTAGGAATAATACGGAAGAGATTGAATGAAAATTAACAGGCCAAGTTGCTTAGTACGAGACAGGATTGTGATAATCATCACGATCGCCTTACATTTTTAGGACCCTTAGGTCTAGGGTTCGACATCCTGTCGGTGTTAGGATGTACCGTATGTAACAACTCTCGTCTTGTTGGGTAGCGATGAAGCCGCTTTTCCGATAACAGTCCTGCCATGACACAAACATGAACAGGAAAGTGAGAAAAACAGAGAAAGAATTATTAAAACTACACCATGGTATATATTCTAGACAGGCATAATAGCACATACAGAAAGTATATTTTACTGCCGGACTGCTCGCCGTAGAGCGGACGACATCTCTGCTGCATATCGATCGATGGTACAGAACCACCCCACCTGCAATCCTCACTCTGTAGTTCGGTCCTTGACTTTTTCACATTACCGCGAGAGCTTACAGACTGCGTGCTTTGATTATCTTAATATTGTACATACCGTGCATCATGTTCGCAATTATCTGTTTCATCAAACCAACTTTTCATACACCAAGTTGCATTGTTTAAACGTACCCCGACGCGTTTCTACGCTAGTCGGCATGGTGCAATGACTACATTTCTGCACTATACGGTTGGAAAAGTGAATATAGCCGATTGATGTGTCGGAAAATTTAACAGTTAAGACGGGACTGCCTGATGATGGCGCCGACAAGCGCCGAAACACGCAGTATTCGTTAAAAAATGTAACTTGGTTTATGAGAAGTGTGACATTAAACGTTGGTTTCATGAAGACAGACAATTATGCGTGACTTGAAGTTTACACGGCCGTGCTGATGAAGACAGAGCAGCCAGTCCATCCAAACAACAGGGTACTGATAAGTCCTTAGCCCGACAAGGAAGGAAACAAGCTAATGTTTCTGTCAGAATGGCGTGAATATCCTTCGGAGCCTTGCCTTGCAGGAAAAAAAATGTATAATAAAATTAATTATATACGTCAGCACTACCTTTTTATTTATACATAGGCTACATGTTTCGACCTATCGGTCGGTCATCTTCAGGTCTACATAGCAGACTGTGTCATTGGTGCTGTGTGCACATTGGGATCCCAATGTGCACACAGCACCAATGACATAGTCTGCTATGTAGACCTGAAGATGACCGACCGATAGGTCGAAACATGTAGCCTTATGTATAAATAAAAAGGTAGTGCTGACGTATATAATTAATTTTATTATACATTCATTCTAGCACTTCGTGATGCCTTCAGTGGTTTCAAGTTCAAAGAAAAAAAAATTGACAGCTCGCGTCTCGATGTTGTTGAAATCGCGCGCATTCCTGACATGCTTCCGAGCTTGTTTCCTTCCTGGTCGGGCTAAGGACTTATCAGCACCCTCGTGCTTATTCTTCTTTAATTGTTCTCAGCATGGCGGCTAGTTCTTCCGAAAGGTTGGGAACAAACTGTCAATCAACATAGAGTACTCTAGTGTTCATTTATAGCCTGTTGGTGTTAACAGGCAGGCCTAAAATTCTACAGATTTGCATTGCAAGGGTAGAGCTGACTATAGGCATATTTCTTGCACAAAATGTCGAAGTAAAATACTAAAACTGGGGTCTGCCGGAGGCAAATTCTACAAACAATTCTACGGTAGTGGGTCTGGTAATAAGGTCGTGTAAAAAGCCTTCAAATCTCTAAAAACGCCAAGCCGAAAGCGAGTTCGTTTAATATTAACTTTTAAACGACTGTTTGAAAGGCACGGTTTCATTTCGGTGCTGCATTTATATGCGTCGACCGTTCAGAAGTTACAAATTAACAAACAAGAGAAGTGCTGCTAGACACACGCATAGCGACGTTATGAGGTCCGTATTTGAAACGGAGAATAACAAAACAGCAATATGACACTGGCTTGCATCTATTTAGGAAAACAATGAAGGTGCGTTGTAATGCGAAACTCAATGTCGAATGGGATAAGAATGTGGTTATGTGATCTATAAGAACCACGTGACGATATGAGCCACGATATCTAATAGGCTACAAGCTGCCTGACAACATCGTATTTTGCTAGGAGAAGGTATGTAGTCAAACACAACTTAATCACTGAGGTGTATTTAATGACTGTGATGGAAACAACTACATGTTTCGGCCTGTGTTAGCCATCATCAGGTTGTCTAGGGAACTTAAGGGCTAGCTATATGCATGTGCGCGCGCGTGGTGTAGAGATCTCTACATACGCATAGTTTGACAGATCTCTACATACGCATAGTTTGATTAAGTTGTGTTTGACTACATACCTTCTCCTAGTTTCACACACACAACGGGGATGACACACTTCCTAGATCGTATTTTGCTGTTCTCCAAAGTGTCCAGGCAGTCGAGGAAGATTACCCAGCAGGGGCCGTTTTGCCAGGGATTAAGGGTCCGAGGCCTGCAGCTGACTGCCATTCATCTCCATCTATTTTCGAGGTTAAGAATTAATGGAGCTGTATCCTCACTTCCCCATATGTCTTCATGGCGTGTCCAGGAAAAACCTAACCGTTATGCTGTAAGGATTATTTCCGTGCAGTGTCAGATGCGCCTCACAAGCTACTGCACACTATCTGCAGCTGAAAATCAAATCAAACCTTCATGACCAATAAAAGCCACAACCATATTGTAATAATAATAATAATAATAATAATAATATAGATCCGTAAACGACATATCAATGAGGTGTGTTGCGATTCCTAATTTTGAAACAGCATAATCCTCACGGCCGATCCCAGTGGCCGCGCCGTCTAAGACGTGGGTCTGCGCAGCTCGCTTGCTTGGATTGCCGGTTCCAATCCCGCTAAGGGCATAGATGTCTGTCTGTTGTGAGTGTCGTGTGTTGTTAGGTAGAGGTCTCTGCGTCAGGCTGATCACTCGCCCAGAGGAGTCCAACCGATTGTGGCAAATCTGAGTGTGATCGTGAAGCCTCGATATTAATTCAAACCATAAAGAAAAGTCCTTTCTTAGGCACTTGGTAGGGTTTCTTCGAGTACGAATCGGCGGCACATCGTGAAGTGTCTATGCCTACGAAAGATAACATACGAGTAAAAAGAGCGACTATAGAGTAACATGTCCTATGCGGGGTCTGAACCCCACATCCCCGAGTTCGTGGTGTCTCAGAGGCTAATGCGCCTTTCAGCGCTCGCAGTGTGACCGGCGTAACGTACGTGCGTATTGCGGTGGAGGTCGGCATGATGCCCAGTCGTGTGTATGGAGGGTTCACCAATTGATTGAACCTTGGACGTTGCGTCAAATCGATAATACCAACGTCTCCGTCTCTAACAAAGCGTATAAACGTAGTACGATAACTGCCAGTACCGGGTTTCAATCCCGGCGCTTTCCTCTGCGTCTGTAGCTATTTCTGGAACAGTAAGCAACTGAGATCCTCATCCCCACGATTCACCATTAAAAATATTCATGGCATTGTCCAGTGAATCATCTGTGCAGCTGATGATGTGACATAAAGTAATAAGTATCGGATATACCAAAGGCCCGCGTCTTCCATATAAGAGGAATTGTTTTCGAGTACCGATAATTCGAGTAGGTCTGTTCTTCCCCTTGCTGATCATTCCAGCAGCTTCTCCAAGTCTCAGCCACAACCAGTTTCATTTCCGGTGGTGATAAAACGTCGATAAAATACGTTTTGTTATACAATCTCAAACGTGCAGTATGGACACGTTAGGACTCCTACCGTTGCGCTGGGGAGGTCATGTTATGGGCATGAAAGTCAGACGAAACAGAAACAAGGCCACTTGGAAGAAAAATATGCGAAGATCACTTGAATAGTAAAAGGTGCTGAGGGCGTAAAATGGATAGATTTTTTCCAAGAATCCGTTGGAATGGCAGACATCTGTTTTAGTGATGCCGAATTTTATGGCCGTACCAAGATCCTCATTATGCAGGTTGCTGTATAATTAATAAAAAATATATGAAATGTAGTCTTCCGAAAAGTACCGAGAAAGCTGCAGTCGGAGCTGCATGTCGTCGTTATGTCTTGCTAATTTAACCATTAATTTTTCAATAGACCCGCAGCGTAAATTAAACCACGACATTGACGTATCATGAATTATTCTGTAGATGTCTTGACACAAGGCCAACATTTACCGATGCGTGAGACGCTCGTCCAGTAAACAGCGCGAACAATGCCATTAGAAGAGTTTCCTTCCATTTTCATTCATTATTACTGGTAGCAATTTTCGTAAATTCCCTCAACTAATTCGTTCACTATACATCTTCGTCTCCACATATTTCAAGAGTGTTCAAAATTTTCTCTGGCGTACATAATCGGGTACTCGAGAACCACTCAACTTGCACCACAGAAGTTTTCATGGTGGCAATGTTATTGTTTATGTCAGTGAAATAAGTCTGAAAATCTATAATTCTCTAGCGGCGTGTTTCCCAAGCTGAGTTTATTTAAAATCTGCAAGTTGGTGTATTTATTGTAGTGAGTTTTCTACAAAGTGTTAGTGTTATGAGCCGATCAGATTTGATGTGAAAAGCCTCCGACCATTCCGCCTATTTCCACGCTCAAATAAAGCAACTCATTATGTTTTATATGAAACTGAAGAAAGGGCCATGGAGACACGTCGTAATGAAAGGTAATGCGATCCCATTACAGGCCCGGTGTGGCCCAGAGTTTGGGTATAGGTATAGCTCTACTCTTCCATGACAGCGGCACTAGAAGGGGGTGAGTGGTCAGCGTCACGCCCCGGCCGCACTTTACCTCCGCGAAAGAGCCGGTACCCATTTTACAGGAGACTGGGTGGGCCCCAGGGCCGATCTGAACGGGCGGAAAATCTCGTCCCCACCGGAATTCGATCCCGGACCGTCCAACCCGTAGCTCAGTCGCTATACCGACTGAGCTACCCGGTCCACAGACACGTCGTAATACTGCTCGTTAATGCAGTTCCGACCGCTGCACTGTAAACGATGTTCCTTTTTGATTCTCCAAATATTTTCGGTGTTGTCCCCACACCATCAGCAATCAACACTGTTTAAAACTATGAGAAAGAGAATTTGGTTTGTATTCGAGATATCCAAAATTTTAATTCTTGATTCCTCGCGGTCCCCGTAGGCCAATTTCAGGATGATTTTTAAAAGGCCACAAATCGGTTTCTACTAAATTTCTCCCGAGTCGGCGTTCATTACCTTAGACACGACACAATGCTCATCTTAACAAAGAGCGAGCATTAAATGCGGACATATCACCAGCGTAACACTGGCCGTATAATTTACAATGAAGTGTGTGACACTGTAGTCCTGCTGCTTTGTAGGTGGCTTCGAAACGTCTCAGATCAGCCTTAATGAACTCCCTCCTCGGTGACGTCTTCGGTTTCTTAAGACGGCGCAGTTTCTTCTAAGCCACATGCCTGTTAGCTGTGTTATTGACACTGACAGTAAGATCACACTCACTGTTGCTGCAGATTTGAAGTAGATGGCGAATAGATTGTAATAGTTGTATCCCGTCTGAATTGTGTATGAGGTACCCGGTTCGAGATTTGGACAGGACATTAGTTCAACACTATTTTCTTCAATTCTCCGGGAAAATTCCAATATGTCCTTCCCTGCGGTCTATTCCCCACGAAGCTTCATTTTGATTGTCACATCTAACATATTAAATTTTATGCTGCCTCGCTATATATCTTACGTAATGGCCACCCTAGGTACAAGAATGTGGTCAATGGTGGCGAAGAGACACATTCCCAATTGAAAGTGTTTCACTTACTGCTGTGTATTTCAAAAAATTAAAACAAGTTACAAGAGTATTTTATGAACAGTAGATAATTTTATGTCCAGAAACTGATACTTCTAGGATTCTCTGAGGTCAAGAGATTTTTCAGTCCCAAAAATATCCAGAAGGTCTACGGGGTCCACTCAATCTCTAATGCAATAGTAGCCGGAGGCTTTGACGTTCATGGGGTCGTGCATCGTAATATATTTCTATAGTAAAACCAACTAGATGCACCAACGTCCGTCCGAAACGTGTAAAGTGTCATTCAAAGCAAAATAAATTTGATGCATTGGGTTTACTATAGAAATAACCGGAGGCTCTTTACCGATGGGGCAAACGGATGAGTCGTCAAGTTGACCACTTACCTCCATCCAGTGCCGAGGTATAAAAGAGTAAGTGGAGCTTTATTTCTCTTCCCCTTGCATGCTGACATGGCATGCACAGGGTCAGCTTTGCCTTTTTTACCTGTCCGTTCTTGTGCCAAGGTTAAGAATGAGTGGGTGTGTACTTCTACTCCCTTTGTATGTGTTCAGGGTATGGACAGGGAAGAATCCGTCCTTTTTTTTTACCTCCTTATGGAAAGCCAGTTTTCAGTGATGTCAGCACAAAAATACGCCATATCCTAAGCCAGCTGCATTTCACATTCATATAGCTTACTTCTTTATTATTTTCCTTTCAAAGTCACTAAATATAAAGATGTCTGTTGTGATATGTTTTATGCAAAATATTTTAAGTATTTCTTGTTTACCGTGTATGTTGTACGTGTTTTGCCTAGTTTCTATCACGACCCTAGTAACTGTAGGCCGAAAAATTCAGTGTATGGGTACAAAATCATAAGGCTCGTTCTTCGAAGAAACAAATTCCGACCCCAGTGTTGAATTAATCCCAACACCATTATTCAGGGAATTATGAGAACAAGGGAAATGAGGGCAATCAGTATTCTTTGCAAAACTGCAAACATTTCACAACAAAGGCCTTGTCGTGTGTCAATAAATATTTTCAGAATGCGCAAGACTTTCTTAAAAGCTGGAAGTCACTGCATTGAGCTCCCCCCCCCCCCACTTTTTTGGATAAAATAAGATGAACCACAGAAGAAATGCGAATAATAAATTCCCAGTGGACGCAGGCTTCCTATGTGATACAGCTACCGTAAGGGCTGTCGTGCTGATAGCAGGAGATAGTGAGGTGTTCCGCACATCAGCGGTAAATAATCAGGGAAATTAACAGAGAAATTTGAGTGAGGATAAGACGCAACAAAAGAAAAGAACGACAAAAAAGGCAATCATCATAATGGAAACAAAGTTTCGAATCAATGTATTTTTCCGGGTATTTAACAAAGTCAGTACTAAATGTGCTGACTTCAGAGACTTTATATTCAAAACCCAAAACATCTGTCTTTCCTGCAGACATTATTTAGCATCTACTTCGCCTTTTCGCTTATACAGTACGCTCACATGTAAATGTCACACATATCCGCTGCTAGACCCATAATCACCTCCTGTGCAGATTTTATCATTCGTTGGACGAGTATTTTTCTCTGTCTTCTCTCGGCACGTTTTATTGTGTTCAGTCTGACAGTTCTGCAGTGGGTGTAATACTTTTGTCTGAAGATGAATGTACTTCAGTCACCTATCTGAATTACAAAACACACATTGATGTCCCTGTTACGATTTATATTTTAGTGTCAAACAACACTACAACACAGCATTGATTCTGTCAGAAAAAGTCTTGACATCTGGATGAAAACTGAAAGAAATGCCTTTCATTGTTCCGTGGCGTGTTATCGAATAGGTTCAACGCAGGTGGAAGAGTTAAATGGGTTGGCAGGGGAAACACTGCTTTATCTTGATATAAGAACGAGCAAGATAAAGTCACTTAATGAGAGTTTAATTTGCAACATTCAGATCCCAGAAAACATGGGCTTCATATATGGAAATTAAATTTTCAGCAACATTAAAAAAAAAAGCTAAGTTTAATATCACGTCTGACAATATTGTGTGCCAGACCTAAACTTTAGGACAGAGATTCAGCAGTTTTGATTCCTACAGTTTTAGGTTCCAGTCTTTTGTGTGTACGTACTTTTGAACTGCTCATTTAGTCATGTGTTATGCCCTACACTAGGCTATCAACAGGCACACACACAATTTCAAAAACACATGAAACAAAATAGTTTCATAAAGTTTAATGTAACTATATGTATATTCTAGCTAAGTTTGTTCTTTTTTTAAATTTGTGAGCCTGAAGGTGGCCTAGCCTAGGCCGAAACACGTCGTTCTATTAAATAACATAGAATTTAGTTGTTTTTAGACTGATATCAACTTTGTGTATCGAGTTACTGAATAACACAACGCGATATCACACGTCAAAATACAAACAAAAGTAATTGAATCAATACAGAAAATCTCTGATGCGTTAAAAAGCTATATAACAGGACATCTAACAGCAGTCTGAGAAAATGTGAAAGATGCCACTTAATTCCACATCGCTCCCGAATCGTAATGATATAACTTTATCATTTGATTGCAAATTGAGTTTTCAGTTGATACATTATACTAAGACATCCATATGCATAAAAGAACGCAACTACTCTTTATATCCGGGAGTGTATGTGGGCGAGTGCTTAAAAAGTCACTGTTGTCTTACTTAAAGCGGGCTACAATACAATATGCTTATTTTTTTTCCTGTGGCGCTGCGGCCCAACGCGGGCCATGGCCTCCTCCTTCTTGAGGTTTCTAGATCACACACAACGACGCATCACAGTCGGTAGGACTCCTCTGGACGAGTGATCAGTTCGTCGCAGAGACCTCTACCTGACAACACACAACACTCACAACACACAAATTTCCATGCTTCCGGTGGGATTCGAACCCACGATCTCAGCAGGCGAAAGGCCGCAGACCTACGCCTTAGATCGCACGGCTACTGGGACCGGCTATGCGTCTTATTCCATCTCGTATTTGTGTTTACCTCAGTGTTATAATTAAACCAATTAGTCTGAAACGAACAATAATATAGATAATTTACCTTATAGTTTACCTTGAGTTTTCAACTCATTACCCTAAATCTGATTGTATAACAATGGACTTTACTTCCAGATCAAAAGCAAATAACACTAGAAACAGCGAATGTACGAAAATCTGTGTGTTAAAAACCTGTTATCATGAAGAAGCCCAATTTGTGTATACCATGATAAGAATGTAGATATTACTTATAGTTTCCTTCATTAAGCCCCCCCCCCCCGCCCCAGTGGCTTAGGGTACATAAAGTCGAGCGGCAGGATGAAGAATTGGAAATTAGAAATAATTCGGAAAGAAGACGTAGTCGTCTCTTTGAGGCAGAGTCTCATGATATCTAGTGTCCAGAGAGAGATTCGAACCAGGTACATCCTGAATACAAGTTTAGATAATTACCGTTCTCTACGGTAACTTAATGTTCAGTGCCGTGTTTTGAACTACGTCGCTGCGAACATGCCTGTTGAAGCGGGCAGGCCTAATTGCAGACTAATTCAGCGTTTACTCAGCGCTCACGCTGGGTCACACAACGGAAACCACAGGAAAAGTAAATGACCAGTTTCCTGAAAACATCAAACCTGATGCAGCATGTGTGTGTGTCTGTGTGTATGTAACGAACAGTACAGGATATAGTATTTAGTGGCAGAATTAACTGTTGTTAATTTCGAAATGAATATCAAATATTTTAATGACGCGAGTCTAGCTGCAATTTATCAATCGTCCTGAAGTTCCATTAATCTCTTGTTAGTATGAAGTGGTGTGTGTGTGAGTTGTGTGTGTGAGTTGTGTGTGTGTGTGTGTGTGTGTGTCAGAGCAAATTAATATTCTATGCACGATGTCAAGGGCAGAGTTCATTAGGAAAGCTCAATTCACCCAATCTAAACGTCATCAGGTTTAAAGACGATACTTCTGTTGCTGAAGAAATGCGTCTGTTTCGTCCTGACCAGGCCACTTAGTTTAGCGGTAAGGCATGCTTCTCACTCAGGTGGTATCCAATTTGAAGGTCGGTAACACCGGCTCTCCCGACTGAGCAGATATGTAGTCTTCTCCCGTCCCGAGTTTTTACGAAGGACTACGATCGTTTCGTTCAACACCCTAAATATTCCCCAAAATAAAAATCTTCCGTGACGAGCTGACAGTCCTTCAGCGAAACGAGGCGTTCCCGTCTCCCAAGTGAACCGAATGTTCTTACCCTCTTCACTAAGTCAGCCACCGGACCCCATTATAGGTCATTAGGACCCACTCCACATCGCCATACCGTATTTTCGTAAAATCCAATTTTAGGCGCTTTCGCATACTCGCGAAAGGGGCCTATTAGCTTCGTCATACTTCTCCACATGTATCAACTCGGCTCCCACTGGACGGATTTTCGTGAAATTTCACACTGAAGAGTTCCATTAAAACCTGTCTGGAAAACTAAATTTGGTTACAACCGGACAAAAGTATTGGGCACTTTACATGACGACCTAAGTAGGTTTTCTTCGACGACGTAAAACCGCTCTAAAAGCGCTATTTTCGATTGAAATTATATCAGGCTGTTAGGATATCTGAGGAGGTATAAATATTACGCGAACGCGTCACAGTGTCACGTTATACGTACATTACCTATCTTGTTAAATTCTCCTTCCTTCAACTTTCACGTTCACCATGTAAACTCTTCACGTTAGGTTTCCTGACTACTTTTTTTGCATGCATTTCTCATTTCTCCCATGCGTCTTCCATATCCAGCCCAACTCTTCTTCGATTTTATCTCTCTTTATCATTTTTGTTGAATCTGAATTTGTAATTTTCTCCTACTTCTTGTTACTTCCTCACTCACAGACTCACATGTTCTCGTCAAGACACTTTTTTTCAAATAGTCCCCTTCTGTAAAACATGACAAAACACCTGTTTATACAAGAAGATTGTTATTCTTATTCTTCAGCAATACAGCCCTTTAAATTTGGCCCTGGTTTCCCTTATGACAGACGCCCATTTTATTCCGTCCAAAGCTCCTGTTCTCCGTCTGTTTACATCTACATTCCTCAAGTCCAATTCGACACCATCCATCCACATAAATGTAGGTCTACTTTTTTTCTCTGTCCTGGTTGCAAGAGAATACAGTGATATTTAATTTAGTTACAACCATCTCGTCCATGCTCTCGTCTGATTCCAACCATGTCTGATACGCTGATTTCCGGTGGCAAGTATTTTCCAAACAAACGTCTTTGTAACCCAATACAGGCCCTTTCGTCGAAACGTCATTTAGTACCCCAAGATCGCTGGGTGAGAAAATTAATGTGTGTTATGATACGAGATAATCAACTTAGTAGGACTGTCTACGCGATACGTGCGGTCGTGAAGGTGCTCCGTCTTAAATTATACCTAACTAACTAAC
>Ga0131853_10012655_pt1 | contig 15466 bp, 12 predicted proteins | sample TergutLab28metaG_FD_92764 | JGI IMG/M metagenome (GOLD analysis project Ga0131853, IMG submission 92764) | Labiotermes labralis P1 segment gut microbial communities from Petit-Saut dam, French Guiana - Lab288 P1 (version 2) (version 2) | ecosystem: Host-associated > Arthropoda: Insects >...
AAGCTTCAACTGAACCATCTACATATAATGCTCCTTTCCCCACCTTTTTTAAAAAAAAAAGGGGCAAATGTGCAGGGAAAGACCCCCCCCCCCCCCCAATGGTAAGGGGAAAAAGAATACGTTGAAAATTATTGTAAATAAAAGTGGGGATGGAAAAATTTGAAGGTAAGAAAATATAACGTGCTGGTGGGGTTCATAACGGCGAAATTTGAGATTGCATTTTTTCAAATAATACAGTTTGCGATGGGCGAGACACGCAGCACCCACGAGAGAACGTGAGAACGTTGAAAAGATAAGGTTGGCAAACCTGAAAGCAGATGTGGGCGTTTAGTGGATTATAATAGCGGTAATGCGGTGGATCTCTAAGAAAAAGGGTGTAAAGTTGCGGGTGGGGAACCGCATTTCGTCGGCCTATAAGAGACCAAGTTTCTTGTCAACATGATTTACAAAATCAGAAAAATTAATTTCTTCCCGACTTTGCAACGTACAGCATTAGATATCAGATTGTCACGCGGTGACGAATGACATTTCCTGACTTTTGAGATCTGATGATGCCCCGGCTTTGAGATGAGTTCCCACTATACGAAGGAACTAATGCTGTAGTCTTCAGGGAGACCTGATTGTGCAGGGAACAGTTTCTTCTGAAACGTCGCTGTATATCTACCGGAATGCACGACACATTACATCCCATGAGGTATTTTTCAAAGTATTCGTTGCATGGTAAATTTAGTTATGTTGGTACGTAGGTTATTACTAAGAGAACATAAATGCTGAGAGCTCTGGCATTGGCTTGGCCACTGTAAACGTGATGTCTGTCTTTAGAAGGAGATGGGATCTGAGCTTTGTTCTCTAGCTCTTTGCTTCTCTCCAGCCTCCCACAGGAGAAGCTGGCGATGTTGCCATACCGTGCCAGTGGGATGTAGTACTCAGTGCTCGCCCGACCGCTGGCTTGGTCTTTGCAGTGAATATTCACGAATCACACGCATTCGTAATTAAATTAGCAGTCCGAAGTGTAGGCTAGCCATTTTCCATTGAGTTGAGAATGCTTGAAACATTCTCGTTTTTCCTTGAAATGCATAAAAACAATAATAAACCAAGATTAAAACAACCCGTTGCAATTTTTTACCTTCTGTTCCACGCAAATGTGAAACTCTGTCTCACTCGAAGTATCGCTTATGTTAGATTTATGCAGTTTTGTTTTTCCTGTACAGAATGCCTCTGAGACTTGATGTTTGTCCCATTATTTATGTTTTAGTTCTGCAACAGCATATTTATTTAATTTTGGGGTCCCCTGTTGAATTGTTGCGTGTCTGCTTGTTCTTTATAGCTGGATTGATAGCTTTTATGTCAACTGTTTGGTAGAGCAAGGAGCGTATCTCCTAATTTTTCCGTTCTTAGGAGACGGAATCTCATGCTTCATTTGTTTTTGTTTCCCATATCCACCTGGTATGTGCCTCAAATGAGCACGAAGCCCAGTATGCAATAGTAGTTGTTGGTGCATCACTGCAAAGAACGCATTTCTAATGTGTATGCAGTCAAAGGAAAGGACGAAGGAAGGTAGCGCACAAGAGAAAGGATAAAAATAGTAATTGGGAATGCCTTTTTAAGTCGCGTTGAATTAGGCGATATGGAATAGCGTTTGAGACAAACCATATTTTCATGTATGTTGCCATATGTCACTCTTATATTCAACTCGCCACGTTTTATCAGTCGTTCCAGGTTTTATAATGCCTCAGATGATAACAGTGTTTCTGACGCGGCTGTGAATGGGATCGTATTTCATGGATGTGTGTGCCAAAGTAATCCTTTTTAGTATTCAACAGGAAATTTATGATTTTTGTAGGAGCACGTGTAAGCAAACTTAAGCAGAAAGTTTGTTTTTTTTTAGAGTGGTTGTGGGTTCGGAAAATAATGCAGTGGACCCGTTAAATGAATCCAACCGTTATGTGACTTAAAGCAATGTTTTATGTTCGTTCCTTTGTTCAGCCAGCAAGAAGTGGGATAATGAACGGTCTTGCGCAAAATTTCGGAACTTTTCACCCCCCATCCCCTTGGCGCAACAGTTTTTAGTTGGCCAGAGGCTCATTATCGAGGCTGCACTATCACCCTCAGATACACCACACTCGGTAGGACTGCTCTGGACGAGTGATCAGCCCGACGCTAAGACCTATACCTGAAAACACACAACACCCACCCAAGACGGACATTCGCAGCCAGCGGCCGCAGACCAACGTCTTACACGGCGAGGCCACTGGGATCGGCAAATTTCGGAACTTCCAGAACTGAACTCTGCGATTGGATATTAGAAATCTGCAGTATGAATTGCGAGGTGAAGTAAATTTTGGTTCACTTATGACAGATGTAACTCCCATTTGACATGAAATTAAAATAGAACGGTTTTTAAACAAGGCAGTCAGTGTACGTATAACGTAATATTGAGGCCCGTTCGATTAAAAAACTGTTGCTGTGGAAAAGAAATAAGTGTTACATATTCTGAGTGTGTGTTTGCAGCTTTATTTATCTGGAATGCAAAGCGCATGCGCCATATTATATTGTCATCTGTGGCCTGTCCGGCTGTACCATATTTTACAACATTATCTACTAAATCGCACGATTTTCGGGAGAAAGTTATTGAATATAACGTGTGTGTGTGTTGTTTTTCTGACTTTTGTTTGAAACATTTCTCATTATAAGAAGAACGGAGCCAGATATTGTCATTAACGTACAAAAATCTCATGGAAATTACCCGTTTTTCCTGTCAGAGTTTGATAAAACTTTAATTTTCTCTGGAGATTTTCGAAAAATAATGCAGTATCAAATTTCATGAATATCTGTTCAGTGGGAGCTGAGTTCCTTGCGGACGGACGGACGGACGGACAGAATGACTTGATGAGGCTAATAGTCTTTTTTCGCAACTTTGCGTACGCGCTTAAAAACACTGCATACAGCACAAAGCGCTGTGCTAAACCTACGGAACGTGATTTCAGGCTTCCGCAGCGAAATAGATGTGATATGCGCTCTTCTGGGTTATTTCTCGGCGTATGTTGCTAATTGCTTACCGACGTTTCGGCACTACGCATCGGTACAATTTTCAAGCCAAGATTTCAATCGAAGATGGGACCCGATGGGTTGTGCCGAAACGTCGGCAAGGAATTACTATTATAAAGTGCGTAGTAATACACAAGAGCGCAGATCTCATCTTGGTACCTATTGAGTTTGGGGAATATGTAATGAAATTCAATGAATCTGTTTATGACACCGTGGTGTATCGGCAAGGGTGGCTGTATCTGCTGTAAATTAGCATAAAATTATCTGTTTGAACTACGGTGTGTAATGGATAAAACCTGTTTGGAAAATCGGAAGCCCCGCTGTTTGCAGATACCTTATTGAACTATCTCAGGATTGTGTCGGAAATGGGCACTTGGCAAGGCGGCTTTGAAATTAGCGTTCCTTAAAAGTCGCAGGCTTGTTTATCGTGTAACTATGTAAACTGCCTTTTGTATATTTTTCCACTCTGAGATTTTTAGTTGTGTATGTAATACAAGGAGTACTCGTATGTTTGGTAGGCACCACCGAACAAGTTGACTGAAGCTGTAACGCCCCTGCCTTGCATCCGAGAGGTGGTCAGTTCAAGTATGGGGCGTAGCACTCGCTCTTCGAATTGTTTCCATGGCTTCCCCGAGCTCGTTCGAAATGCCGGAGTTGTTCTTTCGATATATCAAACGACTTCGGCAGCAATGCTTCGATGTTCGCCCAAGGCTGTCATCATTGGAATAAAATTCGATGCTGAATAATGGCCGCGGCTGATGAACTTCATCTCTAAATCTCAGTACTCAGTAGGTACTGGTCTTTATTATGCAAGTGACGAGGGCATCCTTAGCTGCACAGGTTGCCCTTCTGTACGTTTTCTGTCATGGTGGTAACATGGCACTTCTGTACCACTGCAAGAATAAAGGCGCCTTGTACTCGACGTGGACTAACTGTGGAGCAGAGTCGTTCCAGAGAAGCTAACTGGTCCGCAGCTAGTCAAGAAATTCCCCGCATTTTAAGGAACCCGAAAGGTTCATTACCGTGTCACAGTTGCCCGTCACCTATATGTCTCGAGATAGATCAATCCAGTCCATGCCTACCCATCCCACTTCTGGAGGGTCCATTATAATATGGTCGCGCCTACCCGTAGGTCTCTTTCCCTCAGGTCTCCCCACCAAAAACCCGGTGTCCATCTTTCCTCTTCCCCATACGTGCTACATGCCACGCCCATCTCATTCTTGATTTATCACCGAATAATATTTAGTACTCGCCATGGCGAACGAGAAGTATTCAGTACAATTTTTTTAATGATGCTTTTCCAGCACTGATGTTTTTGCCAGTTCGAGAGGAGATTACAAATGAAGAAGAATAGGGAGTTATGTGAAGGATGTGGTATCACCCTGTATTTGCTTAGAAGGACAAGAAATTTATGAAAATTGTCAGGGCATGTGGCCAACGAACCGAGTATGGAACGCGAAGTGTCTGGATATTGCAGTGTGATTGCTAACCACGCAGTTGCGATTTTTTTTTTGTGGTTTAGAACGTCGTAGGTCATATGTTATTTTGGGTAAGGACGTAAGTTACGTTTGAATTACGAAATGCCCAGAAGACTATTGGGGGCCCATGAGGGATGGGTTTTACACGTAGGTGTATAATGCATTCCCGCACAGCGAGAAACTGAAACACGCGTGCTGCGTGATAACTGCGACAGAAGCCCTGTTTTCACTATTGCTCGCTTTACGTTGTCCCGAACCGCGTTGTTTCGGAAGATTCACGACTTCTCGGACGCGACGACGGGTCGCCGGATATTTTCCGATGTTTCGGAGGAACGTAATGCATTAATTTCCGGCCTCAAGCAGCCCAGGACTACTGTTATTTCCCTTTCAGGTTGACATCTTGTACCAAGCGGTGCGCTGAACGTTTGACGTTTATATTTCTCGGGTAGTTTAATTTGTGTTTCAGTAATTACCGGAATAGCTCCCCTTCCACGCTTCAGGAACGTAAACCCAGCGTTAAATAATAACGTACTCTGCAAACAGTCAGGAAACGTGTAGTTGGATATTCCTTTGACATAGAATCACGAAATCGTTGTCCGGTTTCTTTTCATTTTTTTGATCATTGTCATTTCTGTTGTGGCCTTCAGCCCATTCAACTTCGTCCTCTGTTTTCTCTTTCGGCCTTCCTCGCATTCAACTTGGCCGTGATGCTGCGACACTTTCTCCACAGAGGGGACTGACCTGATTTCTGGCTTTCCTGACTTCGCATTCGCCTTGGCCGCGTGCACTGTTTTCCGGGGCGTATGTTGATGCACTGACTTTATCGGCTTTTTAGATTGTTTTTCAGGATGCGTTATTTGTAAGCGATTATTTCTTTCATCACGCGTACCGCAGATTGCTTATACATCCAGTGATAAATTTTTATGTTTTGCTGACCGTGCATCTCAGTATAAACTTAGTAATTAACCAACTTAATGCACAAATTCTTGTTTTATAATAAGTTTATTATATGCCTCTGCATGTTTCGAGCACTGTGTACTCATCATCAGGAGGTGGTTAATTACAAGATTATCCAGTGATAAGGTTACTGACCGTTCGTTTCAACAGTTAGACCTAGAGCCAGGGCACATCGTATTTTGATACATTAGCATCGGTGCCTCTATTTGAAGGAAGGGCATGACTTAAATTTGTGTTGCTTGTGACTGATACATGTAATGATACGTGTCGAACCGCATGTAAAGATGGGGTTGTAAATCGATATGAAATTGTATTTTTATATCAAGTTATACCGGCAGCGAATCGGTGTATCAGTTTAAAAATTTTTATTGTTTCTTTGCGAAATGAGCTTCTGTCTTGTACATATTTTCCTGCAGACTGTATAAAAATTTGTGCGTACGTGTATATTGCAATGTGAGGTGTCTGTGCGAACAGAAACGTGTGAAATTTGTGCGGCGAACGACCTCACTATATTGTTCTTGGGCTGCCAGCTGCGTCAATGATGTGCTAAAAGTTAACTTTTCGGAGATCTGCCGTATCCACATTGACCCTGATGATGGGCGGTGTTTTTCCTCGGCTAGCGGCGAATCTCAAGTACTACCACCACTACTGCTACTACTATTACTTCTCCTACTACTACTACTACTAGTAGTAGTAGTAGTAGTAGTAGTAGTTTGTATTTGAAGGAACGGTAGTAGTAAAGATCTTTATTGTTTTCCCGATATTAAATTTACTTTCACTAGCGCTGCATTTCATTTCAGCGTACCGAAAAAATTACTCGCGCGTGGTGAAATAAAATATGTAACTCCCAAAACTAGAAATGAAAGAGAAAATTTAATGCATTCGCAGGAATGCCACGTGTAATGTCGTGTTCTTTGGCGTAGATGTTTTACGATGCAGACCGTCTCAGCATTGCACAGACGCAAGTAGTTGATTGAGACACGAATATGCAAATTTGTTTGTCCGATATTGTTTGGCGATATAGTAGCGATTACAATACCATATACCAGATGAAACCTATACTTAAAGATGGTCTCTGGAATAAAAAGACTCAAATCATCTGGGTTGTTGTTCCACGTCGACTGGTAAATAGTTACCGACGTTTCGAGAAGCGTAATACTTTTACGTTTAGGGTCAATGGAATAGAAATGTTGATAACTGTTTACCAGTTAGCATTGTAAGAGGATTCTCTTCTTGGACTGCTTTACCGCGAAGATGAAGGCACACTGGTCCTTCGAAACGTCGGTAACTGTTCATCGATCGACACATAGTAACGTCTCAGAAGACTCGAGCCCTAAAGTAGCACCGCTCTTAAGAAACCTAAATCTTGCACTGTATGTTTGTGTACTGACAGCGATAGTCACTGTGCTTGGGACGCTGTGCGTTTGTGAAAGAATGCACATGAATGGTTTGTGCAGAGATGTGCAATGCCAGTTGGTCGTAATGGGGTTTTGCTCCTGCGTGGAATACACTCTACGGATTTACGTAACAGTTTACTGCTTTAGTTATGTGCTTCAAATAGTGGGTCGAACGCTGTGGCTTCTCCAGGTGACTACAGTTATCAGTTTGGCGTGGCTGTGGTGGCAGCACAGTTGGGAGATGATATGGGGGTTCGGCAAATAAAAAGTGAAAGCCATTAAACACAGTGGAATGTACATGTAGATTGTGCAGCGACCTCTAGCAGTCGCCCGTGCTGTTTTGAAGTTCAGATATAACCTGTTTTGTTTTCACTTCGAAATTTTCACGTAAAAAAAACAGAGCTATTTACCAGGAGGAATAAATGTGGCTGAAAATCAGAGAGGTTATTACGTTTGTACTGTGCGCGATTGGCCTAATGCTTTATTGTTTAGTTCGCGTGATTCCGCGACAGTGGGGAAAGGTCAGGTTGCTTTGCCATGTCCTGTCTGTCCAGCTAGAAGTAAGTTGTACGTTCGTTAGCAATTAATGCAATTTGATGACGTTTAAAAATTTACTAAGCTGTGCTTGACTTGAGAAAGCTGACGTAAGTTGTGCAGGTTAGTGCATGACCATGTACGGGTCGCCCAGTACTTTAATGTTAGGTATTGAGATAAAGGAGTTTTCGAAGGGTTGAACTATTAACTCGCGTAGAGATATAAAGTACCGACGTAGTGGTTGTCTGGGATGTGATTTGTAATTTAGTAGTTGGGTATCATTTCGGAGGAAGCGATGTCTCCGTCATTTTCGTATCCGGAGAAGATGGAGGCAACCGGTTTCACCGAAACGTTGGCCCCTGTATACCAAGTACATCACACCTTAGAAGTCTGCGTTGTAAATACGGCTGCGCGGACATAACATCTCAAAACGTGCTGCCGTTGCAGTCATTTCTCGGTATACGAGCAATCATTTTGCGAATTTTCGCTTATACGAGGAGCCTGTTTTTTCATTCTGTGAGCCAGTTTTCGTTTATACACCTTCTTCTCAGTCGCAAACCTATTGTCCACTTGTTTCTGGACCTTAGACCTGTACATGGATGTCGGAAGTTTTGTTTGGAGGTCCTGCCCTCGATGACACACCAACCTCAAGTTTGACGAATTCATTGTTTAGTATGTAATAATAGTTTGTTTTTGGTACGCTAATATTTATAATAAAGATGACACAAATGTTAATGGGTATTCCATACAATTTTAATTATGTAACTATTGTTTATGCGTACTTAATAATTAAGAATGTCTTCGCTATGAGAATAAAACCAAGTGCATATGAAAATATATGAATTAATTGCATTATAATCCTTGTTAACTCCTGTATGTTTCGGTCACTTTTTATGGCCATCTTCAGGGAGGTGTTTTACGAAGGATATAATATGACAAAGGTAACCACACCAATGTACAAATATAAAATACGAAGTTTTAAATGTGTGATACACAATAATGTATGTTAAAATGTAAAATACAGATACAGTTATTTGTGCCAAATTTACGTGGGTAAGATGTGTTCATGTGCTGTGTGGGTGTTGTGTCACCATCCAAATTAAGTGGTGGAGGTGAAGGTGTGTCTGCATGCCGCAGTGTAGACGCTGCATACACTGAAGTTGCATTCGACTGCATTGATTGAACGCTTATTTTTTAATACCTTTCTGTGTTGTAGTAAGGCGAACTTTGTGTGCCGCATCTCTGAAACGAGTTACAGTTTATCACATGGAGATAGTGGGAAATGAAATATTATTGTATGAATTCTCGCTTTGCGAGCTGTTTTCGGAGGATCGAATAAAGCCCGTAAATAGGGGGGCCCCCCCCCCCCCCAATGGCTCGACAGCCCTTGTGGGTCTGGGCGTCCTCGTTGTTGAGGTTTCTGGATCACACTCGGACACATTACCCACGTTACGACACCCCTGGACGAGTGATCGGCCCTTCGCAGAGAAAGAGGGATTACTGTACTCTCAGTTTGTATTGGAACTGCGCGCGCGCACACACGGCATGCTTTAGTAGCTGCTAATCATGCGGATTTTTACATAGCGAATTGTTTGAAGCCTAGTTACGGTAGTTTCATCGCTTGTATGTGCAGCTTGGGGTAATCTCTTGAAAAGTGTCACGTGGAAGACCGAGAAGGACACAACGTAACCGGAACGAAGTTAGGAGTTAGGAAACATTGTGAGAAGATGCGTAAAACTGGAAGGGATCGTGTTCAGTGATTGAGCCATGTATTCAAGGAGGTCCGTCCAAGTCGTAGCTGGTGGATGACATAACATTCCCGCGTCACATTTTTTACGTTGCCTGTGGAGGCATTAGAAATGGGAAAATATCTTTCAACCATTTTTTTTCTGGCAAAGCCGGCATAGAAGGGTGAAACTGTTTTTGAAAACTTAGAACTGTGTGTTTGTGGATACACACATTACGTAATTGATTCAGTTTTTAACAAAGTGATAAATGTAGCAACACTCTTGCCAATGTTTACATTTTTAATAAATTTTGTCTTATTACCGGTATATCTTTCTTGCATATGATGTTTGAAGCAGTACAGAGGTAAAGTTGTACGTATTATGATGATAGCATATACTTATTAATTTTTCTGTCGGTGTATTTAATGCTGCCCACATGCAGACCAAATTTTGCCAAGTTGACCGCACCGCTGCTAAGGTGGAGCAGTCCCTGTATAAGAGCGATGTCGGAATTTCTGTTGCTTCTGCCAGAGAGTGAAATAGTGGCGATATTCGAGGTTTTGATAGCAGTTTTTGACTGCATGACCATTGGAAGTGTTACTATTTTCCAATCGACACGGCGTAACTAAACTTTTTTTTTTGTAACTTGCGGAATAAGCTATGAGAATAAGACAATCAAATGTGTGGAAATATCCATAAAATGTATAGCATTGTCAGTGACGTCCCTTGTGTAGAATGTCTGCCGAGATGGATAGGAGTGTTACATTTTCGTGACGTTTGTTGCTGCTGGTTTAGTCTCTTGTGGCCGTTCAGTTCGTGTGCATTGGACTTGGACCACTGTTGCTGTTTTGGAGTTGAGTTACAGACACTTGAGTGTGTCTTATGCGAAGATGACGATTGCTCCATTCTGAGAAATCTTAATTAATTTACGAAGTTCGTAAACTCAAAGAACTACAGTTTGTGCATCCGGCGTGTTGAGACAGGCGAGTGATAATTCTTAGTATTGTGTCAAGGGCGGCCAGGAGTGTCGTTTGCTTCCTCTAAGTTTCGTAATAGCTTCATATGTTATGCACAGCGTGTCTTGTCTTGAAAATCTACCCTTACATAAATGTGTCAGTGCTACAGCCGGGCTGTCACCACGGAAACCCGCATTCAGTTTAAGGCCATTTCCAAGCAGCGGTATTAGTTTCGAAAAAAAATTACTTTGCCCCCCCCCGCATGTGCACGTTCCCCTGCCAGTCGTTGCACCAATGTTCCCAGCCTATTTATTCACCACGGCGGAGGTATGGGATGTATGTGACCATGCAGCACATTATTACAGTCATCTGTCAGTTGAGAGTTCACCTTTGATCCGGCACTTCGCTGGACTCTGAGTAAGGAAATACTTTTCTTTTTATCGCGGGCGCTTGTGTGTGTGTGTGTGTTACAGGACCTCGCATTAAACAGTTTGTCTGCTGTGTTCCGCTATCTTAAAACCAAAGTAGCCATGATTGTAACGTTTTTAATTTATGAAGTCTCGTTGGGCCCGCTTTGCTGTTTGCGTAGGTTAGATGACTGCAGGTGACAATGTGTGCTAACAGTGAATTCAGACAAATGGAAGTGGTCGTGACCTGTATTTTGTAGGCTTGTTACCAATATTTGCATGAAGGGAAAGAAGGACTTGAATCGGGATAATCGCCGCTTCCGGCATGGAATCTGTCGTTTCTGAAATAGGAAGCAGGGGTGCCAATGATTAGGCCTGCAGTTTTATGGTTGGCGATCCCTTCCATTGTCTGGTGTCCAGTTTATTTATTTATTTTTTTTACCAAGGTGAGTCAGTCGCCTGTGTCGCTCCTTCACGGCGGTGGTGTTCTTTACATGATATCTTTTGTTAATGCACGTTTTTCCACTGAATGTTTGGCTTGTAGTTGAGTGTGACAGTTAGGCCTACATCGCAGCTCGTTACGTGGCTGTCTGTAATCAACGGTGTTAGTCCAAATTTTCGTGTCATATTTCACACAGGTGTCGGCGGTTTGACATCCCTATTTCTTTGTACAGATGGCTTTGTGTGTGCTCGGGAGATAACTGGGTTCACCATCCTGAGATTCTTTTAAGTACGCCGCCAGTGACTGGGTTTATATAGCATCGGGATTTTCTGTTTAATCCTTTCCATTGCGAAAATTACTAACGCGTAATTTGAGTACAAATTATGAAGCTTCTCGTTGTGTTAATTTTTCTTCATCCTCGTGTTGCTTCTTTCATAGGTCCAAATATTGTTCCCGGTATTTAGTTGCAGGCATCCTCTGAATCTCACGTTTTTCCGTCACATCCAGGTAACCTGTTGCACACATTTGAAGGAGGAGAGATTTGGTTTTTTGTGGCCATCTTGACATTAAGTTTCTGAAGTGAGTGTTTACAAGTTTTCCTGATATTTAATCTGCTCTTCCCTTCGTGAGTACAATTGTGTGGTTCACATGTAGGCGTGTTTGAACCGTAACGCATTTTCGAAGGATTTATTAGTTATGTTTGTATTTTTAGTCTTCTGCGTTTTGGTGAGGAAGCAGCATTTCGGTTCCTCAGCGATAGTCTGTATACCAGGGTTCTCAGACACGCGGCAGGTGAATGGCATGCGGCCACCGCTTCATTTTACACGCCTTTCTCACTAATTTTTTCCCAGTTACAGAATGTGTCCCAGCATAGAGTCGGAAATTCTGTTCCCTCAAACTGATTTTCCTGACAAGCTTTTCGACCCAAAAATGTTTGCTGAAGTTGCAAGGTCAGTAATTGCAGTGTTCGTATTTTGTTATCAAAAGTCTAAAGTCGTCGACTTCAGTACAACCCGCACTTTTCGTACATTATAAATTCTCACCCATAACCCGTCTTTCGTACTCCGAATTCGGACTTCCGTACACAGCTGACGAACAAACACTTCGAGCGCTGTAAAAGTGAGTCCCGTACTGTATTTTGTGTCTGCTAAATGCTAGGAGGGCCGATTCCAATGGCCGTGCCAACTAAGGTGTGGGTCTGCGGCCGCTCGCTTGCTGGGATTGCGGGTTCTAATGCCGCCGGGGGCGTAGATGTTTGTCTCTTGTGAGTGTTATGTGTTGTCAGGTTGAAGTCTCTGCGACGGCCCGATCACTCGTCCAGAGGAGTCCTGCCGAGTGTGGCGTGCCTACGGCGGGGTTTACACGAGGCTACTTTACAAGCTACTCGCCAGCGACTTCAGTCGGCAGCTAGTGAGCAAGTAGCGAGTAAAGTGGCCATACCTAGTTCACGTAAGAATGAAAAGACTGGGCAGTCAGCTAGTAGCGCTTTAATTCATCATTCGACATCCCAGAGAGATGACCTGAAGAGCTGTAGTTTTTTATTACTAGGTACTTGGCTGGCCGTATCAACTACACTGATTGAGTTTTCAAGTGGGATAGTATACTAGCCAGCGAGTAGCGAGTAAAGATGAGCAGACTTCGACTTCACTCGCTTGGATTTAGTCGCCAGCGAGTTAAAAATTGGCAGTGAACTCGCTGGCGACTAGCGTGTAGAGTAGCCCTACGTAATCCAAACCTGAGTGTGATCACGAAGCTTCGAAAATGAGGGTATGGTGGCTAGTTAGCGACGGATTACCACTTGGAGAACATTTCTTGGAAGTTCCGACATGGCCTACACATTGTTTGAAGCGAACTATGCGTAAGGTGCTAAATGGAACACGTGTTCAGTGAGGGTGTGTGAGAGTCCCTATTCGGCCATTGTATCAGATGTTTGCACCGAGTTTTCCCATTATCTTCCTGTTCTTCTCGGCGAATGTCGAGTTGGTAGGTATTTGTCTTATTGTATGCCCATCTTGTATACTTTCGTGCTGAACGGTATCTCCGATGTATTAAACGTCATTAAATAAGTTAACCTACTAACCAAGCAGCCTGAAGATCTGACTTTGGAAGGACATGCACCCCTTTGGTCATTGACTTGAGTGTTGTTTTGGATGTGAGCTTTGATGCAAGTAGGGCTGATCAGAGGCGTATCATCTCTGCCTTAGGAAGCGCCACACATCCTCACCTGCCGTTTACCGTTTGCTTCTAGTCTTCTCTGCCTGGCCGTCCATTGTATGGTCCTTACATCTTTAATAAGAAGCCACTTGCATTTACAAGGAATTTCATTCGGTATTCTGATGTTGGCGCTGCAAATACTGGAATGGATCTCGAATCCTGTTGTCCTTTGTGAAAGTTATTATTGAAAACCAAGTGTTATAAAATTTTGTATCCACGTTTACATTTTGTCATTCTGAAAGGCAAGTCTGTGGCATGACCCTGCGTCTTGTGGACGCACAGAAGGCGTGAAGTTGTAAATATCCGCACAGAGCTGCTGCATTAGATGGAAGTTGTAGAACTGGAAGAAGCGAGGTAGAGGTGCGTGGCGTCTTGGCGTCCATACTGAGATTCAAGGAAAAGTCACTTACTGTCGAATGGAATTACTGTAGTTATTGTTTGGTTCGTGGGCTCAAGACCCGGATGGGCTGGGCATTGTAGCACAGACAGGGAGGCAAGGAATGAGAACTTTAAAGCAGATAGTGCGACCAAAAAGATGGCTGGTAATGTTAAGGTGCTGTAGGTGGCTTGTGTCCAAGGTCAGTTTGTTGTTGCGCTTGGTATGAGCGGTTTTGAGGATTCTCGTATTAAAGTCTTCAGGTCAAAATTCCTGTCCCGAAACACTTTAAAAACAACGTAAAACCCTGTTGCGACTCATACTGCCTTAACGGGTCAGAAGCCTGGACAACAGCCACGGAAGAAACGAACGCTCTCAGAATATCGGAATGCAAGAGTGTAAGAAAAATGTATGGACCCGCGAAAGAAGGAGAACGCTGGATAGTAAGAATGAAGGAGGAGATAATGGACATTTTTCAAGAGGCAAATACTGGAAAATTGATGAAAACCCGACAACGGTGATGGTATTGTCTCGAAAGACTGCAGGCCCAACAAGGAAAAGAGGAAAACTAAACGACAGAGAGACGAGGTTGAAGAAGATTTAAATAAAATGGGATTAAAGGACCGGCAGGCGATGGCCAGAAACCGCCGGGACTGGCGGAAGATATAACTGAATCCAAGGCCTTGCAGTGTTCGGTAAGAACATACTTCTCATACTATTGCCAGAATAAGCCGTTAAGTGTGATGTACGTATAAATGTAATTGTTTTTAAGAATGTCGTGCTTAGGGGTGTTGGGTGTTAGGAGTGTCGCAGGCGTCTGCGTTCTGTTACAGACACAAGCAACTGGTTTGTTTTTACGTGTTGGCCTCCCTGCCATATTGCTGTGTCTTAGCGCCCGGGAAGATTTTTAGCACGCCACTGATCAAGTCAGTACTTGGTATACCAAGAAATCATAAAAGAAAGAAAGAAATTACACCCTTAAAACCGTAGACTGAAAATTATAGCAATTAGTAATTTTAGCTTTCCGATAACGGAGTTGTTACTTTCTGAAGACTGAACCTGTATTAAAATAAGACAATCTTCTGTTAAATTACCATAAATTGAAGGCTTCTTTATTCCGTGTTCCATGACATACAGCACAGTGCTGCATGCTAGTTGTAGATGCGGATTTAACATCGGAACAAGGAAATAGCTCCAACGTTCCCGGTCCTTGTGCAACAGGCAGCCCGGTAGTGTAGTTCGTCAGATACTCACAGAAATTTCTTCTGTATTGTGTAGGCCGTAGACAATCCCTTTCATAGTTCATTCTTTGCAATATCGGACCCAGCTGGTTTGCTCATTCGGCGATTGTTCTGGCGCGTATTCGGGAGGTACCCGGTTCGAATTTAGGCCTAGACTAGTAACCCAGTCGAGCGATGACGTGGGTTTACCCAGTCACCAGGCTGGGATAATACATTGAATTAGGCCACGACTGGTGTCTTTCACGTCCTTTTCAATTCCTTATGACAATGTGTAGTCTGCATTGCGGACAGCTAGGTAAATGAATAAATGCATAAAGGAGTAGGAAGCATGATTTGGTTTGGCTTGATATAAACAGATACAGTTACGCTAATATGCGTCAGCTGTAACGTTTATTGTTGTGAGGTTCTTTGAAATGGATTGGCAAAACATGATTCTCGCACAGGATATTTATTTTCTTGCTTGACCGATAGGCGCCGGCCCGTCGCTTTAGGTAGTTTTTATTACACTCTGTAAAGAGTTATTACTAGAAGTACAACTGTATGTAAAATTTGTGTGTTTTGTTTTGGGGATCGAACGATTTACACACTCCCCTTTGGGAATAAGTGACTGGGAGATGTGCAGTTCAAATTCCAACGTTATATCATTCAAACGGGGGGGGGGGGGGGGGAGAGGGGGGTGAAAAAAAGGG